>VTLG01006680.1_pt1 | contig 11678 bp, 18 predicted proteins | sample 4694571 | NCBI WGS metagenome assembly VTLG01 (sample SAMN12604809, study PRJNA352737) | marine metagenome | biome: ENVO:00000447; feature: ENVO:00000209|ENVO:00000569|ENVO:01000036; material: ENVO:00002151; isolation source: viral sequences binned using virsorter ... | reverse complement strand
AAGTTTGCATTAGTTGGGTTGTCAGCAGCATCATTCCACTTAGTACCCATAACGTGATACGCAGTGTGATAATCAACAGATAGAACATCTTGCTTAGAAAGAATGTTTCTTTCAGCTTCAATTCTTAGTGCAGATTGCTGACCTTCTAGGATTGTTCCAGAAGTAGTTAAGTAGCAGAAGAACTCAATCTGATGACCACTTGAACTAGATGGTGCAACTGTGTTAACAGCAGAGTCAACAACAACTGTACAGCCAGCAAATTCACCAACTGCTCTGTCGCTGATTCCAACACCACCGCCACCCCACTGGATACCTGTTCCAGTAGATAAAGCAGAAGTAGAGAAAGTTAACATACCAACCTGATATAGGTAGTAAGCAACTGTTGGGTGAACGATAAGAATATCTAGATCCTCACCTCTTTCTCCAAGTAGGTTTCTTGCTTTTGCAATAGCAGAAGCAGTTAGGAAGTTAGCTTCAGTAGCACTAGCACCAGCTTTTGCTAGGTCTAGCTTGTTGCTTGAAAGTGCAGTTCCAAATAAACCAGCTAAATGTGAGAACAATCTAGCGTTGTTTAGTTTGTTAATTGCATCTGCAAGTTGGTTTCTGATGTGACCCATTGGATCTTCACCAGCAGCTAAAACTGCAATATCGTCAACAGCATAAGCAAATGCTCTATGACAGATAGTTGCAATTTGTGTTCCTGTACCAATCTTCTGTGGTGTTAGATAACCAGCAGTAGATGTACCCCAGTTTGCAGCACCAGTAAGGATTTCCTCTGTTGGAGCTATTGGGTTGAACTCAGGAACCTGGATTCTTGTACCACCTTCGCTTGCATCTAGTAATGCGTTACGGGTGATAGCACCAGATTGTAAAAATGCACTACGCTCTTTAATTGCTTCGGAAACGTATGTGCTGAGATTATTTCTCTTTACGATGTCCGCTAGTAGGACACCGCCAGAATAATTCTGAAACGGAGCAGCCATTCAGATTACCTTGTTACTTTTGCGATACCCTAATCACGGATTAAGGCGTTAGTCTCACAGAAACTAACTATTTCTTTTGAGCCTCCCTCTTCAGCACGGCTGCGAGGTCGGGGTTCTCATTCTCCATTATAAGCTGTTGCGTCAAATTGCCAGTGTTCCAAGGATTATCTGAGCCACCTGACACATTTCCAATAGGACTAGGTTTTGCACCCATGCCAGCAGCAGAACTTGGCTTAAAATGATGTTCCCAACCACTACCAGGATTTTTGAGACTTGTGAGATAGGCATTGAGATCCTGTTCTACACCACCATTTATGATTACTACTTTACCTTCAGCATTTTTTTGTAGCTTATTTTGTAATAACGACAAAGTTTGTTCTGCATTAATCGCACCAAGATTACTGATGGCTGCCAGTGCTGTCTGTTTTGTAGATGCAACTTCGTTAGAAGTTTTCATATCTTTTAACTGCTGAGATAGACTATTAATCTGTGCATCTTTATCTTGTGCAGTTTTATTAGCTTCTTCCCAAAGAGTTTTGTACTGTCCTTGATCTTCTAGTTCTTTGGTACGTTTTTCTTCTTTTTGTTTGTAAACTTCATCGAGTTTACCTTTTATTCCTTTGAATTTTTCTTCGCCTTCAGCTATTTGCTTTTGAGCAGCAGCTAATTTTGCTTCATATTCTGCTTTTACAGCGTCTAAATTTGGTGGTTGTGGTTGTGAAGGAGTTTCAGCCACGGGCTGATCGGCAGGAGTCACGGACTCAGGCTGAACTACTTTTTCTTCGATTGCCATAGATTAGTCAGATAGTGGACTTGTAGATTTTTTCTTTGAAACTTTTTTAGTTTCTTTTTTAGCTTTTGGTGTTTCTGCTGGAGTGGATTTAACAGCAGGGATTTCTGCCAGTTGCCACTTATATGTTCCATCAGATTGCTGAACATAATCTAAGTGCTTGCCCATGATTTGTATGTATTTACATACTATTGTAGCAAACTATTCGGGTTTGGCCTCATTTGCTGTTGGTAAAACTTCACCTTGTACCAAAATATCTCTAAATTCTTCTCTATCAATGACTTGTTGATCGAATAATGATGTCAAAGCTGTAATATCTTGTCCAATTAGTCTTTCAATATCAAAATCTCTACTTATTTTTACTTCTGGTGGCTCGATTCCAACGTATTCGGCTGACAAATTGAAGGCTTTTTGTAGCTTTTGCTCTAGTTCCATAGAAACCATTGCAAGCATCGAGTTTGTATCCACACGATCTAGTCTGCGAGCATCTGCTGATTCCGCAACAAACTTCTGTTGTGATAGTGTACTGATACCTAATGTTGCCATCTGCATCTGTAGTTCCTTTATTTCTGCTGATTGTGCATCAAAAGCACTTGAAGCTGGCTCTACATAGTAAACTTTGTTACCAGGTTGAGTTGCCATTGCGTAGTTTACGCTGATAGCGAGGTCTTTTGTCTGGTCGTCATAACCTTCCATCACTAAAAGTGGTTGAGATGCAACGTGCAAACTATGTATTAAATCCGCTTGTCTTTGATAATGTGCAAGATTTAAGTAAGCAATGTCCAGTAAAGGAGGTTTGCTTGTCATATTGTCTACCTTGCCAGAATAAATAGTAACTAAAGGTATTTCACCAAGCGAAAAATTACCTGATTCTGCTAATTCAAAATCTTTTTCATTTGGTGTGCCCTGCATATTACCTGCATATGTTCCATCATTATCTTCATACATATCTTCAACAGTCTCTTTTCTTCTAAATACACGATAACGACCAGGTTCTATCACTCTCATTTGGTCATATATCTTTTCACCAAAAGCACCATCAGGTAATACAGCTTTTTCTGCAATTCTTACTTGAACAAGGTTTCCGTAGTTTGCTTCTCTATCTAATCTCCAACCATAGATATTTGTAGGATCTACCTCTATCCAATATGGTCTACGGTTTTGTGAACGCTCTTCAGCTAAACTTACTGCTCCTCCAGGTGCAGGATAATCTACAAGAATATGACTTTGACCATAAGTAAGAGAACACATTAATAATCTTCTTGCATATTCATCTAAATCTGACTTGCAGCCATCTACATCTGCCTTGAACATCTCTGTCCAGTATGGATCGCCTGTCAAAGTAATAGGTTTGCGGAGAACTAAACCTGTCGCTGCTCTGATAAGCCTTTGTGTAAACGGACTAAATACTGATCTATTTACTCTTGCGAGGTAAGCGTCATAATCTTCTCTTGGCTCTAGTGGTAAGAAGGCTTCGCTATTTTCTCTGAGGTACTCTGTACCTTCAGTTACAGCCTTCATTATCTCCCAACCTTTTATCATGTCCAATACGGCACGATTACGAGTAAAAGGACTGTCAGTACTACCAATATATGTAGTTGCAGTGATGCTGGTTTTCAGCATACCTGGTAATGCGTATGTCATTTAACGACACCTCCATTTTCTTAATGCTAACGCTTTTCTGGTAGGTTTACCGTTAGGTTTTTTCATGGGTCCAGGCATACCCTTCATTCGTGCACAGAAAGATGCTCTTCTTTTAGCTGCCTTGCTGCCAGGTTTTACTTTACCTGTAACTGGTGCTTTTAGATTACTTCCTGTGGCACGGTTGTATTTTGCACGACCTTTAGCAGTAAGTCCACCAGTTTTAGACTTTTCTCCTCTGCCTACACTTAAATTTACTTGTTTACGTTTCTTTCTCATTTGCCTACCTTTGCTTGTGCCTTTTTATGGGCTTGAGTAAAAGTATCTCCTGCTCTCATTCGCCTCTTCATAAACTCCATGTGCTTCGCACTATGATGCTCAGAGTGTTTGCTTAATAAAGTTTTTTGACGAGGGGTGAGTTTCACTTCTTTTTTCGTTTTTTCTTAGAACGTAGTTTTTTAAGATCAGCAGCAGTGATCTTATCTCTAGGAGGAGCAACCGCAGCTAATTTGCGTTGCTTAGATGAATAAGAACCTTTTGGCATTATGCAGCGTTGGTGATAGCACCAGAAGTTATAAAACTAACGCTAACTGTTTCTAAATCACCTGTTGTTGCAGATAAACTTGTTCCTGTAACAATTCCAGAAAAACTTACTTTTTTACTACCAGAAGTGTCTAAAAATAATTCAAACTGTGCATCACCAGCATCTTCTGTTGTTAAAACATCAGCTAATAAGTTTGCAGTTTCATTACCACTAGCTGCTGTATAAAGAAAATCAATAGTTCCAGATCCAGAAATTAAACTACCTACAAATGATCTTGCAGTAGCTCCATGAGCAGTTACATCTAGTGTGTCTTTTGTTGTATCTAATGTCCAACCAGTAGTAGACACGATAGCTTCAGTAGTTCCAGATCCGTTTTTAAATTTTACGGAACCTTCTTCGCCACGAAAAAATGCCATTATTCTAAGAAAAAAGAGTATTTATAAATAGTTTAACTTGTAGTTGACTTTTTTACAGCACCTTTCTTGTTATTTAGCATATATTGTTCACATCGGGGATCCCAAAGGCTAGGATTTCGCTTTCCTTTGACTTTTTCGATGATGTCGAGCATTTCATCTGTGATTTCAGTCATTTTTTGCTCCTTTTGGTAGATTTTTTACGTCTATGTTGATACTTTATCTTAGCACTACTAGTTTTTTCACGCTTAAATCTTGCTTTTTCTGCTGCTGTCATCTCTCCAGTAGTCTTAGGTGTCTTACTTGAGACACGTTTACTGGGTCGACAGGCTGGATAGCCTCGTTTTTCGCCTTTTTGACGACCACAAGGCTTGCCAGTTTTGACATCTACCCAATTTTCTTTGAACCAACGGGTTAAACCGCCACTACTTCTTGCCACGTTTTTTAGTTCCCGTGCGATAAGTACCACCACGCTTTTTGTACTCTCGTACAAGCCATGCGTTAGCGTAAGCCGATGGATAAACAGCAAATTTGCGTTTAGCTTCTGCTTTTACCCTAGAGTATAACGCTTTATTTACAGGAACATTCGCCACGTTTCTTACCTCCCTTCTTTTTCTTCTTCTTTTTCTTAGTTGTAGAATGGTACATAGTGGAAAAAGGAAACTCTTAGTATATTCTAAACGAAGTTTGGCCTAATGTCTCTGGTTTGGCAAGGTTAAATTGTTGTAAACAGAGGTAGCCGAAAGCATCAAATGCGTGGTCAACCCCTAGATTTTTGTTTGGCATACCTGTATTTGGAGCGTAAGTCAGGGTGCGGAGAGATTTTATAAGTTCTTTACAGCGTGGGTGGATTAAAGTTCGTCTTTCTCCTGCTGCATCATATAGTGCGGTGTTTATTGCGGTTACTTTATCGCGGACTTTCCAGGGTGAACGTGGAGAAGATACTGTAAATCCACTTCTACGTAGGATAGTGTGGTCCGTTGAGCCTACTCCTGCTGTTTTTCGGGCTGCACCCGTTGGGTCAGGGCAAGCGATTATTCGTCTTTCGACTCCGTAACGATTTGTAACTTCTTCGGCAAAATCCCAGGTTGTTGCACCACCCGTCAAAATTATCTCGTCAAAGACGTAAAGTATGTCTCGGTAGCGGACAGCACAGATTCCGCAAAGTGGATCTACGTTAAAATCGACCCCTAATAAAAGTGGGGCGATGGATATGTCCTCCGCTTCGGTAGAAATGTTGGAATCTGAAAAGGAGACTGCAACGAGACCCGTGAGATTCTCGAAACTTGCCTCGAACTCTTGCTTAAATGTTCTGCTATCTAGTTGGGCCTTTGCTGCTTCGACTTCTTCTTCTGGAACATTACCCCCATCTATTGTTGTAAAGCTCCAGCGTTTCCAATCACCTGTTTCATCTTCTGGAACGTAGCACCATAAATCGTAGAACCATGATGCTGTGCCATCTGGTGTTGATATGAACAGTGCCCAACCTTGTTTATCTGCGAGGGCTGGTCTGATTACCTGAAACCAGACATCGGAATCCATGAAGGCTGCTTCGTCTAGTACTACTCCAGCGAGGCTTCGGCCACGTAGGGTTGTTGCATTTTCAGTTCCCTTGAGTTCGATTAGCGATCCATTGATTAGTTCTATTTTGAGATCGGTTTCGTTTTTAGATTGAATCCACTCTTTTGGGATAAGTTTTTTGATTTCTTTCCAGGCTATGTCTTTTGCCATGCGGTATGTCGGGGCACAGTAAAAATATGTTTCACCTGGGCGGTCTATTGCTGCTTTTAAAAGTTCTATGCAGGATAAATATGATTTTCCGAATCTTCTGCCAGCCACGAGGACTCTGAATCGGTTTTTTGCGTTGAACACCTCCCCCTGTGCCCATCGGAGGGAGAGATTTTCGGCTATTTTTGTACTCATGTAGTAAAGAATAGCTTAAATATGAACAAATTTCCGTGTTTTAGTCGACTAAACAGTGTTTTTAGGGTTATTATTCAAGTATTAGTATTTATTTAGTCCGTGGCTCAAGCATACTATCGACCAGATGTAGACAGTCCAAATGCACCTATGGGTGGTAAGGTCTGTGGAAAGAGAAATCCAGATGTAGTTATCGAAGCAAGAAGGCAGAGATTATATAATCGTCAGCTTGAAGGCTTAACAACCAGACAATTAGTTCACGATCACGCTTCCAAAGAGAACATTGGGGTGGAGACAGCATGGAGAGATTGGGGCAAGGTAAAAGAATGGAACGATGAAGATTGGGAGAAGGATAGAGAAAAGATGATTTCACGACTCCAGGGAATGAGAATGAGGCTTTTTAACAAGGCAATGAAGAGAGGTCAGCTTCAGACTGCTGCTCAAATATTGGATTCGTTAGGGAAAGTTCTCGGAGAGAGTGAAGAAACAATTAATCTAAACACTCCAACATTATCTATTAGTGTAGAAGGAAAGAAAAAGTAGTCTTAATTTGTAGATTTATCAGTAGGTTCAGGGGTAATAAATTTATTTTTAAAATTTTTGCTACACTGCCCCGTGCGTGTGGTGGTTGGTGTTTGCGGTGGTTTGTGTGTGCGGTGGCTAGTGGAATACATAAGCAATAAAAAAGCCCGCGTAATTTTGCGGGCGTGGTGTATTGTGTGCGGGCGTTGATTATTCTATTTGGGTTGTTGGCTGCTGCGGTAGGTGTTCGGGTGCGTAGTAGCTCGCACCAATAAATGTAATTATGAAAAATACCATAGCGAAAAATTGTTTATTAAAATAAATCGTTACGGGTTTGGTTCTGGGGTGGTTGCGTTCCATAGTGGTTCGGGTGTTATGGGGTTGGTATGAGGTAAGAGAATAAAAACAGTTAAAAATCATCATCATCTATATAGTCTCCGTTTGGATTCCGTTCTAGTTTTTTGACTTTTTTGTTATTAACGTATAAGTAACCGTTTTTGGTATATCCAAAGACACGGCGTGACCAATCGTTAATATTTTTTTGTTGGTTGTTTTTCATAATGATTTTTTATAAAGAAAATAAGTTTGATAGAGGTGGCTCGCGGCTGTGTGGTTGCCGTTGTTTGTTAATTTAATAATTGCGTCTCTAACTTTTGTTTTAAAAAGTTGTGATTTTGTTTTAGTTGGTTTCATTGGTTTAGCTCCTGAAATAGTTTTTGTTAATCGTCACTTGGGAACATAATACAGGTATTGTTATAATCTGCTTTTGTCCATTGGTTTAAATCCATTTGATTTTCTTTTAATCCATAACCAACAGTTTTAATCATAATTTTTCTTTCTGTTTTATTTGGTTGTTGTAGTGTGTACCACCCATACAAAATACCACCATTTTCTTCTTCAATAACTTGCTTACATAATTTAATATTGTCTTCTCCTCCATTAAAAATACCTTTCATATAATGCTGTTCCAGATAATCAAAAACTTGATTAACAACTTCGGGGTTTCTATCCATATAAAAAGTTAATGCACTTGAAATAGTAATAGTTCCAAAGTTTTCTTCGGGTAGATTAACCTGATTTGGTTGTGTTGTTGTGGTCATTGGTTTAGTTCCTTTTTAAATTAGGGTTGTTTAAAAATAGGCTATATGCCTACTCTATTTTAACATTTATTTTATTGTTGTCTAATACAATATAAGCAATAAAACACTAAATTTTTTATTGAGATTAGTGAGAATTGACTTTAAAAAACCTAGTGTTTGCAGTGGTTCTCAAGTCTAGAGTTAATAATCATACATTTTTAAATGTGTAACAGTACAAATACACCTTAACAAGTTTAAAATTATAGGATTCTTAACTGTTTTATTTAAGACTCATTACCTGATAGAACATAAAAAAAGATCAGGTTTTTTAGTTCCTGATCTAGTTTAGTTAGTTGTTAGCTTGGGTATTTATAAAGCTAAACATAATTCTTTAGATCTATCAATAATATTTGCATTTTTTCCATAATAATTTTGTTCCATTCTTATTCTTGCCTTTTCACTTTCGTCATTAATATTACTAGCTCCCATTTGATGAGAATAATAATAATTAATTCCATTGTGTAAACTGTAGGCCGTTCTACCGTTTTTCTCAAATTCTCTTTCGAGATTTTCTTTTATTTGTTTAACCTCAACTAAATCTAAATATGTTTTATCCCTTTGAGTTTTTAAGACTCTATCGGTGCATACTTTTTTATTTTTCCATTTTTCGTAAAAAAGATTTTCTAATACTTCTTTAACTTGCTCTTCTTTTATCTCTTTGCGTACCATTAATTTATAATCCTCTATTGACTTTGTAAATTCACCCTTTTTAAAATCTATAATTCTATTGATGTTTTTAACATTATCATTAATAGATTTTGTATGTTTAAAAATTAGAGGGTTAGACTGTTTTAATTTATTCATTTGATTAAAACAAAACATTCTAAAATGAATAAAAGATATGTGACAAGAAACAGAACTATCGTGACTAGAAACAATAGCAAGTCTTAATTTATGCGGGTCGTCTTTTTGTACTTCTTGTATTGAATTATCAATAGCAAGATTAAAAACGAATCTCTTATTGTCCACGTTCATAATACTTTCTATTGTTGTTTGTCCTCTAATTTCCTCTATCACTTTTTTAATACTATCTAATTGCAATGTGGTGTATTGCATCTTAGGAATATTTAAAAGTTGGTCTTTTTTATCGTGGCATATTGCTTGATAGTCTTTTATTTCTATAAATTCCCCTTTCTCATTTTTAAAAAATAAATCACGTCTAACTGCTTTAAAATCTAGCTCGTTTTCTTTCCATATAATGTTTAAATCTTTTTTAAAAGAATCATCAATAAAATTTGACCCTTTGAAAATAGTCTCATTACTAGAATTTTGATAACCAATTTTTTCGGCATTTAATTGATTTTCTAAATTTTTAGAAAACTGTTGATTAGAAATACTTAATGTATTTTCTAGTTGATTTTTGAAAAGTTCAATTTGATTTTCCATTTTGTTTTAAATTTGGGTTGTTTAAAAAAGACACATAGTGTCCTATACATTCTAATTTAATATTCTATTAATAGCAATAGAGTAATACTTAAGTAATAATTAATTTGGATCATTGATCCATTAAAAATATTCATAGTAGCCAGTACGGGTTGACCTGTGGAAAACTCATGCTGTCCTGTGGAAAACTTTTTTTCCCGAAATTTTCAGAAAAAATTTTTTACACTATCCTGCACAAAAAATTCAGACTATAACTAAAATTCTGGCAGTAATTATTTTATTATGAAAGGCCGTTTTAGTGTTTTTTCGGCAATAGGTGGCAGATACTATGAAAGGCGATTTTTCAAAAATTCTCAGAATTATCAGTGATAATTAACAAATGATAATTTACTATTTACAAGATACTACAATAATACTATAATAGAATTGTTCACTAATCCACCTAAAATTATGGGCTTAGATATGTACTTAAAAGGTACAAAAACATTTGGGATTTATCCTAGAGAACAGTATAAACCTCCCTTCGAGAGAACTTTTGAATTTCAAAGTTTACTCAATAATCACGATATGGAGAACGCTCCAATAGATTACGACACTTCTTGGTCGTGCTATTCTGTGCAATTACCATTAATGTACTGGCGAAAGTCGAACCAGATACACCAGTGGTTCGTTCAAAACGTACAGGGCGGTAAGGATAACTGTGACGAGTATTCTGTTTCTTTAGATCAACTAAAACTTCTTAGTAAAACTATCGAACCAGCTTTAGTTTCAACCGCAGCAGCCAGTGAGTTACTTCCTACTACTGAAGGTTTCTTTTTTGGTTCTCAGGAATATGATGAATACTACTTTGAGGATTTAAAAAATACTAAGAAACAAATAGACAAAATCATAGCGTACCAGACAGCAGCCGAAAACGCTCAGAAGTGTAGATGGCTTAATTTAAAAACTCATAACGGCACAATGTCCACTGAGGAATTTAATGAAAAGTTCCCAACATTGACTAAGGATATTCCTTTTGATGACTTTTATTATCAATCCAGTTGGTAGCCATGCGTACAGGATACGACCCAAATCAGTTTACTAAGCAACAAAAAATTAGATGGTTGCTTAGTGAGCTTTTATATCTTTTAGTGGGGATTGATTTTAATGCTCACTAAACACCAGATATATACCGCACTGGACAACATGGACAGATTCGGGGGAAGTTTTTTGGCTTCCCTCGCTTTTTGCTATTCTCAGGCCGATCCAGATAATCAAACCATACTATATAACGCGTTTGAATCCACTTTTATTAAATTCGCTAATTTTAAAAATGACTGAAGAAACTAAAAAATCAAAATTATCTTTTGAAGATGCTTGTTTTCAATGGGCTTCAGGGTTCTATCTAACTGACCATCTACCTGATGAGTGGTTTTTAGAAGACGAATCCAACTGGTCAGAAGGTTATGACAGTTTTGATGAATACCAAGATGACACTCTTGAATCAACTTTATGGGAGCCTTTTCAATTTTATGACGCGAACCAGATAACAAAAGAAATTGAATCACTTGCCTATTGGATTCGTAATGGACAGTACCCAAAAAAGGAGGACTATGAAGATTAAACCGTACTATATTCTACTCAAGTGGAATATGAAGCACCCTGAAAATAGGAACCGTACCAACTTGTATGAAATATGGAAGGAGTATGATGAAACCTATTTGTTTGATAGTATCCTGTACTCGGTAATTGAGTTTTACGATTCTCTTAGTGAAGCTAGAGAACATAAAAGGAGGTTACTGAATGGATAAGGACACTGCTGAGAATTTCATTATGACTACGTTAGTAGAAAATGAAAAGAAAAAACCGAAGGATAAACTATCTCGAAAAGATATTGTTGATATTCTTACGGAAGATCATGGTGTTCCAATAGCCACTGCGTATAGATACTACAAAGATCAGTTAAATCTATACAAATGGGAAATTTCAAAACCCGACCCAGATAAACAACTTAAAGATAGTAAAGACGAAATACTCTCAAACTTACTGGACTGTGCGAATGACTTTCACACTGATGGTAGGTTTGATGAATACCGTAAAACTATCGAAACATACTCAAAACTACTTGTGAGGTTTAAAAAACAATGAATGAACTAACCAAAGAACAAAAAACACTACTATGTGAGCTTATAGATGGATATGCTTATCCACGATTTCTAACTTCATGCGATCCAAGTGTTGATACTGAAGGTGTATGGGATAGAACTAAAGACTTTTTAGAAATTCGTCAAGTTTTAGAACCCGATCCAAATTTTGATTTTGAAGATGAGGACACTTATCCCCCACACTTCCAACATGGCTACT
>VTLG01004947.1_pt1 | contig 11678 bp, 9 predicted proteins | sample 4694571 | NCBI WGS metagenome assembly VTLG01 (sample SAMN12604809, study PRJNA352737) | marine metagenome | biome: ENVO:00000447; feature: ENVO:00000209|ENVO:00000569|ENVO:01000036; material: ENVO:00002151; isolation source: viral sequences binned using virsorter ... | reverse complement strand
ATTTAGCAAAGTAAATCTTGGTGGTGGTGTTAGTGTCAATCTTGGTGGTCTTGATAATGATTCGTATATAGAAAAATATAAGAACGAACAACAAATTGACAATAATTTTGAAACTTGGATTAAAGAAAATTACTATCAAATAAAAGATGGGGAAAAGGTTAGAGGACCATCAGAAACAGATATAAAAAAATGGCTAACTGATGAAAGAGAAAGAGTAGAAAAAGAAGTATTTGGATTTAAAACAGAAAGTCAGCAAAAGATTGATGAGATTAGTAACAGACCAGTAACTCAAAGAAGAGGGTTTGGTTTTGGAAATGAAGATGATGATTTTAGAGAGAGTGTTCCACAACTAGAAACACCAGCTTTTGGCAATAGAAAATTTGAAGTTAATGATAACCAAGTTTCACAATTACAAAATGTCATACAACAATTAACAGGAGGAGGTTCACCAGCAACAGCAGGTGGTTTAGAAGGAAAACCTAGATCTTATACTGTTAAGTCAGGAGATACCTTAGAAGCCATAGCAAATAGCAATAGTATAGACCTTGATGCTCTTATAAATGCAAATAACATAAAAAATCCAAACCTTATCAGAGAAGGTCAACAATTATTAATACCTGCACCCGTACCAAGTTTTATAGATAAATTTAAAGATAAACCAGTTCCTGATTTTGGTGGATTAGGAAAACTTATTATCAGTGGTGAATCATTAGGTAGTGGTTCCTATAACGCTTTTAACAAAGGTACAACTGCTTCAGCAGGCAAGATGGACATAACCAGTAAAACAATAGCTGAAATGGAACAGATGCAAGCTGACGGTGAAGCATTTGCTGTTGGTGCTTATCAATTTACTCCTGGTGTTTTAAAAGAAGCAAGAGAAACAGCAGGTATAGCCAGTGATGCAATTATGACACCTGCGGTACAAGACAGGCTGTTCTGGGGAATAGTAACAGGTGGTAAGAAACGTCCAAACCTTACAGCATATTTACTTGGTCAAAGTGATGACTTAGATGCAGCACATGAAGATTTAGCTCTTGAGTTTGCTGTTGTAGAAGGTCCAGATGGAAAAGGACGGTATGATAAAGACAAAGCTGGCAATTTTGCAAGAATAAAAGCAGCAGTTGTTAAATCTGCTTTGATTAAAGCCCGTAAAGAAATTCTTAACCAATTAAGATGACTGATTCCAACCTAAATCTTCAAGAAGAAAACACTGTGCCAGAAGGTGCTTTTGGTATTGGATCTAAAAAAACTGATGATTTTTCAAAAAATGAAGAGCTTAGAAATACAGGCATAAAAGATATACCCAGAGTTCTTAGAGAAAAGTTATTTGATAGTACTGGATCAATAATGTTTCCAGAACAAATACAATCAAAAACTATACAAGATTATCAAAAAAACATAGAAAACGTACTAAGACCAAAAGGACAAAAAGATGATCAGTTATTTAGAGGTGCGTTATCAGGGGGATTTGATCTAACAGAAAATGCAATAAATTTTGCTGGTCGTGCTATTGGAACTTTAAGTGGTAACAAATATACAGCTAAAGATTACTTTGACAATGAAGCTCTTGGTGTATATATACCAGAAGAAGATGAAGATAGTTTTACTTATAACCTATCAAAATTTGGTGTGCAGTATGGTGTTCCATATACAGCAGCTTTCAAATTATTAGGTTCAATAGGACTGTCAAATTTTGTTTGGAGAGATGTATTGGCTGGTGGTACTACTGCATCAGTTTTTTTTGATACGTTTGATAAAAACCTTTCTAACTATATACAAGACACACCTTTAGCTAACCCAGTTACCAAACTACTATCAGCACAATCAGAAGAAGAATCTAACGTAGCAAAAGAAACTATCAAAAAATTTATTGAAGGTGGTGTAACTGCAAAAATAGTAAATAAAACTTTTGATGCAGCACTTAATCCCAAAAAAGTTGCAGATGCTTTTGTAAATGTAGTTGAGTCTTTTAAAAAATCACCACAAGCAACGAAAAGATTACTTTTTAATTTACAACAATCAAAATTTAATAAGTTTTCTAATATAAGAAAATACAACGGAATGGATGAAGTTCTTAGAGTTGGTGATGATGTAGTAGATGTAGGACCAGTAGCAGATGATGCTGTTCTTGTTCCAAGAAAAAAAGTAAGAAGTACAAAAGGTAAGCAAAAGTTTCAAACTACTGATACACCTGTAGGTTTTGAAGGAAGAAACATGAAAATCTTTAGTGATGACCCTAAAGAAATTTCAAAAATAGAAGCTGCTTACAACCAAGAATTAAATGAATATTATCCTAAATATAAAAATATAGTTACTGATAATATGTTAATTGAAGATGCAGATGATTATTTAGAACCAGAAGTAATACAAGAATTAAAAGAATTTTCAGATAAATATGGTTTTAAACTACCTGTCCTGATGGCTGCTTCCGTTAGACGTATTTCTGGTGTTGCTGAAAATTTAAGTGATGGCGGTAAATTATTAAAAACACTACCTACTGGATCAGAAGAAGCAAAGATTTTAAAAAGAAAACTTGCAATACAAACAATACAATTTTATAGATTAATAACTGGTGATAGTAGGGCTGGTACTGTTGTAGGTAGAGCTTTATATGCACGACAACTAGCAAACGCACCTAATCCAGTAACAGGTCAAACACCAGCACAGGTAACAGCAAGTAATATACAAGCAAAAAGAGCCGAAGAAATTAAAGGTGGTGGATCTGAAACTATACGAGATGTAGCTAAAGATATAGATGATACTTTTCAAAATTTAGGATTTACACAGGATGATGTGTTAAAGGCCTTAGAAGAAGATAATTATGAAGGTTTTGCTGATTTTGCAAGTAAATTAGCTGCTGCTCATGGTGATCCATTTGTTCTTCAAAAGTTTGTAAAAGATAGTTTTGGCATGAAACTATTAAAGATAAGCAATGAACAATTTATAAATGGTATTCTTTCTAACCCTGCTACTCATGCTAGAAATACCATTGGTACTATGATTAACGTAATCAAAGGACCAACAGATTTACTCACAGGTGCTATTTCACCAAGTAGTTTAGATCCGATCTTATTTAGAAGAGCTATGGCAGAATTTGCTATGTTTAAGCAAGCTCAAAGTGATGCTTTAAAACTTGCAGGGCAAGCATTTAAAGAGGAAAGAAATATTTTAGATAAATCAAGAATGATCGTTGATTCGGGTAATGATCCTAGTCAAAGATTTGCTATATCTATGCAAGGAGGAACATACGATGGAGATGGGTTACAGAAAATAACATCTGGCGAAGACATGGCTAAATACCTTAAAAAAGGTCTTGTACCTGATTTAGTAAATACTTATGGAACTGTTATAAGAGGAAGTACAAGAGCTTTATTAGCTGAGGACGAATATAATAAACAACTAGCTTTTAGAATGTTTTTAAAAGGTGAATTAGTAGAAGATGGCTTGAGAAAAGGATTAGATGGTAAAGCTTTAGATGAATATGTTGATAAAAGTTTTGAACTTGGTACAAATTGGATTGCAAAAAAAGGAGAGGATTTAGATCTTGCCTTAAAAAATATTTCTGAGGCTAAATCTTTTATTGGTCCTGATGGTGAAGCAGTTGCAATAGGACAAGACTTATTTTTAAAAATTAGAGATTCTCTTGATTATGCTGCTGATCGTACCTTTACAACAAGAATTGATAATAAATTTGCTAATGCTTTTAAACATCCTGGATGGAAACCTTTATTACCATTTATAAATTCACCTTTAAATATTACCCAAACATTATTAAGAAATACCCCACTAGCGACCAAGCTTACAAATAACTTTGCGTTAAAAGGAATGTTAGATACTCATAGAAAACAACTACAGAGTAGTAACCCTTCTGTTGCTGCAAGAGCAAGAGGTGTAACAAGAACAGGTGGTGGTATATGGGCTACAGCTATTACTTTAAGTCTTGCTGCTGGTGATAAGTTTTCAAAAGTTGCTTTAGTTGATGGTAATGATCCAAACTGGGTGCAAGATAAGATAAGAAAATACAGTGGTGATATTGGATATGCTTTAAGATTTTTAATAACAAACCCACAAACAAAAGAACCAGAATTAGGTCCAGATGGTGAACCTAAATATTATTTTCTTGATGTTGGCAGAATTGGTATTGATCCAATAAGTTCTATATTTAGAGCCGCAGGGTGGTGGGGAACTTATAGTAAATACTTAAGTGATGATGATCAGAAAAATGCAGCTTTAGTTATGTCAACTGCTTTAGCTAGAGACATTTTAAATATACCAATGCTTGAATCAATACAAAAAGCTTTTGATATTATTGAAAACAGACCTGATGCTTTTCCAAACTTTATAGCAAACTACCTTAATTCATCATTAATACCAGGTGTATCTTTAAGAAGAGCATTAAGAAAAAGAGAATATACATATATTGATCCTAGATCAGGTAAGAAATTAAAAGGATTTTTTAGACCTGATAAATCAATTCAAAAGGGAGATTATATAAAACAAGAAGTTAGAACGACCTTTGATGATGGTACTCCTCTTCCAGAAGATCATCCTGCATACGGAACTTTAAAAAGACAAAAGGGAATACCATTTGAATTTTTTACTAAAAAAGTAGTATTAAAAATGTTTAAGGAGATAGAATCTAGCAATCCATTTAAAACAGATATACTACCCGAAGAACATTGGCTTACTGGTCAACTTTTGGAATACCCTAAAAATCTTGGTCCTAACAGTGGTATGAATACTCTTTATCATGGAGCGTCTATAAATGATCCTGTTATAAGTCTTATGTTAAGAAGTAGATCAAAAATAGGGCCACCACCTGCACATCTTTTTAGAAACTCAGCAGAGGGAGGAATTCTTCTTAATTCGACACAATATAGAAATTTAAAAAATTTTATTCATTCAACTAAATTAGATGTCAATGGTGTTGAAAGTAATAAAGGTAAAACTGTATATGAAAGACTTTATCCAATAGCAACAGATAAAGAAGTGTTAAAGTTATTGGATTTTATTGATGATGGAGAAGTGGATGAAGAATTTAGTATTGACACAACAGCAGTTTTAACTGACCGAGCAAACACTTCTAGAGATTTAAGAGCAGTCTTAAGAAAAATAATTAGTCCATATATTGGAATAGCCAAACTTAAATTATTTAATCTTGAAGATGAAAAAGGTGGAGCTAAATCATTATTACCTGCCTATCTGCGAGAAAAAGAAAGACAAAAGAAACAAGTACAAAGTCGTGGTTCGAGGTAAACTTAAACCAATGACGATATACTTAAAACATTAGCAGGCATTAACACTAACTAATCATGGCTACTAACACCGTTGCTACAAAGCAAACTCATACCGCAGCTAATAATGCCAGTGGTAATACTTCTGGTCCTTATACAATATCTTTTGATTACTTATTAGAAAGTGATGTAGAAGTTAGAGTTGATAACACCTTAAAAACACAAACCACACACTATACATTTCCTAGTAAAACTTCTATTCAGTTTACTTCTGGTAACTTTCCAACAGCAGGGGTAACTATAGAAATAAAAAGAAATACTGATATAACAGTACCTAAAGTAGATTTCCAGGATGGTTCTGTTCTTACAGAATCTGATTTAGATAACAACAGCAAACACCTGTTGTTTGGTATGCAAGAAACTAAAGAAGATACAGAAAGTCTTGTCAGTACCTTTGTAAGTGCCAATGCTCCTACAGGTATTTCTAATGGTGCTAGATGGTATGACTCAGTATCAGGTCGTACCTTTGTTTATTATGTTGATACAGATACAGCACAGTGGGTAGAAGCAAGCCCTCCTTTTGATGCTACAGAATTTACATCAAATATTACCAATACAAACGTAGCTGCTAATGCTGCAATAGATTCAACTAAGCTTTCATTTACACAAACTGGTGCAGGTGCTGTTGCTAGAACTGTTGATAGTAAATTAGAAGATATAGTTTCTGTTAAGGACTTTGGTGCTACTGGTGATGGTAGTACAGATGATGCTGTTGCCATACAAGCTGCTATTGATTCTGTCTCAAGTGGTGGAATTATTTTTTTTCCAAAGGGTACATATATAATTGGTACTTCATTAGGAATCCGTAGCGATAACACACTTGTTGGAGCAAATAGATATGATTCAGTTTTAAAAACAAAAGCTGGTACAGATATAACTCTTATAAACGATGGGAGTGCAGTTAATAATAGAATTTGTATTACAGACCTAGGATTTAATGGAAATAAAGCAAATGTATCTGCTGGTCAGATAATAAATTTATGGAAAACTGAAGATTTTTTAGTTTCTAATTGTCGTATTGTTGACTCTAAGGGTGACGCTATGATTATTAGACAGTGTTCTTATGGACAAATTGTTAATAATAATATTGTAAGCCCTGACGTTCATGGTATTTCTCTAACAAATACTGACGCTCAAGGTAATGATATTCAAATTATTGGTAACAGTATTAAAAATCCAGGAGCTTCTGGCATTAATGTTAGTGAATCAAATAATGTAACTGTTACTGGTAATAGCGTTAGGCATACAGGATCTCCTACCAATGGATATGGAGGAGTAAGATTTGCCAATAATACTACGAGATGTGTCGCTGGTAATAATGCAATTCAAGGCATGTCAAGAGGTATATTTGTTGTAACAACGGCTGGAGCATATAACACTATCGATGGGAACGTAATTAATGATTCTGGTATTCAAGGTATTTTAATTCAAGCAAGTTACCAGTTAGTTACTGACAATACAGTAATTGATTCTGGAAAAGTTACAAACCCATCATCAGGAATAGAATTATCTGGTTCTGCACAAATTGTTCAAATACAGAATAATCAAATTATTGGTACAAGTAGTATGGACATTGGAGTAGAAGTTAGTTCAACAGGACACAGAAATGTAATTACTGGTAATAGTATTATTGCTAATACTGGTGATCCTATAACTAACTCTGGTTCTGGTAGAAATTTTTTCAGACATAACCATTATGGTACTAAAGATACTGGATCTGGAGTGAGTAGTATTGCCGCAGCTTCAACCATAACACTACCTCCTGATGGAGAAATTTTTAATATAACTGATAGTGGCACAACAACTATTGGAACTATAAATGGAATTTGGACTGGAAGAACAGTAAAACTACGTTTTGCTGCTGTTGGCACTGTTGTAACTGATAGCTCATCTATAAGGTTATCTGGTAATTTTACTTCAGATGGAGGAGGAGATGTTTTAACACTAATAGGCATGGGAGATCCAACGGTAATTATTTACGAAGTTTCTAGATCTAATGTTTAATATTAACTAATTATGACAACCAAACCTTATACCATATAATTAAATCATGGCTTTAAATTTTCCCGCTACTCCATCTACAGGTGATATCCATAACGCATCAAATAATCTTTCTTATTTTTTTGATGGTGTCAAATGGATTACGCAAGGTTCCTATAATACAGGAACTATTAATACTATCAAATTAGATAGCCTTACCAGTAGTTTTAATGGTTCATTAACTACGTTTAACCTTACATCTAATAGTATTAGTGTAAAACCAGCTAATGCTCAATCAGTAATGATTAGTTTGGGTGGTGTAATACAAGAACCAACTACCGCATACACTATAAATTCAGAAACAGGAACAATTACTTTTGCCTCTGCACCTGCATCAAGCACAGCATTTTTTGGAATTTTATATTCAAGATTACCTCAATCAACAACCACAGTAGATGACGGTGCAATTACTAATGCCAAGGTAAATGCAACTGCTGCTATTGCTCAATCTAAATTAAATATAGCTGATGCTACAACATCTGCATCTGGTTTTATGTCAGCTTCAGATAAAACTAAATTAGATGGGATACAAGCTGGTGGTGGGTCAGGTATAAGTGATGTTGTTTCTGATACTACTCCACAATTAGGAGGTAATTTAGATGTACAAACCAATGAAATCACTACAAGTACTTCTAATGGAAATATTAAATTAAATCCTAATGGGACAGGTGTTGTAGAAATAAAAGGTGATGGAAGTAGTGCGGATGGAACTATACAACTTAATTGTTCACAAAACAGTCATGGTGTAAAACTTAAATCACCACCTCATAGTGCTAATGCTAGTTATACATTAACTCTTCCTAATACAGATGGTAATGCTAATCAAGTATTAAAAACTGATGGAGCAGGTAATCTTGATTGGGTAGATCAAACTGATGACCAAACAGCAAGTGAGATCATAGCTCTTGTAGCAGATCAAACCATTGCTCCTTCTGAAATAGATATGGAGGACAATGAAAAAATTAAGTTAGGAACTGGCGATGATTTGAGCCTATTTCATAATGGTACGGATTCATTTATTGAAAACATAACTGGTAATTTACACATAAGACCTAAAAGTGGAGAAGAGGGAATAAAACTATTTCCTGATGGCTCAGTATATTTGTACTATGATAATGCGATTAAGACAACCACCGCCGCTTGGGGACTTTCAATATGGGGTATTGCACAAGGAAATAGTCTTGAAGCATCAAATGGTTATATTCATGTTAAATCTGATAATCAACCTCTAAAGATAGGTGCTGGATCAGATCTTAGTTTGCTGCATGATGGCACAGATTCAAAAATAACTAATATTACAGGTAATTTATTAATAGAACCAAAAGCAAGTGAAACAGGTATTAAGGTAATTCCTGACGGGGCTGTGGAACTGTACCACGATAATGTAAAGAAGGTGGAGACAACCAGTTCGGGCATAACTGTTACAGGTTCAGTTACTACTCAAGATATGAATATGTCTAATTTAAACGGTACTGCTAATGAGGTAGATAGTACAAAAGGTAGCTGGTCAATACAAGAAGGTTCTGAAGACTTATTTCTTATAAATCGTGTAAGCGGTAAAAAATATAAATTTAACCTAACAGAAATCAGTTAGATTTTACTGTCATCTGCCTTGTCACAATTCCTAAAGTCAAATAGAGAGGGCATAATGCCATAATTGCCACAAAGGTTATCATAGTAACAGGTACTAAAGCTTTAACAAACGCTTCTCTCATGTTTAATAAAATAGCTAACATTCTTTCTATTATTTCATTTTTGATGGTTACGTCAATGAGTGTGGGGGCTTACTTAGCAATTCAATATATGAGATCACCAGAGTTTGAACGTAACCTTAAAAATAAAGTTATGGGTGATCTGCAAGATAAAATGAAAGATGAAATACCAAAACAATTACCAAAATTTAGTGGACCTTCTATACCACTATGAAAGAATTGCAACGCACACCTAGCCGTATAAGGACACGTTTTATAGCTGTCTTGGCATTAATAACATCAGGAATTACATTTGGATCGGGGTTTATGGTGTTTTTGTATATGAAAAGTCCAGCTTTTGAAACTCAATTATTAGGACAGGTTATGAAGCATATGAATTGGCTTGTTGCTGATGATTTTAAAAAACTAATAGAAAAACGTAACCAAGAGTATATAAAATGGGAAACTAAAGGTAAGTGGGAATAGTTAAAATACCCGACATTAAAATACCGCAGATAAATATACCAGTACATAACCCATACCAAGTACTTAACGTCCCTCTACCATCGTTAAAACTACCTGGTTGTGTAAAGTATCATAGAGATGCTTCACCAAAGAATACAGCCCTTTATAACGATGATCCAACAGGTACTGTTATAAGTTGTCCGTATGGTTCTATGCCTACATTTGATTCTTTGTTATACAACAGAAATAAAATACAAATTGTAGAAACAAAACAAAAAGAAAAAAAAGCAATAGAACAAGAACAGCCTAAGGTAACTCCTAAAAAACCTAAATTACCAGAGAAAAAGAAAGAAGAATTTTTTATAAAATGTCCAGGTGACAAAGATTTAAGAGTAGGTATGTTTGCATCAGAAGATAGGTTAGAAAAGGTTGTAGGTCACAAAATTTCAGAAGATGGCAAAACCTGTATTACCTTATTCGAGGAAAGTCGATTTATTGACCGTTGGATTCCATCTCCTCCTCTTATTATCAGCACTAGCCTTATTGCAATTACGGCTGCTACAAGTCCCATAATAGCCAATTTACTCAAAAACCTTATCAAGACTGCTATAAAAAAAGTTACTTCTCGGAAGTCAAAGAATGTTGATGAGGTAAAATCTGACCCTTCTTAGGTACAACTTCTATATCTTTACAAAGATCATAATAAGGACTTGATTTTGCAAACTGAATACCTGCTAACTTTTTCTCACCACAATGCTTTAATCTGGCAAAATGCCAGTCTAGCTCTAAATTTTTAAGCTTTTGTTTTTGTATATTAGTTTGTGTTGCAGCAGCTTCCTTACATTGTTTTTGCAATCCTCTATCAAGAGGAATAGAAAAATTTAAAGTGATCCCCGTACCGAGTGCATAACTGTCTTTGTTTGTACCCGAATAGTTTTGTTGATAAAACAAAATATCACCTGGATTGTCAGGTGTCCCATCTCCTATAGGATTACCATCATCATCAAAATCACCTTCAATATCTGTTGGATCGTAATAAGGAGTTTCATAATAATGCTGAAAAGGCTTTCGATAGTTTGAATTAAAGGTTGTAAATGGAGTTATGGTCATCATTGCACCTTGACATACAACACCACCACCATATTGATTTGTATAAAAACTACCGTTATTTACGTTCCAGTTCTGATTAGTAACAGATCCACTATTACTTTGACTGACAGCATTAGCTAAAACTTTTACTGGGCTTAAAATTATTGCGAGAACACAGAGGTAGTAGTAGTTACGGATTCTGTATCTATTTGACGATTTATAGTTGTGACGTTCTGAAGACCTGGACCAGAATATGTTTCTGTAAACTGAAAAGCATTTCCAGAAGAAGGGTTTGTAAGAGTCCAGTTTGGTTTTGTTGTCATATCTGCTCCTGTCCATGTATAGCTTTGCCCTCCTACAGTTCCTGTAACTTGAGTTGCATCGGGTGAAATGTCTCCTGATGCAGATATGCCAGCACCTGTAACGGTATATTCGTAGCCTGTTTTATAATCTTTTGAGGTAATTGATTCTGTGATTGATGTAGTTGTATTAGTCGTACTGGACATCGTGCCAGTTGTAAAATTTGGAACAATGTTTGCGTTAGCTGGTAAAGCATATATAAAAAACAGTAATAAAAGCTTTCGCATAGCTCATCAGTCTACGGTAACTGATGTTATATATTGTCCAGTAGCTGTTGTGCCTGCACCACCTGCTGTTACAGAAATAACATGATTATCTACAGTACCGTCAAGATCTCCAACAGTACCGCCAGATGTACTTGTAAGATCACCAAATGGGCTTACTTCACCTGTGGTTAAAGTTGTAGCTATAGTATCACCTGTTGTATGTGAGACAGTATATGAGAATGACTCACCATCTGTAAGCTGAGATGCTGTTATAGCTGTATAGCTATTTACACCATTAGTGGCTGATCCTAATCCACCTACACTACCTGCTGTAGTACCATCAGTAGTGGTTACACCAGTACCAGAAACACTATATGAGTTTCCAATACGATCTGCTGTAGTTCCTGGTGCTGCCACCTCAAGCTTTACTGAAGAAGTAATAGTTGAGGTGATGTCAGCAAAGGCTGCTGATGGAACTAAAAGCAAAAGTGGAAGAAGTCTTTTCATTTGATGCCAACTTTGTTTTTACTATT
>VTLG01006679.1_pt1 | contig 11680 bp, 23 predicted proteins | sample 4694571 | NCBI WGS metagenome assembly VTLG01 (sample SAMN12604809, study PRJNA352737) | marine metagenome | biome: ENVO:00000447; feature: ENVO:00000209|ENVO:00000569|ENVO:01000036; material: ENVO:00002151; isolation source: viral sequences binned using virsorter ... | reverse complement strand
GAAGTCATTAGGAAACTTCTTGAACATTCGCCAATACTTGATAGTATCGTCGTAGTCCAGATCCTCATGCGGTAGCACACGGATCTCATACACTCCACGAGTATATCTATTCGGAAATGGATTGATATAATCTCGTATGTGTTCTTTTAAGAGGTGCTTTGCTTTCATTTAACAAACACCTCGTACTTACGCTCCTCACATAGAGTCTGAATGTCCTGTAGCATCTTGCACATGTATGCAACATACTCTGCATCCTCCTCACATGGTTCAAACTCATAAGAATGTTCCCAATCTACTGAGTTGTCTTTAAACACTGGTGCTCCAAACATATATCCTGTCTCATCAATCGCGTATGCGTTGCCATCAGCAACGATGTATTGAATTTGTGGCATTGGTTGAATAAGAGGTTGAGTACTAAGTCTAGTATGTATAATGGTATTTGTCAAGGGGTTACTTCAAGTAGAGGTAACCACCCGCCCAATCGCAGTTCTCAAGTACATACTCACGATCTTTGATTAACCTTAGATCGTAACGCTTGGCAGGACCTTGCCAACCTGCAGGTTTATATACTTCACCTGTTCTCTTATCAACAAATGCGTGTACACTGCGCTGATTGTTGACCATAATGATCTTGTAGTACTTACGACCTGACTCAATCACGAAATCATAGTCAGGATTCTTCTTGATCTCTTGAATGCGCTGTGTATAATACTGCACATCCCACTCCGACGATGCACTGTGTAACTTACGCTTATAACTCTCAACACTAGTGTGAATGTAATCATTCTTAAGTGCTTTACATAACTCATTTGTCCATACTAGAACGTTCTGAGCAATTTGTAATTGAGCTTCTTGCACCTGTTTCTTTGTTTTTGGTGTAGCAGATAAATGATAAGCGGTCATAGTGTTGTACCTTTGTTTGTATACTATTATTATACACGAGCATATTGCTCATGCTACTAGCTGTGTGACACTAATATTACTGGCACAACGTGTCTATACTATGAACCCATGTCTGCTTTAATAGTTCTGATACCTTTGTACAAATATAATCATCGTTCTCTATGTTCTTACCACCTTGTTGGTGTGCAAATAGACAGTTGTCTGAATCTAAATGTGATTTGAAATCTTCTTTAGTAAACCATACTAGACGTGCATCTGTCTCTTCTTTGTTAATACCAAAGAATACCAGTATCTCCCAATCCTTCTCACGAGATACATGGTTAATAATAAATGAGTCTTTCTTGACTCCTCCTTTCTTGTTACGTGTAGCAAGTGAGAACTTAATCTCTGTGAGTACATCATTTACCACACGATCATGTCCTGCAGTAGATGTCTTTGCGCGTTCTACTGTGTGTCCTTCTCCTTTTAGATATTTGGTTACAAATCTCTCTCCAAATTCTCCCTTTTGTTTAGGTGACATGTGTACATATCCCTTAAATGGAGTGTACTCCCACGGATCTTGCGCATTTGACATAATATAGTCGCGGAGACTACCATCATTGAAGCAAGCATTAAACATAGTGGGAGGACGTAACTTCATTTATTATAGTGCATCCAAGTCTCTGCGTGCATGCATAGTGTACAGTTCATCAACTGTCACTTCTAGCTTTGACGCTTCCTGCTCTAGTGTAGTATCATTCAAGTGTGACTCTAATTTAGTATATAATTTAGAGTGATTAGAATGATAGTCTCCCATCATCAGATTCATAATATATCTGATCTGTGTATATGTGAGTGGCACTTGTTCCATTACTTTAGTCTCCTATAGTAACGATTCAATCCAAAAGATCTGTTGTAAACAAGTTTCTGTCCCTTTCTCTTACCATCTTTCTTATATCCATCATAGGATATCTCTTCTGGTGGATTGTAAGAATTAAGGTAGTTGTAACCTATTTTCTTTCTTCCTTCATTTGTTTTAAGAAGATTTGTAACCTCTTTAGAAGTAAGGTTTAAACTTGCAGTTCTCCTTAGAGCTGCGTCTGTGTCTTTAATTGAGTACATAATAATTAGAATGGGCAATCGTCAGGTACAACATACTGTGGTTCGTCTCCTGACATCCACTTAGTACGTTGCTCATCCTGCCATTTCATGTGTTCAACACGCTTGATCATTTCATCAACGTGCTGTTTCTCTTGCATTTGAATAGTAGTTAGATTATTCTCATACTGGTAATCTGTCCAGACAATATCATAATAGTATTTCATGCTAACTCCAAGTCAGATAGGAAACACTCTACTGTCATCATTTCATAGTCCATGATGTCTGTCATTACAACAGCATAGTTGTTGAGTGGTTGATATACTACCACATGACCAGTAAGGTCATCATGAATTTTAGATTTGACGTTAGAACCAAGTTTGATCATAATGTAACCTGTTTAGTATACACATATTATAATGCAATACAATAACATGTGCAACAATATTGTGACACTAGCTTAACTGTCCACTACCTTAACTGTTGACCAGAGATGCTCAAAAATACAGATATTTACTGCTCTTACTGTTCCCTCTGTTCCCTTGATAGTTAGAGTGAAGTAACTAGTTGGTGTGTTAGGGTGTAAATGTGATCTAGTTGCAAGGAGTATGCAGTTAACATATCCTCTGTATCCATCAACTTCTACGAGATCACCTCGTTTAAAATGTAGATCACTCTGTTTCATCTACCTCAAAATACTTGCGGTCTTTGTTCTCTACCTTAGGTAACCTAAACATTTCCTTCAAGTCATTGAGATCAGTTAATTGTTTCTGCAGATTATCAATCTGATGTTGTAGAATCTCAAAGTTTCTATCATTGTTATTCTGCATCATTAACAAATTCTTCAGTGCCGATTTGAATTCTTCTTCTTTCATCTGCATTAATTAGTGATAGTTGACGTTGTAGTTCATATTCTACTACAATAAGGTGATCTTGTAAATACTTTTCAAACTTATTGTCTTGTATGAGAGTTTGAATATCATTGATATGCATGAGTGCCTTAAGCATCCTCTCTTTTTCTGTTTTCATTAGTATCTACTTGGTATGTTTGATCGCATGAACTGCATTGTCTTTGCTGTCATGAGTTTCTCACTCTCAATAGCATCGCTCTCATCTGGATTAGTATGATGTGTAACCTCTCTCAGTGTCTTGAGATACTCTAGAACATGCTTTCTGATTTCCATGAGTTCATCAAAACATCCTTGGTTGTGTGCACAACCTCTTAAATTATGGTCTGGTGCCAGAACTGACTCTGTAAATAGAGCGAGTGCTCTATCATACTTTACCTCTGGTGATTCCTTACCTACTGAAGCTTGATCCTTCATAGAATTTTAATATTTACTGCCTTAGTTTATATGATATGTTGACAATATGCAACCCTCTTTATAAATTCTTCATAATTTATTTAAACATAGGACCCCATGCCCATGCTACTAATACCCTACGTTCTCCACTAGTGACAGGATTAACTTTGTGTTGAATTATGGACGGAAATACCAACATATCACCTATATCTAAATTGATCTCGTCAAAATGACTAGCACCATCCTCATAACGTTGAAACTCAAAAGATCCGCCCTCATACTCATCACGTTTACTAAGCATTAAAGTCATTGATAGTTTTCTACATTCTCTATTTTCTCTTGATGCCATATAATCACTGTGCCAATCGTAATGACCGTTGTCTTTATATTTTGTGTATTGAACATCTTCAATGTCAGTTAGTTCATAATTCCAATCAGGATCAGTATTAGCACCTTGAAATTTATAAAAGATAAAGTTTTTAAGTGTATCATCTTTAATCCAACAGACTTCTGATTTACGAACATCGCTATCATTTTTCTCGTAGCTACCATAAAGTGATTGTTCCCACTTCAAATCTTGTTCAGATAGAGTTTTGTTAATATCAGAAACTGTTACTGCAGGGAGAGTTGCTTTCCTATATTGAAAAAATGGTGGATTATTATCCCATTGATTATTCATAGTTGTTGTAGTATTAATGGAGTTCTTTCATAATGACAAATCACATCAAATGATATGATAATACGGTTCTTAACAGAGGGTTGAGCATAGTGTAAAAGAAACGACGGAAATATCATAACATGTCCTTCAGTAACCTCATCCATAGTTTTGTTTTTATTCATGAAGTCAGTGTTTGGTGCTTCACCATACTGTGCAATGAATGTCGTTGTATTTGGTTCTTCTAAATGTAGTAGATAAATGCCAGACCAATCACTACGACTGTGTTTATGAACTCTAGTGTTTCCTCCTGCTTGATAATTATTCCACCAGAATCCATCAATCTCAAATTTTTCTGGTTTATCAAAACCTTTCTCTTCTATCATCTGATGCACTGGATTGTATACAATATCAGTAAGCATACTTTTATTAATATATGGATATGTTTGATGATAGTATGATGAGATAGAACCATCTACAGTTACTGTATTTGTATCACTCTTAGATAAAGCTTTGATAGTAGGAACTAAACTATCCTTAATTGTTTTATGATTATTGACCTCTGTCCAGTAAACAAATGGACTATCAAATTCATATATCATTCTTCATCAACACGATCAACTGATGCAATGTCACACACTGGCACCTCATGTTCACCACCAATTAAATACCATGGCATAGTCTGTCCATGATACTCTGGATGTCCTTTAAAATCTGCTGTATATTCTCGTTCACCGATGTACTTCATTTGATCTTCTGGAATAGAATGTTCTCTCAACATTGCTTGCAGTTGCAAGTGTGTCAACTCAAATTTTGTTGGTACTTTCATTAGATCTCCATTCTTTTCTCATGTTAATGTATATGTCATTTTTTGCAACCATATCACGAACATTTTTAAATATTCTAGCAGACTTAGCAAAATGACAAGTAGCATGATCTGGTTCTTGGGGTATTATATTACCTTCTTTATCATACTTTTTACCGTCTCTATGATTGGCATATCTCCTTGATCTGGTAAATCCCATTTCAAGAAACTTACGACACATATCCATACCTATAAAATCTTGTTGTTCAAGATAGTCTAGATACATGTCAAATATAGTATGTGCAGATTCTATTGCAATCTTTGGAGTCTTAAATCTCCAATGAGCACATATATCGTCAGTATAAGGGCGAACCAGTAAAACTCCTTGCTCTCCCCTTCCAATACGATAAAGTTTACGAGTTTCCTCGTCTGTAAAATCAAGCTCTTTATAGTTGAGATCATAATTAAATTCAAGCATTTCTTATGTTAAAAGAAAAAACAATACGTTCTATACTAGATTGTACCACTTTACACTGATGTGTCAAGCAAGAGGGAAAGAAAATAATATCTCCTTCATTAACCTCAGGTACATATTCTATCACGTTACCCTCTATAAAGTCAAGAAATGGAGAAAAGAATGATGTAGGACTATGGTTATTCTCTAACTGTGCATAGAATATTGCTGAATAACCTAAAGCTCCATGATTATGAAGTTGATGAAAATCTCCATGATTATATTTCTGACCCCATACATTTGTAATTTGAAATGCATGTGGATATATGTCATCAAATTCTTTTAATGCAGGTTGTAGTATATCAAACAATTTATCAGCATATGGCGGTAGTTTATCCTGTTGATGATATTTAAAGTAATCTGTTTTATGTCCATCTCCATCACCAGTATCAAGCATATTAATAATATCTTCTTTATAATCACTCCAGTTTTCAACGGTATGTGTGAAGACTGGTATCATAAATGCTGTGTCACTCCTCATACATTCTTTCCTTTACGTAATGCTTCATTCTCATATTCAATAACACCATCTGGTCTTACAACATAACAATGATACCAATATGTGTCATCACTTACCTCATCCTTACGAGGAAAATAATCGTTAACAAATTCAAATGCGATGTCTGCATTTCTAAATTCCATGTATCCGTAATACTTACTCTCTAATGTAACAGCTAGTTCTGCTGGAATTTCCTCATCAATCTTATAGTAATCTAAAACAATCTTCTTAGCATCATCTGATGTTGCTTCTAATCTTGGGTTCTCCCAATATACTAAGGCACCAGAAATAGTTGAAGCATATGCCTCAATTTGATCCCAATCTCTAGCACTATCAAACGTCTGTAGGTTCTGCATTTGTATTCTCTACTTTCTTTAATTTATAAGCAGCACTAACTCTAATACCATAGAACTCTCTGCTTACGTCTTCTGCATGATGTAATATATCTGACGGAAAACATACTGCTGATCCTGGTTTAGGAAATACAGTATCAAATCTACCATCATCTTGTACAAACATAGTCTTGCCACCCCACATAAGATCCCATACAGGATTGCAGAATAATAAAAATGTGTAATCTGCATCATCTTTATGCATAAAACCATCTAATCCTCTTGTATGTCCATTAACATAGTAATCAAGGATTTCATATTCAAATGGTACAAGGATTTTAATTTTCTCAGGAATATGAGTGTCAAATATAGCATGTCCTTTCACATCCATCTTCCAGAACTTCTTATGTGGTGCTGTGTGATCACTAGTGGCACCCCACTGCCATCTAGCACGACTACATATTCTTTCAATTTCCTGCATCTCTTCTTTCGTGAGAATAGTGTCCCACGACATAATATCAGTTAATGAAGACATAATGTTATCTTAATTGTATAGAGCGTTTAACTATTCCACAACGAACAAGGTCAAGAGATACTAAAGTTTCATAGTCATCTGTATTAAGATTAGCTCTCTTTGCTATATCTTGAAGATTTCCGTATATTTTATTAAACTCAGTAATATAATATCTCATAGTAGGATCTGGAATAGAACTTTCTAACCAAAATGTTACACATTTTCTAACACCGTTAGTTACTGGTCTAACACCATGTACAAAATCAGATTGATATAATAACATTTTACCTGGTTCTAATCTTTTTTCAATAGTTTCAGGTCCTATTTTAATAAAATGTTCTCCACCCTCATAATCATCGTTTAATGTAATGACAGCAGTATAATCAGTTCTACTACCCCACATCTCCCAATAGTCTACATGATCAGCATAGTGTTGTCCTAGTTCATACTTTAACATGTAGCATGGACTAACTTTATTAAGTGGATGTAGATAAGATATCTCAGATTCTCTTATAATTTTAGCTATGGCAGCGTTTGCCATCTTGTTTAGTTCAATGTCCGCTTGTTGTGTATTGTCCTTTATAAATTTGTCCTTAGAACCTGTTCTAGCACCATCAACAAACTTACCAGAATTAAATAGACTAAGTATTTGTTTTAATTGGTTAGAGTCAAAGAAATCATACTCATATATCATTATTATTTCTCCTGTAGTTTCTCAACAACTGTTTTAGCTTGCATTGGTGCGATGTCATTAAGACCATTAGCATCAAACCATGGTGCTTCTTCCCAATCAAAACCTTCACCAAATGTATTGTCAGGTGACATGACATACCAGTGACACTTTGCATCAGGTATGTCTACAGCACACACTGCCCAATCATCTGCCCACTGTGGTACTTGCACATACATCACAGGTAGATGATTTGCACTAGCGATGCTTGGTAATCCTATTAGGATTCCCCATATAAAAGTTAATACAACTCCTATGCTAACTAACTTACGCTTCATATGCCGTTCCAAAATGTGTCCGAAGGTGTAGCCATACTTCTAGAAACAAAGTATAATCCTACATTACATAAAAACCAATACACATTGGTTATCCATGCTTGTCTCCAACAGTATTTTCTGTTGCTCTGTACTATGTACATGTTTCTCTCATTCATTGATGAGTCAACAGACAAAGGTCTAACCTTTAACCATTGTTCTAATAGTAATGATATTACAAATCCAATTGCAAAGATATAAAATAGTAGGTTTAACAAACCTGCACTAGCGAATAAAAATGATATCATTGTTGTTGCATTGCTCCTGCTAAAGTTTTAATATATGAATCCACTGTATTTTTATATTGTTCAACTACACCTGGTAATGGAGCACACATGTTGACTATCTTATCATAACCAATTAAAAATGATGTGTCACATGAAAAAACCTTCCATGGTGTAAATAATATACCAACTTGATCATTTCTAATAGGTCCTGATTTAGTTATTGAAAATGGATATACCATATTATAACATACTTTTTTTTCTACACCATCAATTGTTTCCATATGATCTTTTACGTTAGCAATCACCTCTTCTCCTGTTGGTAATGTGAGAATGAGAATATTTAATTGTTCAGTCATAATTTAGTTAAACGTTATTTGCTTTAATTTGTTCTAAGAATTTATCTAAGTCTTCTTGAGTTTCTATCTTATCAGGTAGTGTTGGTGAGGATTTTGCAGGTGCAAAGATAATATCAGGGTTTTTGATTTTGTAATTAGATGCTATTGTCATTACAATTCTTCTAGCATACTCAGAATATGTATTTGAATGGAATGTTCCGAATTGATCTTCTGTCTCTAAGTATTCCTTACCTTCATTAACTTTATTGTTATCCACATCTACTATGGTCAACCATTTCTTATACATGATTGGATTGTAAGGAAATGTAACATCATCAGCATCTTTACCATCATTGTCTTGTGGTAATGATCTCAACTTAGCTCTGTACTTAGTCCACATTGCTTTTGTATCTGCATCAATGTCAGCATCAGGCATTTGTGTCCAATCACAATCTGAGAGAAGAAAGTTTCTAATCATTCTGATGCCTTCCCAAGATACTTTATTCCATCTACCATACTCATTGTATAGTTTTTCTTGAATAATCTCTTGTTCAGTGTCCTGATACTCAAAGTATTTCTCTTTGATAGTTTCAGCAATTTGTGCTACTTCTGATTCAGTAGGTTCTACCCATGAGTATGTCTTCCATGCTCTTTCTTTAGTTGCACGATCATATACATATTTTTTCTTTTCAATACCATATGACCCATCACTGAAATAGTTTAAGTGAATCAAACGATCCTTGTCAGATGTCCAAAATGGATACAAAACATTTTGGATATTGGTATTCCAATAATCCTCTTCAATGAATTGAGTCTTTCCATCAACTATAATCATTCTTTCTAGTGCATTAACTTGCACTACTACACGTATGTCTGCCATGTGATTAGGGGATTTTAATGAACCAGCCTGTTGCAATATATTTATCATGGGTGAAGACTGTATTTCCACGATGAACGTGTGTCATTCCTGCTGGCCAGATCAATAATGTACCTGTTTGTGGTTTATATCTCTTCTTTTGATACAAGAATTCTGTTTCTGCTTCACCATCTGGCATATCATTTAAGTATACCATCCATGCTAACTCTCTATTTGCTGCTCTGAAACTAGAGTTTTCATAATGCCAAGTATGATAACCACCACCAGGTGGTGTTTTCTGCACTTTTAAACCAATAGATGACAATTTAACTCTATTGATATGGTCATACTCTTGTTTATAGTTTTCAAATGCAGCATTCAAATACTTATAAAAATGTGCAGACAATCCCATATCAATATCATCATACATCATACTGACATCACTACGTGCCAGTTTCCTTTCTGGCATTTGTTCACTGCCATGTTGTATGTAATCTGGATTGATCTCTAAATGTTTTTCAAAATTAGTTATAATATTATTGCATATCTCATGGTGTACAAGTCTTCTGTATACGCCAATGAAATCTTCAAATTTTCCTTCTAATCTATCAGGATCAATGATCAATCCACTTTCACTTGCTTGTAACATCAATAAGCTCTGATCATATACTTAACTAAATGATACCTTGTTAACAGCGGAATGTCAATATCTGGTTGTAATGAAGAATCAACATTTAATTTAACAGCAGATGATAATGTAAATGTTCCTTCATTTACTTCAAGACCAGCGGAGTTGATTGGATCTCCTTGTGGTTCAATACGTTCAGTAACAAATTCAATTCCTAGATCAGCTGAAGCAGAGGGATATGTTGTGATAGTTGATTCTACCTCTTCATGAGCAAATGCAACATAGTCAATACCAAAGTTATCATTATCAGGATTTCCAGCACCAGATCTTGTTTGCCTTACTTCTAATACTAAATTACTAACTCTCATACTTGTAGGTAAAGGAATATCAACTATTTCCCAAGTAGTAGGACCAGTAGCGGAAGCTATTGTACCAATCTTTATAAAACTAGTGGCATTATCATTACTACCAAATAGTTCTAATGGTTCATTTGGTGTTTCTCCACCATTAGAACCATTACCACGAATAACTCTTATTTTAACTGTATTAATCTCTGATGATTTTGAGTTACCTTTAGTTGCATCAATTTGAATTGTTCTTGCCCATCGTATAGCTTCATTTCCAAAAAATCTAAGGTATTTTTCAGAATCAATTGAAGCAAAACCACCATTTACTCCAGATCCAGTTCCAGACTGAACATAATCAACAGAATCACTTGCTCTATCAAATAATCCAGAAGTAACTGAGATAGTTGTTCCACCATCAATCTCTTCTGTTACCAAATACTGTATACCACCCTGACCAGCAGAACCACTAGTAGAACCACCTTCTCCAACAACTAATGTTCCAGAGTTAATATCATCAATGTCAAATCTAAAGTAAAAATATGAACCTGATCCACCGCCACCGCCACCAGGACCGTAGAATGTTTGGTTTTCTGTAGCAGTAAATACAACAGATCCATCACCACCATCAGCTTCTTGTGATAAACCTACAGTTGCACCATTATTAGCATCTCCTGCTGAAATTAAAGATGCCTGACCACCTGTACCAGATCCTTTATATGCAGTTCGTCCTCTTTGAGCACCATAACCATCTCTACGTGCGTTAGAACCGTTTCCAGCACCTCCACCACCACCAATATTGTTTCCAGTACCGAGACCACCGCCTCCGCCTCCTCCGCCACCACCAGAGCAGACAGAGTTTTGTCCATTATCACCATTTCCAGAGAAAACAGCACTTAAATTTTGTGCACCATCATTAGGAGAAGGTTGTCCATTTTGATCATTACCTTGAGTGGTATCACCAGCAGCACCACCTCCGCCACCTCCACCAGCTCCAGCGAGAATGTTTACAGTAGTACCAATAGCGGATGCAGCACCACCGCCACCTCCTCCACCGCCACCAGTTCCATTACCACCAGAACCACCAATAGCAAAACCAGTTGATGATCCAGAACCACCAGTTCTATTAACTCCTCTATTTCCACCACCACCAACATAAACTCTTAACGCTGCTTGACTAGTACTAACATTTACGGTGAGTTCTTTACCATTACCACCGTTTCCTGCCCACCATCCACCGTCTAGATTATCGCCAATACCACCTGATCCACCGCCACCACCTTTAATAACTGCTTTTAAACTATCAAGTGGCCAGCTTTGTGGAATAGAATAAGTGAAGAAGTTTGATCCTGTGTTTGGTGTTGTAAAACTTTCAACTACATCATTAGTTCCAGTGAATAAAGTTCTAGAACCATCACCACCAAAACCTCCAACTAAAGCTGTAGGTCCGCCTGTACCTCCAATAGTAGGACCTCCAGAAGTTCCATCATTTCCCTCATAATATTGGAGAATTTCAATAGGCAATCCATTTACAGTATATGTGCCTGTTGCATTAACATTTGTTGCACCACTTCCACCAGAAACAATCCTGCACTGTCCTCCATCACCACCTGCACCACCAGAGTTTCCTTCTGAACCACCTG
>VTLG01004946.1_pt1 | contig 11680 bp, 26 predicted proteins | sample 4694571 | NCBI WGS metagenome assembly VTLG01 (sample SAMN12604809, study PRJNA352737) | marine metagenome | biome: ENVO:00000447; feature: ENVO:00000209|ENVO:00000569|ENVO:01000036; material: ENVO:00002151; isolation source: viral sequences binned using virsorter ... | reverse complement strand
TACCTATCTCCTGTAGATAAAAGACCTCATAGATACTACCCAGACTTTCTAATGAAGGTGAGAGAAAGTAATGGTAGCATTAAAACTTATGTGGTTGAGGTGAAACCTAAGAAGCAAACCAAACCACCAAAGAAAAAAACTAGAGTAACTAAATCATATCTGTATGAACTTACTACCTATGCTATTAACCAAGCTAAATGGAAAGCAGCACAGGAGTATTGTTTAGATAGAAGAATTGAATTTAAACTGATCACAGAAGATGAACTAGGTATCAAATAATGTCAGAAAGAACAGAAGAACTTCAAGAACAAATTGAAGAACTAAGTGATCCTGATGATATTATGATGAACATCATGGAAGTGTTTAGTGAAACAGAAATAATTCCTAATGCAGGTAACTATTATACCTTTGTATATAATGCCAAAACTCCTGGTGTTTATGATGAGTTTCCTTTAGTTGCTGTAACTGGAATAGAAAATTGGGGATTCCACGGTATCAACTTTCATTGGGGTACATCAAGAAATTATACGTGGAATGAAATTGTAGGATACCTACATGTAATACAAAATGATGAGATAGATTATATGAGATCACTATCTTATGCAAACTTTAAGACTAAATAACTAAAAAGATATTAATGGCAACCCTCAGTCAAGAATTTTTACTAGATGGACTATCTTTTGTCACTGAGACAGAAGATAATATTTCTACTGTGGTTAGAACTAATACAGGAAGTGCTATCACCCAGAAGGAAAAAGATACTGCTGGTGATTTTTTTGATGAAAGTAAAAATACAATAGACTATGCAAAAATATATAATTTAGATTTTGGTTCTAATTGGATAGATAAAATGGGAGCTAGTGATGAATGGATGAGTTCAGCACTTACAAATAAATCATATAAGAATGTATTTAAAACAGCAACTGGAAAATCATCATCTAATATTAGTTTTGCTTCAGCACTAGAAACAAATACTACTTGGGAACCATCAGGTATTAATAAAAATGCTAATGGTAAATCTACATCAAAAGGTGGTAAATTTATAGCTAGATATCCTCTCAATCAAGATAGAAAAGAATATGATTATTTACAAGTAACTGCTCTAGAATACGAACCAGCTAAATTTAATACTAAAAATGCCACTCCAGATGCATTTGGTATTACTGAAGAAGCAGAAAATAGATCTATGAATCCAATAGGAAGTGTCTTTCTTCCAATGCAACCAGGACTAGGAGAGTCAAGTAATGTATCATGGAATAATAGTACAATGAATTTTCTTGAGGCTGCTGGTGCTAACATATCAGGAGGTGCTATTAGTGGAGCATCAAAAGGATTGAAAGAATCATTTGATAGAGCAATGTCTGCTACAGGTGATGCAGCAAGTAGATTAAAAGGAATTGGAAGTGATGATGTTGCTGCATACTTTGCTGGTAAAGCAATAGGAAAGAATGTTTTTACAAGAGGAACTGGACAGGTAGTTAATCCTAACCTAGAACTTCTTTTTAATGCACCATCCTTAAGATCATTTAACTATACATATAGATTTACTCCAAGAGAACAAGAAGAAGCAGAAGAAGTTAGAAGAATTATAAAATTCTTTAAGAAACAAATGGCTCCTAAAAGAACTGAACAAAAAATATTTCTAAAATCTCCCAATGTATTCAGGTTAAAATACATGTTTAAGAATGGTCAAGAACATCCATTTTTAAATAAGATTAAAAAATGTGCATTGACTTCATTTACTGCACAATATACTCCTGATGGATCATACATGACTTATGAAGATGGTTCCATGACCTCTTATGAAATGCAATTATCATTTGGAGAACTTAATCCAATATACAATGATGATATTGATATTGATAGTAACGATATGGGATTCTAACCATGACACAATCTTACTTCAGACAAGTACCAGACTTTGAGTATGTCAATAGAAATGCAGGGAATAAAGATATTTCCAATTATATTACTGTAAAAAATTTATTTAAAAGAGGAAGGATTCGTCCTGATATATTTGGCAACTTAAGTTTCTTCACTAAGTATAAAATAATTGGTGATGATAGACCAGATAATGTAGCCAAAGAACAATACAATGACCCTAATTTAGATTGGGTTGTTCTTTTATCTAATAATATACAAAACTTACATACAGAATGGCCACTTCCTCAAACTTCTTTAGATGAATATCTTTTAGAAAAATATGGAACCTATGAAAATTTACATTCTGGTGTTCATCATTATGAAACTGTAGAAATTAAAAACACTAAAGGTGGAATCATATTGCCAGGTGGATTAAAAACTCCCAACACATGGAAGACTAATGGCAACTTTATTCAAGCAACAAACACTAAAATTAATCAAATTTCTGGTAGTGATGCAAAGGTAGCCACTGTTACCATGTATAATGGTATTAAGAATCTTACTGTAGGTGATGAAGTTTATATTAATAATGTATCTCAAAGTGTTTATAATGGAAGGTTCCCTGTTACTTCTATTCTAAATGTAGGAGAATTTGTTATTAAATTTACATATGATTTACCATCCATACCAGATATTAAAATCCCAGAAATATTAGGAGAAGAAGAAGTTACCTTCACTGTAGAAGGAAACATTGGAGTGGGAAATGCATATTACTATGAATATTATGATGCCAATGCTTATCATACTATTCCAGCAGCAAATATGACTAGAGCAATTAATAACTATGAATATGAAATGGATATAGAAACTAATAAAAGAAATATTTTTATACTCAAACCAGATTATCTACCTATTATTCTAAATGATATGGATGATATAATGTCATATAAAAAAGGTGCCGATCAATATGTGAGCGACACCTTGAAGAAAGGAGAAAATATTAGACTGTATTCATAATCTACTTAAGTAGATTAATATATGCTGCTATGACCAAGAGGGTCAAGCAGAGTTGATTATACCTCAAGAGTCAGCTAACTTTTGGAAGTAGCTAAGGGCATCATCCTCATCTGAACTAGCAGATGCTACAGGAGCTGCTGCTACTGGAACTTGCTCTTCTTCAGATGCAACTTCCTCATCTAGTCTAGGAGCTTGAACAGGTTTCTGTCCTAAGACAGTCTTCAAGCGTCTCTCCAAATCTTCATATGACTTAAACTGATCTGGTGCGGTAATAGCAGATAGAGAATACTGCTTCTTCCACAATGCTTCTAATGCATCATCATCATCTAGTAAAGGTGCTACCTTATCAAACTCAGACTTATCATAGTTCCAGAACCCATCCTTCTTAACGATCTTCAGCTTAAAGTTTGCACCCTGCCAGAAATCAAAAGGATTGATTGGAGTTTCATCATCAAACTCTGGTTGCATTGCTTCCAGAACCTTATCAAATATTTTCTTACCATACTTAAACAAGAATACTCTACCCTCATTCTCTGGATGAAGAGGATCTCTTACAACATAAACGTTGGAGTAATAAGATAGCTTGCGCTTCTGCTTACGTACTGTATCCTTATCAGCATCATTACCACTGTTCCATAACTGACGATTGTAGTCTGAAACAGGATCTTTACCACCAGTAGTGGTTAAAGAGTTCTCAATGTACCATCCACCTGGTCCTTGGAATGCATGTGAATAAACCTTTACCCAAGGGAGTTCTTCTCCATCAGGTGCTGGAAGGAAACGAATAACTGCTGACCCAACGCCAGTCTTATCCAGTTCTGCTTTCCAGAATCTTTCATCTGCTCCACCAGAAGATGAATTCATCTTCTCTACTTCTTTTACCAGTCTATCGGTAAGAGAACCAAGCTTAGATTGCTTTTTCAGTTTGTCAAAAGACATTTAGATTACCTCGTATTTGTTGAGATTTGGCTTGTGTGTATCCAGTATACTTGAGTCACCTTGCAGTGTCAAGTACTAAACCCTTAAGGATTTTTTTGTATGTGAATACATCTATATTTAGGAAGGGAGAATACTTTTTCATTCTAGTAGACGTCACCTTCCATACAGGATCAACCAGTTTCTTATCAAAGTTATTTTTATATCCTAGTATCCTATCTAAGATTAACATAGTCTCCAAAGATATATTACCTTGAAGATGTTTCTTTAAAAGTTGAGGGTGTCTACCTCCCTCTATACTAAACAGTTTATCAAAATCATTACCACATATATTAGCATCTACTTCCTCCTTAAAGATATAGGAGAGGGACTGTACTCTCTTCTTCCACTCCTTATAGTTACTATCCCCACTTTTCATTAAGTCTCCAATCCAGAGGGTCTCAGGATCACTACAGGAGACAAAGTTTGCTACAAAAAAATCTTCTACTTCCTTCTCAGTCTTTTTCCTACACATCTTTTCAAACCAGAACCTATCCTTCCTCTTATAAAAAGCTTCTACTGTTGCTCTAGTTCTACCATTATATTTGTGGTAATCATAGGAGTCTCTAGTAAAATGATTCTTGAGTGCAAGATAAATCTTATAGCAATCAAAGGGCATCATTAAAATATAGGTAGTTTAGCTCTAGATGTTCTCTTTAAAAAATTAAGTTCTTGTGCTTGATACTTAATCTTTTCCTTCAATGGTTTGGGTATAAGTTTAGGGACTGATTCTAAATCAATACTATTCTCATCACAGAAATGAACAATAGCATCAATATAATTCATATTTTTATTATCCAAAACAAGTTGCTCTATTGCTTGAGCAAATTTAGATGGACAGAAGAATTTCTTCTCTAATACTTTTTCTAATTCATTGTCCATCAATTTAAGTCCCAGTGTGGTTAGATACAAACTCTTTAATATAACGAACTAGAAGTTTAATATAGTCTTCTTTGTTCCTTTTGTCAAATACTTTTACTTCACCATTGGGAGTTACCATGATGGTGATAAGTTTAGTTACTGGTATATCTGTTAACTCATAGTATGCAGCAGCATAGAACATCTCCTGCACAAAATAATTCTCCAACCATTTCTCAGGTTTAATCTTACTTGAAGTCTTGAAATCTATGACTGCTAACTCACCTTCATACTCCGCTATACAATCAACTCTACCTGCAAGACCTAAGTACTCTGAGTAAAGTGTCCTCTCTATAGCGTGTATGTTATTTATCTTATCCAGATATGGTGTAGCATGATGGAACATGAACTTAGTTGCTGGCATATAATCATCCCAGTTAAGTTCTCTATTCTCTAGATATGCCTGTGCTGCCTCATGATAATCAGTACCACGAGCAGTTGCCTTCTTGGTTATCTTATTAGCTTCCTCTTCTCCTACTTTCTTTCTCCAGTTGATAAAGATTTGTCTATTATAAAAAGACGTAACTGATGTAATAGATGGAACCCACTTACCACTTGGCAACTGATACAACCTACAACCAGGAGTTTCTTTTTTATCTAATTCAAGATCACCTAAGAAATTACAATGGGTAAAACTCATAAATTCAATTCCAATTTAGAAAGTAGATATTCTTTACACAAACCTGACCTTACTATATCTTCTACACCAAACTCAATAATATCTACTGATGGCATAATCCTTAGGACATTCATGAAGTCATGAATACCATTCCTTTCATTCTGTTTAATTAAGTCAGTCTGAGTAGCATCTCCACAGAACATAATCTTGGAGTCTGTACCTATCCTTGTTATTATACTATCTAACTCATGAAAATTCAAGTTCTGAAATTCATCTACTATAACAATAGCCTTATCTAAAGTAGTACCCCTAATGAATGAGGTGCTCCAGAATCCAATAGTCTCCTGCGCTTTAAGATTACCATACAACATCTCAAAGTCTGCTTCACTAGGCATCTCAAACATATACTTAACCATATTCTTATATGGTATCTGGTATAGGTAAGACTTATCCTCATGATCTCCTGGTAGGAAACCAATCTCCCTAGTAGCAACCAAAGATCTTACAATGTATATCTTTTCATATGGAGTAGAAGTATTTAAAACATCACCCAATGCTTTATAAAGAGTGATAAATGTTTTACCTGTACCTGCTGCACCATAAGCAACTATGTTCTTACCTGTATCATAGGAATCAAACAAAGCTTTCTGATTATCTGTAAGGGCTTCTACGTCCCTTAACATATCAGTATTAATAGGTTTCTTTCTTTTCATCTGTTTAGATGTTAATCCAACTCCAATAGGTTGGTCCCCATTCTTCTTCTTTCTTGGCATAATTAAACAGAGAAAGGTTTCACTTTAGCACCAGGCATCTGAGATGCCCTATGCAGTACATCATTCCAACCTGGCTTCTTCTTCACCAGTTTCTCTTGCCACTCTCCCACTTCTCCTACTCCAGCACATCCTTGACTCCAATCTTTATCCCAGTCAGGATTCTCTTCTCTCCATTTATCATAGGCACTCATAGTCATAGAGAGTTCTTGAGTCTCTCCAGTCTTGAGATTTTTCACAGGGTATGTTGGCATAGGTAGATAGTTGTGTAGTTTTATTTAGAGCCACCCAAGGGCTTCAGCAACAATAGGAAACTGTTCATTGAAGATTGTTCTACAATTTTCAGCAATATCCATGTGCTCTTTCTGTGTTCCATGAGCAGAACGCAGATTGATATAGTGTATCCACGACCTTACAGAACCAGTCATGTATAGTTTAGTAGGTGTAGCAAGTGGTAGGACAAACCTAGCACACTCCTTAGCAACACCAGCATCAAGCATCTCCTTGTAAAGTTTCATTCCTTCTACAAAGTGTCTCTGCATCTTCAGTTCAAAATCTTGAACTACAAAAGGATCTAAGTCATCAATACTATTCTGTCTATTCTTATCATCCTGCCTTCTTAACTCAGGCATAGGAATAACTTTACTCAGCATACTACTATCAGCATACCTTTGAGAGAACTCTTGATAAGTAAATGATCTATGTCTTAGTATTTGTGCTGCTAATCCTCTAGTAGTTTCAATCTCCAGAGTCATATGTGCTTGCTCAAAGACCGACCAATGACCGTGCTTTATGCAGTAGCTTAACAAACCAGCTACCTTGGGATTGTCCTGATTCTTTGGGTTGCTCACTCTTGCCACGTAACCCATAGTCTCTTCTGCCTTGGGGGTTACTGTTACTAATTTCACGTTCATGTTGTTTCTTTTCACGTTTCAATTGTTTTTTAATCTGTTTGGCATAGAATACATCTTTCTTACTATACCAATCAGGATGCTCCTTTGCTAATCTTAAAAGTTTCTTTGCTGCTTTCTTGTCCTTCATTCATACTAGTCTGGATACCCATCATCATCGTCCCAAATTTCATCATAGTCTGAGATGGGGGCTGTGCCTTTGTATTTATATGCTGACACATCAGAATATACTTCAGACTCAAGAGACTCAACTAGCAACTTAAGATTTTTAACTATAAGTTTTAATTTATCTCTATCCATTTCTTGAAAAATACTTATTGACTACTTCTATCTGATCGTGATATCTTGCTATCTTATCCAACTCTTCTTGAATAGCTTCTGTAATATCTGAATGCTCTCCTATACCTACAGGATTCTCTAAGTATACATTAACATTAACTTTATGCTTTTCAATCTCACCTTGAGCATGTGCCAACACTGCTCTGATTAATTGTTCTCTCATGTGAAGTGTCATAAATCTATACCCTTTTAACAATTATATATTAAAAAAGGGGGTATGTAAACCCCCTTGATTCTTTAAGCAGTAGCTAGTTCTTTTTGGAACTTAACACCTCTATAGGTTTCTTGAACCTGTTGTGTGCTTGTTGCTTTGCGTGCATCAGTGTCATACTTGACACCACGATAAGTGACTTGTGCCATTGTGTTACTCCAAAGTAGTAGGGATTTTTGCCCCGTTCCTTCAGTCAACTTGTGCGTCCCCTAAGGGATGAACGATCCGTTCCGAGTCGGCTTACTTGCGCCTCTTGTGAGGTGAACGATGTGTTAATACTAACACAGTTATATTATATAGTCAAGTAGTTCTGTATTATGTGATACCAAATCCCTTAACTACCTTCTCTGCATGTCTATTATTCTCCTTCAATTTAGTCATCCAAATTCTTTCTTCGAGAGTCACCTCTCCATCAGTTGATACTACTCTGCAGCAGATATCAACTAGCTTGTTGTAATAGTTGTTGCTTAACATGTTCAATTGCTGCTGGTAAGATAGCATATTCTTTTCTTTGAATAGCCTTAGTCAATGATTTAATATTATCCTCTGGAAGAATAGCAACTTCTCCCTGCATTATAATTTCTCCACCATCCAGTTCCTCATTAACATAATGAACTGTACATCCAGTCTCAATCTCACCTGCTTCCATTGCTTGTTCAACAGCATTCAATCCTTTATATTTTGGTAGTAATGATGGATGAACATTAATGATTGGACAAGGGAAAGCAGCAGGATTTTTAATGACTCTCATATATCCAGCAAGGACTATGAGATCTACATTCCATGCTTTAAATAATTCTATCATCTTATCTTCATCTTTATGTGGAACTCTCACATGAGGAATGCCATATTTTGCTGCTCTCTCTACAGCACCACACTTCTTTGTATTGTGTATCATCAACACAACTTCATTGGTATTACATAATGGATTGGTAACTATGTTCTCGAAGTTGGTTCCGTTACCAGAACACATAACACCTAGTCTCATAATGCTGGATACTCCTCGTTTCTTTCTAGTTTTGTTTTCTTTGTCTTAAAATCCTCCATCAATCTCTGAACTTGTTTCTTATCAAGTCCTGCCAACTGCTCACAATTCTCCAAACAACGATAGATACATTCTCTATCAGATATGGGTGGTGCTATCTCCCACCCCTGCTCATCATAATACTTCTTACCCTTAGTGACTTGTGCCTCTACGTAAGAAGTATCTAATCTTTCATCTGGATTTGTATAGCTATGAGTCATTCTTGAAAATCATCTAAAGTCCAAGGTGATTGATGTGACCAAGGATTATATTCTGGTTCTTCTTCTCCAACATAATGTTTGAAGTGTTCTGTATCAAAGTATGATACACCAGTCTTACCTTCTCTCTCATCCAATACTTCATTAATAAGTATCTTCAACTCCTTAACCATTTGAGGAGTGTGACATCTTCTTGGAGTAATCTCCCAAGGTTTATGTGGTTGTATTCTTACTGGTCCTTTGTAATTAGGATCAACGGGACCACTCATCCCCTGTGTATCAATCTTATCACTCATCCCAAGCCCTCCTTTTCCAATCAGCATACATCTGACCATAAACCATTCCTTCATGTGCTCCTATCTTAGCACCTTCTAAAAGTTCTATTTGTCTCTTAGTTAAATTACCCTTCATAGATTCAAGATAACTTTTTTCCCAATTAGGAATGTCTTTAATATATTCTTTAGTCATAATGGTTTACCATGCTTATCAACTAGACCTAGTTTCTTAACCTGACCTAGATTAGACTTTCTAAATTTCTTAATCTGTTTATACTCTTTGATAAGTTTATCTACCTGATCCTTATATACCTTAACATTCAATTCCTTTGCTTCATCACTAACAAATCCTACTCCACTATCTTCTTTTTCTCCTTGAGACTCTAGATAATCATTGATGCCGTTCTGAATCTCACCTTCAATGATGTCATTAATCTGAGCTTTCAGTTCTTCATCCTTCATTTCTTTTTCCTCTTTACTTTCTTTTCTGGTGGAATTGGTTTCCTATTCCATAGAGAAGGTTTTACATTACCTTGAGCAAAATCTATCTGCTGCAATCCTTCCTTATACTTATCCCAATACTCATCAAATACATCTACCTTACTATCAGCCATTACTATATCATAAGTCACCTTATCTTCACAGACATAGGTGACTAGATATGCATTACGAGGTAAAGACTTATCATCTGCTGCTGCCTTCTCACACTTCTCATGAATAATATTACAGGACATTATGACCTCCCACCCCATTCAATATCTGGATATGCTTCTTCCACTACTTCAAAAGAAACATTATACATATCTTCTAATGCCTTATCCTTTACAGCAATCACAATATCAGCCTCTTTAGGATGAAGACCTTCCAACATCTGAATGAAGATAGTCTCTCTTCTAATGGTAGACAAAGCATCATTGCCACCCTTCACAAACATATAAAGGTTTCTTTGTTCTCTACGTAAAGAAGAATGATCTGTACCCAATGGGTTCTCATTAGGTTTGTAAGGAACTGTTCCTGGTGGTAAAAGAGAAATTACTGATTCATCAAAGTTCCATATAAAAAGACTCTTCAATGCATCACATTCATACTCTTTGAGTAAAGCAACCTTCTTAGCATCAGTCTTCTGCTCAGATACCAACTCAAGTATCTCATTCATGAAGGGGTTAGAAGGAAGCTTCTTAGTTGCTGCTGTCTTCCTTGGTTTCCTAGGCTTCTTAGTTCTAGGACTCCCCGTCGTTGTCATCATCGAGTTCTCTGTCATGGTTTTCAATTCTTAAAGCTAAAATTTCATCAGGAACTAAGTTCCCATTTGCATCAAACATTTCTGGATGCGAGTAAACTACTTGAGGTGTTGTTTCATATGAATGTTGTCTTGCCATCCATCCTATCATACCTCCTACTAATAATGCAAGAGCAGACATTACTGTCATGAGAGTCAAGGTTACTACTAGTGTTTCAGACATGGCACTCCTCCAGTGAGTTTATTTTTTTCTAATATCCAAGTAAAAATTTAAGTGAAATACAATCTCCCTATTCCATAGAGCAATTAGATTTCCAAATTTTACTTGAAAAGTTTTAGGTTTTTCTGGTTCCTCTGGTTTAGTCCTCCTTCTTAATAATAACTCAACACCCCTGTTGATTTCAGGTTTGTCATTATTTAGAGACTTTTTTTCTTCTGCCTGGTCTTCTGTCACGTTGATACCTCCATGCATCCTCCAATATACTATACAAATAATCCTTTATCTTTCTTGCTTGAGGTTTAGGGATGTGACCATAAGCCTCACGTAATTGTTTATGATTATTATCAGTACCTCCTTCAATATATTGTTCAAGTTCTAATACTTGATCGGATATTTCAGCAGCAGTAGAACTCTCAACAAAAGAATCTACCTCATACTTTTTTGTCTTACGATATTTTAGATAATCATAGAACTTGAGGGTCATCTTACCATCAAATGCCAACTCAATAGCATGTTCTATCATATCATATACATTTTCAAAATCGTCTTTCATTAGACTAACTTCTTTTCTTTTAAATACTGGACTGTTTCAAAGCAACCACCAAGATTTTGATGATCTAAAACTACCTGAGGGAAAGTAGAACCATGACCAAACTGACCGTAGAATCCATCCCTGTCAAAGTGTTCATCCAATTTATAAACCACATGGTTTAACTTTGCTAACTCTAGCACCTGAACTACTTTTGTGCAATAAGGACATCCATCTTTAGAGTAAACTGTGAAGTTATTCATCTAGTTCTTTTGATTTGTTTTTGATAATAATTCTATCATTCTTATAATCAGGAACAAACTCTAAAACATCATCATTACCCCACATGAGTTCTTCATATAATGAGTTGAGTCTATCCATATCTTCCCAAAGATCATTTACATGATGGGTTTCATCACCCCAATGATGTTCTTCTGGTTCTAGATCGCCGTGCATATGTTCTCCTTGAACAGTTTTTATTTAGTTTCCATAAAAAATGGAGGGGTTTTTAATCCCTCCATATCCTAACAAATATTCAGTTTTAAATCAAG
>VTLG01010183.1_pt1 | contig 11684 bp, 17 predicted proteins | sample 4694571 | NCBI WGS metagenome assembly VTLG01 (sample SAMN12604809, study PRJNA352737) | marine metagenome | biome: ENVO:00000447; feature: ENVO:00000209|ENVO:00000569|ENVO:01000036; material: ENVO:00002151; isolation source: viral sequences binned using virsorter ... | reverse complement strand
GTTATAGTAATCCAACTTATTTCAATAACTTTTTTATTGGCAAGACTCAACAGAGATAAAGCATTCTCATGTAAAACTGCCAGAGAGTATTTGGTGTGCAGACAAGTAGAACTACCATGACAAAACTAATTGAAAAAAATGACCCACGTTACTTCTCACAAACAAGTAACGGATCATATGACAGGCATCATTACAAGATAGTTTACAAAGACCGTTCTATTGTGGTAGAATCTTGGGATGAGGTTCAAGAGTGGTGGTGGAATAATAATCATCAACCATTATTTGATGCCGTTGTACATGTTATTGACAAACCAAAGACTAAGAAAAAGTCCAAAGGATTTTAATTATGAAAACAAAAGAAGAACTTGCAATTGAATTTGTAAAATACACCGTCAGCCTGATGGATGTTGATTCTCTTAGACAAATCGCTGAGATTAATTTACTTGCTAATCTAGACTCAGAATCTGATCTTGCAACATGGGAAGATTATGTGGCACAGATGAAGGGTTTACATAAAGCGGAAGATCTGTTAGAGTTAATCAAACCATCCATGATGCTGAAGGTGAGAGATGAGGGATGAATTTATTTGGGTAGAAAAGTATAGACCCAAGAATATTGATGATTGTATTCTTCCAGAGGATACAAAACAAACATTTAAAGAGTTTCTTAAGAAGGGAGAGATCCCTAATCTTTTGTTGTCAGGACCGCCAGGGATAGGTAAGACCACAGTTGCTAAAGCAATGTGTGAAGAGTTGGGTGTGGATTATTATGTTATTAATGGATCAGACGAAGGTAGATTTTTAGACACAGTTAGGAATCAAGCGAAGAACTTTGCTTCTACTGTATCGTTGATGGATGCGGATAAAAAACATAAGGTAATTATAATTGATGAGGCAGATAATACAACTCATGATGTTCAACTTTTACTCAGAGCAAATATAGAATCGTTCTATAAGAATTGTAGATTTATCTTTACATGTAACTTCAAGAATAGAATCATTGAACCACTTCATTCAAGATGTTCTGTTATTGAGTTTGCAATCTCAGGTAAGAACAAAGCCACTATAGCGGCACAGTTCTTTAAAAGATTAGTTTTTATTCTTGATCAAGAAAATATTGAAGCGGATAAGAAAGTAGTTGCTGAACTTATCAATAAACATTTTCCTGATTGGAGGAGGGTGTTAAATGAGTGTCAAAGACATTCAGTTAGTGGTAAGATTGATTCATCTATTCTTGCCAATTTTTCTGAGGTAAACATAAATGATCTCATTAAGAATCTCAAAGCGAAGAAGTTTCCAGAGGTTCGTAAATGGTGTGTCAATAATTTGGACAATGATCCCTCTGTATTGTTGCGTCGTATTTACGATGCTCTTTTTGAGTCTCTAGATGGTCCAAGTATTGCAGCTGCGGTGTTGATAATTGCCAAGTATCAATATCAAATCGCCTTTGTGGCAGATCAGGAAATAAATCTCTTGGCATGTATGACCGAACTAATGGTGGAGTGTGAATTCAAATGACCAAATCAACTTTTGCTAAAACTAAAGCACAAATAAAATCCTCAAGTTACTATCTGTTTTGGGGTGCAGCAACTGTTGCAGTTGTTGTTGGACAAATCTATATTGGTAATGGATATCGTAGGATGGCGGATACCAATGATGCCATATCTGCGGATATTAATTTACTGGTAGAAGTTCTTACAGCGCCTAGACCTAAAACTATGCCTGTCCCAGGCCCAAGGTATGAAACATTACCTTCTGCACCTGATGATTATAATATGCCCATTATACAATGATTCTAAGTGAACTTGATGCTGCTTACGCAGCAGACAAATTCATTAATTATTTCTCAAATACTGGAAGAATTGATGAATATCTTCGTAATGTAAAACTAGACAGAATCGCTGAACAACCAAATGATCTCTCAGCCTTCATGGAGGGTGCTGCAACTGAGGATGATCTTTTCAGTAGATTTGATATGCACCCTGCTGACATGAGAATCAAGATCTACCCTGCTGGAGAGTATGGTGGATTGACAAATGAGTTTTTTAATGAGAGATTACAGATTACAATGTCTCATGCTTTTGAGAGTTCTATCCCAGGCAAATCACTTAAGTGGATTGTCAAAGAAGAGAACACAGGAAAGGTTATTGGGTTCATAAGGTTCGGTTCTCCCACCATTAACTCCAAACCAAGGAATGATTGGTTGGGTGATGTACCAGATTTGGGTCGGTTTAACCGCCATGCAATCATGGGATTCATTATTGTACCCACTCAACCGTTCGGTTTCAACTACCTTGGTGGTAAACTTTTAGCAATGTTGTGTTGTTCACATCAAGCAAGAGAACAACTCAATGCAAAATACAACTCAAACATTTGTTTGTTCGAGACTACATCTTTATATGGATCTACTAAATCATCATCACAGTATGATGGACTCAAACCATATATGAGATACAAAGGCCTAACTGATAGTGACTTTACTCCTCTATTACATGACTCTATCTTCCAAGATCTAAACAAATGGTTCATGATAAGGAACAATGATAAGTGTTTAGTCAAGGAGGATGCCTCTAGTAGAAAACTAAAGATACAATCCAAGATGATTTCTGTTATCAAGAAGTCATTGGTAGACGCAGATAAACTCGAATCATTCAATACTGCTATCAGATCTGCAAAAGATCTTACAGAACAAAAACGTTTTTACATGTCCACCTATGGTTTTCAAAATGCTAGAGAAGTTATCTTGGGAGAGCAAGATACTTTGGTTAAGGCTGAAAACTATGATAGGTTCTCTGTTAATCAGATTATTTCTTGGTGGAGAAAGAAAGCTTCTCGTAGATATGAAACACTTAGAGACGATGGAAGATTAAGAACCAAGTTGGAAACTTGGAACAAAAACCCTGACGAGATTGATATCATACGATGAAAGACCTTAAAGATTGGCTTAACTCTGTAAATCTAACTAAAGAAGATATTACAGTGGATGATCCCTCTGCGATCAAAAAATATCCTGCCTTCATTGTGAACAAGTGCATGTCAGCACACATTGATTGCATCATGTTTGCTAATGAAATGAACTTGAACCACCACATATCAAAGGATCTACAATATCACTTTTATCTAAATAGTCTCAGGAGAAAGAAAAGATACTCTCCTTGGCTCCGCAAAGATAAGATCAAAGATCTTGACGTTGTGAAACAATACTATGGTTATAGTAATGCAAAAGCAATCCAAGCATTGAAAATCTTAACTAAAGAGCAGTTGAACTACATTAAAAAACGCATTGACGTTGGAGGTACAGCATGAGCGGGTTTACAGAACCTGAGATTGCTTGGTCACAGGACCAGATGATCGAAGTTACTTTAAATGAACCAGATGATTTCTTGAAAGTAAGAGAGACGCTGACTCGTATCGGTGTGGCTTCAAGAAAAGAAAAAAAGATTTACCAATCGTGCCATATACTGCACAAGCAAGGAAGATATTATATCGTACATTTTAAAGAATTATTTGCATTAGATGGAAAGTCTGCTAATCTTTCTATCAATGATGTCCAACGTCGCAATAGAATTATCACTCTCCTATCAGATTGGGGATTGATTACTATTCTCAGATCAGAACAAATTGTAGATGTTGCTCCTCTAAATCAAATCAAAGTTCTCTCTTATAAAGATAAAGGAGACTGGACTCTTGAGACCAAATATAATATCGGTAAGAAGAAAAAGGTAGTTCAATCATCACAAAGTACCTTTGTAAAAGCAGACTAACGGTTATTACTAAGATACTAGAGGGTTTATACGACCCTCTTTTTTTATGTTTTATGGTTAAATAGTAATGTCGCCGCAAGGGACACAAACTAAACTCGCTTACTAAGGAGAACTATGAACACACTAGCAAGGTATCACGCTGCCAATTTGCCTGATCTTATGGATAAGATCACCAAGAACTCAATTGGCATGGATGATTATTTAAACTCATTCTTTAATTTTGATACGACACAGAACTATCCACCATACAACCTGATCAACATAAACAATGTAGAATCTCGACTAGAGATCGCATTGGCAGGGTTCAGTAAAAAAGAGATTCATGTCTATACTGAATATGGTAAACTTATAGTCGAAGGAAACAAAGAGACTAAAGAAGACGCTGATTATGTCCATAAAGGGTTAGCTCAGAGAAACTTTTCAAGAGCTTGGACATTATCAGAAGATACTGAGGTCAGAGAAGTACTATTCAAAGACGGACTTCTTACTGTTAAACTAGGCAAAGTGATCCCAGAACACCACGCAAGGAAAGATTACCTGTAGAGAATGTTAAGATGTAGTATTTAATACCTATTTGTCAGGATCTCCGAACATAAATATGTTACAGGAGGTTAAGAGAAATGTTTAACATTAAATTTACATTGGAACATCCATTAGTTCCAGAGTTCGATCCAGAAATTCACGATCCAGATGAGGTGTTTGCACTTCTCTGCTACCGAGGAATTCATTACGCCAAGTGGTGTAACATCAAGATACTCTTTCAATAATAAACAGGGGGTTGACAGACCCCCTTCTTTATGCCATAATATATTTGTTGGGTTGACGAACTCAACATGGGAGTGACTGAATAAACTTACTGGCAACCGCTGGTTAAGGTGATGAGTCAGAGGTGGTGCTCGCTGTCAGGAATGGCAGAACTACTCAACCAAGTAGGACTCAGGCAACAACGTATTTACTTTCTGTAGTAATGCCCGTTGTTTGTTGGTATACAGGAATCCAACCTCCCCCTGCGGATGTCGTATAAAAGTATTACGACAGGTTTCCAACTTGTAAACGGTGGTGCAATACCATCCATCCGCTTCCATAACTATATAATGATGGCAACTGAACGAACAACCAAACATATAAGTTATGCAGGCTATGAAAAGAAAATCCTCAAGATGGAAGATCATCTAATGGATCACTTCATGTGTGATAGATCAGCCTTGCATAAAATGTTAGTAAAAGAAAAGTATCAAGAACTCACATTGTTAAAATGAGCATAAAATTAGTTCTCCTTAAATCAAATGAAGAAGTAATTGCTGACGTAAAAGAACTTGTAGATGAAAATGATAAACCCATCTTCATAGTTCTTGAAAACGCTTACTGTTGTAAGTTAATCGAAGAACCTGTAATGTTAGTAGAAGGTCAAGAAGAAACTGAAACTAAGTATAGTGTTCAGTACTATCCCTACATGCCTCTATCTGCTGAGAAAAAGATCTCTATAGATCCTAGTTGGGTTGTAGCAATAGTAGAACCAAAGTCAATGGTTAAACAATCCTATGAGGCAAAGATGAATGGAACAGGAAATTAAAATATTAGTTTTAGTAAACGGCGATTTAATAATAACCCAGATAGAAGAAGTAGCTGCCCTAGATATTGGTGATCCCAACTGTAAGATGATATCTCCTTACAGAATAGAGGGCGAAGAAATGTCACCATATCTAAGTAATGTTACAGATGACGTTGAAATTATGATATGTTCTGATAAAATACTTACATTGGTTGAACCACACAAATCATTAGTGGATTCATATTTGAAACTAGCTACAGCATGAAGTTCTATACGAATGTTTTCCAGATCGGCAACAGTATGTTGGTCAGGGGATATGACAATGGAAAACATTTTGAGGACAGAGAGACATTTCATCCTACATTTTATGTGCCTTCTAAAAGGAAAAGGAGTAAGTGGAAGACTCTTGATGGTCAATTAGTAGAACCAGTAAAACCAGGCACTATCAAAGATTGTAGAGAGTTTATTGATAAGTATTCTGCTGTACAGAACTTCAACATATATGGTAACGAAAGATATGTTCATCAATATATTTCTGAGAACTACCCTGAGAATGAGATCAAGTTTGATCTAAACAAAATTAAATTATTCACTATTGACATCGAGGTTGCTGCAGAGAGTGGTTTCCCTGATGTCTTTAATTGTGCCGAAGAACTATTACTAATTACAATACAAGATTATAATACCAAGAAAATTATTACTTTTGGATCAAGACCATACGAGACAAATCCAAACAGAAAGAACTACACATATATTGACTGCCATAATGAAGAAGGATTGATTCTTAGTTTCCTTGATTGGTGGCAGAGAAATACACCAGAAGTTATTACAGGTTGGAACTGTGAACTATATGATATTCCATACCTTGTGGGTAGAGTAGAACGTATCATGGGTGAGAAGATGACTAAGAAGTTTTCTCCTTGGGGTATCGTAAGAAGAAATGAAATTCATATTCAAGGTAGACTAAACATCTCTTATGATCTTGCAGGCGTATCTGTAATTGATTACTTAGATCTATACAGAAAATCCCCTGCAACTTCCAATCAAGAGAGTTTTAAATTAGATCACATTGCAAATGTAGAATTAGGTGAGAAGAAATTAGATCACAGTGAGTATGATACATTCCGTGAGTTCTATACAAAGAACTGGCAAAAGTTTGTAGATTACAACATTGTTGACGTTGAGTTGGTAGATCGCCTTGAGGATAAATTAAAACTTATTGATCTATGTTGCACTCGTGCCTATGACGCAAAGATAAACTTCACTGATGTTGCGTTTCAAGTCCGCACATGGGATGCAATTATATACAATTATCTAAAGAAAAAGAATATAGTGATCCCACAGAAGGATCGTAACAAGAAAGATGAGAAGTATGCTGGTGCATATGTAAAAGATCCTAAGCCTGGAAAGTATGATTGGGTAGTATCTTTTGACTTGAACTCACTGTATCCGCATTTGATTATGCAATACAATATTTCACCAGAGACATTACAAGATACAAAACATCCTAGTGCTACTGTGGATAGAATGTTATCTCAAGAAGATACATTTGAATTGTATAAAGACTTTGCTGTTTGTCCTAATGGTGCAATGTATAGTAAGGATAAAAAAGGATTTTTACCAGAACTTATGGAGAAGATGTACAACGAACGTGTCATCTTCAAGAAGAGAATGATCAAAGCTAAAAAAGCATATGAAAAGACACCAACTAAAGAACTTGAAAAAGAAATCGCAAGATGTAACAACGTTCAAATGTCCAAGAAGATTGCCCTTAACAGTGCTTATGGTGCTATTGGTAATCAATATTTTCGCTATTATAAACTTGCCAATGCAGAAGCCATCACTCTATCTGGACAAGTATCAATCAGATGGATTGAGAACAAAATAAATCGAAAGATGAATGACATTCTAAAAACGGAGGATAAAGATTATGTTATTGCTAGTGATACTGATTCTATCTATTTGCATTGTGGTGATCTGGTCGATGCTGTATACAAAGGAAGAGAAAAAACTACTGAGGGCATTGTCGGGTTCCTTAACAAGGTCTGTGAAGTGGAACTTGAACCTTATATTGAAAGTTCTTACCAAGAACTGGCAGACTACGTTAACGCCTACGACCAAAAAATGATCATGAAAAGGGAGAACATTGCCGATAGAGGTATATGGACTGCCAAGAAAAGATATATTTTAAATGTGTGGGATAGTGAAGGTGTAAGATATGAAGAAGCAAAGTTAAAGATCATGGGTATTGAAGCGATCAAAACTTCTACCCCTGCACCATGTCGTAAGTTTTTAAAAGATGCGTTCAAGATATTAATGAATGGTACAGAAGATGAGTGCATAGAATACATTGAAAAATGTAGAAAAGAATTCAAATCATTATCACCAGAAGAAGTATCATTTCCTCGAACCGCTTCTAACGTAGAGAAGTGGCACTCCTCTGCTGATCTATATGGTAAGGGATGTCCTATTCATATTAGAGGTGCGATATTATATAATCATTGGACAAAGAAGAAAGACATAGATCATAAGTATGCCACCATACAGAATGGCGAGAAAATTAAATTCTGTTACCTTAAGACACCAAATTGGATGCACGAGAATGTTATATCTTTTATTCAAGATTTCCCTACAGAACTTGACCTACATAAACATGTGGACTATGACTTACAGTTCAGTAAATCTTTTTTAGATCCAATTAAAGTTATCCTAGATTGCATAGGTTGGGAGACCGAACGCAAGAATACACTTGAATCCTTCTTCTCATGACACGTTACATAGTATGCTGGACAGATGACGGCATGTTTTCTGACAGACAAATGAAAGTCTTCGATGGCAGAGATCCTGCCAACTGGTTTGCCAAAAGTATAGAAACACAGTATAATGATGTTAAAGTATACTTAGCTAGAAAAGGAGATTTTGATGACTAAGAAGAGAATACTCACTCTAGTCACAGGCGGTTTTGATCCTCTTCATAGTGGCCACATTGCTTACTTCGAGCAAGCAAAAGATCTTACCAACTACTTGGTGGTTGGATTGAATACAGAAGAATGGTTGACTAATAAGAAGGGTCAATACTTTATGTCATGGAAAGAACGTGCAGAGATTATCAGACATCTTGACGTTGTAGATGCCGTGATTACTGTAGAAGATGACGAGTATGGTTCCGCTTGTAGTGCAATTGAAAGATGTTTGGAGATTGCACAAACTGTAGTCTTTGCCAATGGTGGGGATAGAGGATCAGATAACACACCAGAAATGGATAGGTTTGGTAATGATCCCAGAGTCGAGATGGAGTTTGGTGTAGGCGGGACAGATAAAAAGAATAGTAGTTCATGGTTATTACATAACTACTTTGAAAGACAAAGAAAAATAGTGGGGATCTAATGAATAATATAGGATTAGAAGTTGTATTCTGGACTGTATTGTCAGTCTACTTACTAGCAAAGCTTGGAGTGTTCAAGAAATGAATTGTTGGCACTGCAACACCGAACTGATATGGGGAGGTGACAATGAATGTGAGTACGCAGAGGAGTATAGTTTCGTAACTAATCTTCACTGCCCTAAGTGTGAATCTTACGTTGAGGTTTATTATCCAAAAAGAGATGAGTGAAGTATCTTGGGAAGCGTTTCAATTACCTAACCTTCCAATATATAAAACTAAACTTAGCGAAGATTGGATGTCTTATCTCTGGTCTTGTATAAAACAAGCAGAGAAAGATAATGTCGATAACAGTAACGATTATAGTTACAGACTTGCTGGTAATATAACTGGCAGTTTGGGATTGAAAGACCCTAATAACAAATTCAGAGATGAAGTTGTAGGTCCTCTGACACAACAGTTGATAGATGAAGATCCAAAACATTACTTTCCTCCCATAGATATTGACCCAAGTTTGGATCACAAACTTACAACAGAGTTCAGAATGAATTGGTGGGTAAACTATCAATATCAAACTGAATTCAACCCAGAACACGGCCACTCTGGTATCACATCATTTGTGATCTGGATGAAGATCCCAACAGATTATGTGGAACAACACAATCTGCCATTTCATTCAAAAGCCGCATCAGACTTTCAGTTTACCTATACTGATGTTCTAGGAAACACTATTGAGTTTCCTGTCTTTATGAGTTCAGAAATGGAAGGTGCTATGATGTTATTCCCATCTAATCTACATCATCAAGTGTATCCATTCTATAACACAGAAGAACCAAGAATATCAATCGCTGGTAATTTATTGTGGTCTGTGGTAGAATTATAATAGAAGTAAATCATTATGGATTTTTTAAAAGAAATAGTAAAAGAGATTGGAGATGAGTACACCCAACTTGCCTCCGAGGCAGAATCAACTGAAACATTTGTTGACACAGGTTCGTACATTTTTAACGGGCTTATATCAGGCTCTATATTTGGTGGTGTATCTAGGAACAAGATTACCGCTATTGCTGGTGAGAGCTCTACTGGAAAGACTTTTTTCTCCCTCGCAGTGGTTAAGAACTTCCTTGATAATAACCCTGATGGTTATTGTCTATATTTCGATACAGAAGCCGCAGTTAATCGTGGATTATTGGAATCTAGAGGTATCGATCTTGAAAGACTTGTTGTTGTTAATGTCGTAACAATCGAAGAGTTTAGAACAAAAGCATTGAAAGCTGTTGATATATACCTTAAAACAGAGGAATCAAGTCGCAAACCATGTATGTTTGTTCTCGATTCTCTTGGTATGCTTTCAACTGAGAAAGAGATTAGAGATGCACTAGACGACAAACAAGTTCGTGACATGACTAAATCACAGTTAGTCAAGGGTGCATTTAGAATGCTCACATTGAAACTTGGTCAAGCAAATATTCCTCTTATAGTTACAAACCATACTTATGATGTCATCGGTTCTTACATCCCTACAAAAGAAATGGGTGGAGGTAGCGGTCTCAAGTACGCAGCGAGTACAATCATCTATCTCAGTAAAGCTAAAGAGAAGGAAGGAACGGAAGTCGTTGGAAATATTATCAAAGCAAAGACTGCTAAGTCGCGTCTAAGTAAAGAGAACAAAGAAGTTAAAATTAGACTATACTATGATGAACGTGGATTGGATAGATACTATGGACTACTCGAATTAGGAGAACTTGGTGGACTCTGGAAAAACGTCGCAGGCAGATACGAAATCGACGGCAAAAAAGTCTACGCCAAGAAAATACTGGCTGCCCCCGAAGAATATTTTACCGACGAGGTTATGGCAAAACTGGAGGAGATTGCAAGGGAGACCTATAGCTATGGATAAATTCATCAGAACCTATGACGGTTTTGATGAAAAAACTTGTAAGTCAATTATAGAAATATTTGAAAACTCTGATGATAAAGACAGGGTTGATAATGGCGGAGTTCCTAATTTTACTCAGGTAAATCTAGGTGCCTCTGGAAAGTATGACAAGTTCATGCAATTATTGTGTTACAAGACAGTAGAAGTATTGAAAAAATATAAGAAAGATTTACCAGAGTATGTTGAGTGGTTTCCTGATAAGTTTTATTTTGAAGAGTTGAGAATCAAGAAGTATGATCCAGGCACAATTGATCAATTTGGATTACATACAGATGTCCAAGATCATCAGAGTGCTAAGAGATATATGTCTTTTCTCTACTATCTTAATGATGATTTTAAAGGAGGAGAGACGGACTTTCCTTACAATGAATTGACAGTTAAGCCAGAAACTGGTAAAGTATTAGTATTCCCTCCTACATGGCAGTATCCTCATAGAGGGTTGCCTGTTAAGAGTGGAAATCCAAAGTATATTTTGAGCACCTATCTGCACTATCAATGATAGAAACAATTGAAAATACAATAATCAAGAATCTGATTTGTAATGAAGATTATACTAGGAAGGTTTTACCTTTTTTAAAACCAGATTATTTTGATAACACTCATGAGAAAATTCTATTTGAAGAGTGTGCCAAGTTCATAGTTGAATATGATAAGTGTCCTACATCGGAGATCTTATCTATTGAATGTGAAAAGAGAAAGGATATTAATGATGATACTTATAAACAGATTCTTACATATCTAAAGGATACAGAGACTCTAGAAAACTCTGTAGAAGATTGGCTTATAGATACTACAGAGAGATGGTGTAAAGAAAGAGCAATCTATCTTGCACTCGTAGAGAGTATCTCTATTGCAGATGGACATGACATCAAGAAAGGTGTTGATGCTATCCCTGCAATTTTATCAGATGCACTTGCTGTTGGATTTGATAACCATGTTGGACACGATTACTTAGAAGATTATAGTGAAAGATTTGACTTCTATCACAGAAAGGAAGACCGAATTCAATTCGACCTCGATTTTTTCAATAAGATTACGAAGGGCGGCC
>VTLG01008471.1_pt1 | contig 11684 bp, 7 predicted proteins | sample 4694571 | NCBI WGS metagenome assembly VTLG01 (sample SAMN12604809, study PRJNA352737) | marine metagenome | biome: ENVO:00000447; feature: ENVO:00000209|ENVO:00000569|ENVO:01000036; material: ENVO:00002151; isolation source: viral sequences binned using virsorter ... | reverse complement strand
GAACTACTGGTAGTATGATACATCTGCTTGGTATCAGTATTTCCAATTGTTGCTACTAACTCATTAGCTTCATTTACACCAGTTGGAGCAGTTCTAAGAGTTGAAGAAATACTAATACCAGTTTTAGTCCAATCGGTTGAGTCTGCGTTTTTATTAGCAATTACGTTCGTAGCCGCTTGTTCAATCAACAACCCTTTAGATTCTAAAGTTTCTGGGTCATGGGTAAAACGTGGTGCTCCAGAAGCTTGACTGCCTGTTTTTATTAATTCTGTTGCAAGACCTGTAACTAAACCATTTGAAACGCTACTATCAGTAAATTCAACTTGTGCTCCCCAAGCTAAAACATCTCTAGTTAAATTTGCATAGTTACCATTACTGTCAGGGTTGTTAATAAAACTCGAGTGAGTACCAGTTCTAACACCAACCCTAAACCGCATGTCGTCGCCTGCTCTAGAACTTTTTAATTCAAATCTCTGCCACTCTCCTGTTACCGTTATAGTTCGTCTGGTGTGACCTAAGTTAGAGTAGTTAAGAGTTTGAGTAGAACCATCTGTTGATTTTAAATAAACTGATTGAACTACAGGGGTATTAGCTGGGACATTTGGAGTAGCACTATTTGAAACCCTTTGTTCAAGAATAGTTACATTATCTTCTACAGTACCTGTCGCAAACTCAAGCCGTGTTGCAGTCATGGTTCCATCAGGAGCTTCAGCATAATTAGGTGTTACAGTTAAACTAGCTCCAGTTCCACTAATATTAACTCTCCATAGGTATAAATCATTTCCAGTTGTTTGTTGTTCGGTAATATTATGACTATTGTGTATTAAATTTACAGGAGCTTTTTTTACTAACCCGTTTTCGTCTACAAAAGTTGCCCCTTTACCAGCACCTGTTGATCTACTAAAAGTTATTAAATCTTCCTTACTTACTCTATCTTTTAAAGACTTAGTTCTTGCAAAATCTAAGTCTAAATCTGGACGTGCTCCAGCTTTGTCATACAGTCCGTCACCTAGACCTCCCTTATGACCTGTAGCACTAATCGTTGTGCCACTTATGTTCATTAAACTAGCTCCGTAATTTCTAAATCACCACTACCACTAACTGTTCGTACTGCTATGTAAGAACCTTCTGCACATGCAAAGTCAAGTCTTTCTCCGTCTGCTATGTAATGAGATGTAGTAGTTGCTGCTATTTGAGCAACAGGTGGAGTTGCCGAATTAAATTCAGGATCACCAATTTTGTATCTCATGTCAGCTCCTACAGCTTTAATTGAAACTCTACGAGTAGTTGATGTCAGTGCAATATTGGCGGATGTTGTTGTAGCACTGCGTTGTTTTGCAGTACCTACTTCGCCCAAAATTTCTACTTGAGCGTCTTTGTATTTACTTGGATAAGTCATTGTTTATTTTTAAAGTTAAATTAAAGTGCTAATCTAAACCCACCAAAATAGCAGTTTTCACCTTGTAAGTTTAGTGAGGTAGATCCGTGGGAGTGCTTAACACCAGCTTGAATCACCTCACCAGCATTAAAATTACCTAGTCTTATTATAGATGCCCCAGTATTAACATTATTTCCCGGTGAGTTGTTTTCACCTATTGGAGTTAGCTTATTACCGTCTTTAAAAAAGAATACATTTAAATCATCATTCTCATCTAAATCTATAATTATTACGCCGGCAAATATTAGATACATTCCAGCTTTACCAGTCGGAACAGTAAATGAACCGTTAGTTGCGCTAAGGCCCCCTCCATCGTAAGTACCACTTTCATTAATTTGATAATTACCAATGATAGTGTTAGTATTTGCCGTAACTGGAAACTCACTATTGTTATTACCAATCTGCCTTGGATGTGTCATATACCAAGCCGGTCTATTCATGTTTCCATTACCATTAAAAGTACCACTAAAAGTATCGGCGGTAACTGTACCTATTGTACCATTATGTCCAAACGAACATATGACGTTATGAGGACTTTGGTCGCCGGGCTCAGTACCTCTTATATGAAAAGCATGTGTTGTACTTATGTGTGTATCAAGATATCTAGTGTCAGCTGCAGTCCCCGTTGGACCACCTATATAAACTTCTCCATTAAAATTAGCGTGATTCCCAGAAATATTACCAGAGCTTAAAGTTCCTGTCGTAATTATATTTTGACTACCAAAATCTGGAGACACTTTCGATCCAGTTATACCACTTGCAAGTTTTGCATCTGTTACCGCACCATCACGTATATGGTCTGTAGTAACAGCTCTCTCACTATCAGTAGATGTATGCGAACTGAGATCAACAGCTTTTACTTGTAAATTTTCTATTTTACTAGAGCTTATTGAGCCATCTGCTATGTGTGACCCATTAATCTGAAGTGCAGATATCGGATTAGTTGAAGCTAGGTTATTAATAGCTGATTTATTTTCATCAGCTAAAAATAAAGTTTGTTTGTTACAATTATTTAAGTCATTAGCAGTGATTGAAGATCCAGCAACAAATGTAGCTGATAATGTTTCAGGTTCAGTTTGCCTATAAACTCGCACATTTAGTGTACCGGGTGCAGTACTACCACTTGTAATATTTACCTGACCGCCAGTTGTTGGATTATAGCCGCTGATCGAAAATGCAGTTACCGGCTCGCCATCTACAGTAACTTTAATATCAGATTCTTTTAAGGAGGGAAAGTTATAGTCAAACGAGCTAATGCCCGAGCCTCCATCATAAAATTGTTGTGATGCCATGTTTTTATTTATTTATTAAGCGGGTGTAATTATTTAACTTACTTCAAACTCAATAGCTATAAGTCTACAATTTGCTATAAATGCACTTCCTGTTGTGTCTTTTTTAAATCTAATTCTATATTCTCTAGTTCCTGAAGTAGAGTTCTCATCAAGAAATATATTGAAACTGTTTGCAGAACCAGAATTAGAACCAGAATTATTAATTGCTTGACCCTGTTTGTTCCCTGCAAAGGTACCATCTTCACCAATAGTTGTTTTGGCACGAGCATAACGACTAGATTGATAAGGAGTTGAAGTATGTATGCGAAAGGTGGACAATACTAAGACTCTAGAAGTGCTTGATGTATTATTAAGTGTCATTGTAAGTGCATCATTAAAAGCAACACTCGATTGAACTTCTTGTTGTGCTGTAGCAGTAACTTCTTTGATTTGTTTAACAAGTGGCACTGGAATACCAGTTAATGCTGATCCATCTATAGCTGGTAAAGGGTTTGGCAAAGCACTTCCTTGTATGTTTGTTAAACTAGAGCCATCACCTACAAACTTTCCGGGTGAATTGGCAGTGATGTTTCCAGTAGCTGCAATAGCTCCCGATGTCGCTATGTTTGAATTTGATGATATTGCTTTTTTTAATGTAATTCCATTAGCAGCATTAAAGTTTGCAATTTCCTGATCATTAGACCAAATTTCTAGTTCACCATCAGTATCTTGAAGAATACCAGTATCACTGTCGCCAATCGCTATAAAAACAATATTATCTTTGCTTGCAATGGTTGTTCCACCGGGCGTAGTATTAAAACCAAAATCAGTACCACCAAAAATTGTACCAGAGGGATTTGTTGTTGTTTGTATTCTGTTTGGAATATCAAGACTTCCAGTTGTTCTAATAGTTTGACTACCAAAATCGGGAGAAATTTTTGTTCCAGCTATACCAGTACTGGCAATCTTTGCATCGGTTACAGCTAGGTCAGCTATTTTACCTGTAGTTACAGCTAGGTCATTTATTTTATCTGTTTCGACTGCCTTTTCTTCTATATCTATTGCTTTAATAGTTAAGTCTTTTATATTTGAACTATCAATTTGTATAGCTGAACTAGAATCACCTAAAGCTAAAGCATTTATTGAATCTCTATTTTCTTCTGATAAATGAAAAGCTTGCTTACCTTGTGTATTTAAGTCTGAGGCGGTAATCGACGATCCCGCAGTAAAGTTGACTTTTGGAGTTGAAGGTGTTTGTCTAGATATTCTAACTTTGTATGTTGTCTGAGAGTCTGTAAATCCCCGAGCATCGCTTGATACAAATTTAATATGTGAATTACTACTCCCAGCCTCTAAGTAATTTTCAATAGTATAATCTGTTGTAACTGTTTTAGTAGATATTACATTAGAAGGATCTATAACTTCAACTTGTATATCTTCACGATTTAAAGTAGCAAACGAAAAAGAGTATCCTAAACCATTTGTATTAGAAACTTGGCCAACACCAGTATGTGTAATTGTTGATGACATAATTATTTATTTATATTTAGAATGTTAGCTGTTTGCCTACGTTTTTGTATTTGAGCATAGTTTTTCCTTTGCTGTTCCTGTATAAGCTCTAGTATATCTGATTGTTCTTTTATAGATGCCCATGCTATTCTACGAGCTTTTTGAAACAATCTATCAATAGCTCTATTATGCCAGTAATCTCTAGCATCATAATCAGCTCGTCTACCAGATTTTATATCGTTATACATTTCTTGCATAGAAGCGATAGCCTTTGGATTTCTAGCTAACTTATCTAACTCACGCTCTAAGTTCTGCAAACCTATAGCACGTTGAAATTCTGATCTAATTCTTGGTGCATCAGTAAGGTTAGTGCTATCAGGAGCGTAGTATGTAGACATGCGTAAATCGTACCCACTGTTAAATAAAAAGTTTCTTCCGGGAGTCTGATCTAAACTAAGACTTACAGGACTTACAGCATTATATGCTCTTGTTAAAAAGTCCCAATCCTTTAACGGTTTACCATTTAATAAATCATACTTAATAGGCAAGTCTTCACCGGGTAACGCTTCTGATAATAAGTTTCTGTTACGTACGGACTGTATAATACCAGAATTTATTTCACGCATGTATGGGGTAAATAACTTACCAAGCTCGTTACGTAAACCAGCCAAAGGTACTTGATTATTACCTAATCCAGCTATAATTCTATTAAACTGTCCGGGTCTACCAGCAAATAGGTCAACGAAAGACTGTATACCAGCCAAATATGACTTACTTGAAATGGCCTGTGCTACTACAAGAGATATTTTACCTAATTCGTTTTCTGTCCACTCTTCACCCATCAGTTCGCTTGCGTCACCTACGTCAGCGATTGTAGACATAATAAGGTTAAAAGGTTCAAAGTTATCATAACCGACGCGTACAGCACCTAACTTAATTGTTCTTGGCTCCCACTTTCCGTCTAACCACATCTGTCTTTTTTGTCTGTCAACTGGGCCATTACCATTCAGATCACCCCGCATCCAAGCCTGTGTAGCCATAAATACTACAGCAGAGCCCATTGCTAATCGGCCTGTTTGTAAAGCTCTAGCATTAGCAAGTTCTTCTGGTGTAAAGATACCATACTTAGATACACTACCTAGATCGTTAGGGTTAGCAAATGCTATGTCGTTAAACTCTTTGACTAAGAAATTAAATCCGGGTGTATACTTACCTGTTAGTGCAAGTCCATTGACACCAGTTCTAGCAAACAAAAAGAATGGTTTGGCTAGAGGTGCAGCAGTAAACACGTCATTAAGACCTTTGGCAAAGCCTGTAAGCTCTTGAGTTAGTGTCACTTCTTTACGTGCAAACTGTGTAGCTTCGTCTATAATATTACCATTAGCATCAAAAATTTGTGAATAAAAATCATCTTCGTATGCTTTCATTAACTCCTTGTTAATTACCGGCAACTCAATACCATTACCTTGCATGTCTAAAACTCTACGCATAGCTTTTTCACGCATCTTTGCTCGTCCCAAGATATATCCAAAGGCATCATCAGTTGCTGCCATAATCTTAGTTGAGTAGGTAAATAAGTTACTATTGTTAGCTTGTCTTGCTAAATTAGCTAAACGAAATGCAGCAGTTTCTCCGGGTGTAGCTCTACCACTATCTTCTGCCCAACGACGTAGTAACTCCCAGTTATCATCTCCACGTGTATAGTCACTAAAACGTGTTCTAACCTGTCTTATATCACCTTTCCAGTATGAGTTTAATTTTGATCTAAACAATGTAAAGGACTCAGGTATAGCTTCTATCATACCGTTGACAGCAGCAAGACTAGCTCTAAGTGTAGCTGCATCACCATTTAATGGATATCTAAGTGCAGCACCTATAGCTGTTGACAAAGGGCGTAGGAATGTTGCAGTCGATGTACCCATGATTGCTCGAATTGGTGTTTTAGGTCCAGATAGAACACTATGAGTCATCACACCTTCTAGCTCACGAATAAGAGCACCTGTTCTGCTTACACCGTTAGGATCTAACTTACCACCTTTTATAACTGTTCTAGCCCACTTATCAAAGTCATCTAAAGAATTAACATTCTCCATCATAGAAAATGCTTCAAACAAAGCATTAAGTAAGTTATCGTCAGGGTCATCTTTTGCTATCTTAAGAATAGACATAATAGACTCTTTTGCATCTTCTGTACTTTGTTTTAGTACTTCATCTAAAGCTTGCTTTCTAGCTTTACCAGCACCTAACGCTCTAAAAGAGTCGGATTTAATAAATCTTGCTTTCTTTGTGTGATATAACGCAGTTAGCATAGTATCTACAACCTGTTTAGCTGGGCCATCTATATCCTGTAAGTCTACTAGATCAGCTATTTCTCTGCCAGCTGTGCCTAAATCTCGTAGCTGCTTAAGTAATGTACCTACAACAAGGTCAGCAACAACTACGTTTTTAGCAGTCCAGTTTTCAAAACCATCAATAATATCATTAGTTTCAAACAACTCTTTAAGATATTCTTGAGGTGACATATCAATGGGATTTCTACCCTGTGTAATACGTTGATGTGCTTCAATAGCTTCTCTGTATGTAGCAGCTAGTTTTTTTCTATCACCTTTTGCAGCTTCTAATTCTTTTGCAAATTTACTTTCGCTCATCAAACCACGCATAATTCTTTCAACTTGTGCGTCGTCTGTACCGCCTTTTAAGGCTATTCTTTCTCGTTCTACGGGTGTTGTAACAGAACCAGCTGAACCCTCCTCTGAGCCCCATTGAGTACGTGTTTTTGACAACTGCTCACGAGCTTTTTGTGGATCTACTTCTGTTATGTGTGCTCCTTGATGTGGTTGAGATATAGGTGCATTTTTATCTGCTCTAAACTCTACCTCTCCTTCTCTTAGCTGTGCAACACCAGCTTGTACCGTTTGATCTTTTAAGCTTTTGTTTCTAGCTGTAATCTGATCTACAGCTTCTTTACTACCTTTCTTTAGTGTATAGGCAAGTCCATCAAATACTAGCCCTATACCCATACCCTCTACAATGTTTTTGACTTTCATCATAACAGGGTGGTCAGTATCTTTTGTAGATAGTGGTGTATCTACCCAACCATATCTATCACGCAATGCACCCAAGGCGTTCTGCTCATCTGACTCTTTAGATATAAGGTCAGACACAGCTCCTACAGCTGCACCTCTAACAAGGTTACCTTTCATTAATGTTAAAAGACCAGCTGGTACAGACACTAAGCCTGTAGCAGCTACTCCTTTAGCAGCCAATACTGTACCTACAGCTAATGAACCAAAGTGTACTAGCCCTCTAAGTTGTTTACCCCACCATGTTTTGGTTTCGATAGGGTTATCGTATGCACCGAAAGGTGTAAAGTCAGGTGTATATTCACCTGTTAGATCTCTTTGTCGTTGCATTTCACCAGAAAACGCATCTACTGTACGCTCTGGAAATGTGGCAATAGAAGATGCTGTATCTTGTAGACCACCAGAAAGTATGGATTGACCTTCTTTTATAAGTGCCTTAGCACCCCATGTATCAGCATTACGAGGATCATATTGTTCAGCATCAGCCTTAGCTGTTGCCGCCGCTTCTTCTTGTTCAGCAGCTTCTTTCCTCTCTTGCTCTTGTTGGTATTCTTCTGCAAGTCGTTTAGCTTCGTCACTTAGGTAATCGACGTATTCTTCATCAACTTGGACATCAGAATATCTGTTTGAGTCCGTCATTTTTAGTTATATAGTGTTTTTGGATTAAAGGTCTGTTCTGCCTTTAGTCTTCTAGCTTCTTCTTCAGCTTTCTTTTCAGCTGCTTTTTTATTACGTAGTTTCTCTGCTTCGGTTATAATAATCTCAGCTACATCAGCTTGCAAGTTTTGAAACTGATTATTTTTCATACCACGTAAATTAGGAAATATTTGTAGTACAGCTTCCTGTTCCTCTAAAGTTAAATTAGTTAACCTGTGCCAATCTTTAGCTTCTGTTTGTGCACCATTTATAGAATTAGATCTATTAGCTCTGTTTCTAATAAGTGCTAGTACCATATAACTTTGATTGTCTTCAGTAAACTTAGCATCTCCCATGCCTGTAAATGCACCGCTTTCAATAGCAGTAATGATTTCTTCACTTGTAAATCCATATCTACCAAAATCTGTATATCCAGCCTTAGCTAAATTGTAGATTTGGCCAATACTTCTGTTAGTGAGGCCCCCCATGCTTGCCATTAATGGGCTGCTTGTGTTTGGATTATAAAAATAATTATCTGACTCTTCTTGTGACTGGGTAAATGTTTCTGTTCCACCAAAAAACTTACGTCTTTTCATTTGACGTTCTTTAGCAAAACCATTAAGTAGTTTTTCAGCACCTTTCTGGTCACCATTTATAAAGTTATGAACCTTGGTTGGTGATGACTTGTAGTTTATAGAGTTCATTTCGTCAGCTGTTAAATTGTAGTTCTTTTTATAATTTAACAAACCAGTTTTTTCATCAATACCGCCAGTTGCAGCAAGCCTTTCATAGCCATACTCTAAGCCATTTAAAAGAGTTCCGTCAGCTTGTGTAATCTTAACACCTTTGAGAACTTCGTCAAAGTATTCTGGACGTGGGCCACCAGACATTAAATAACGTTTTAGTTGTTGTAATGCAGACTTTTCATGTACTGAATTATAATTCTCATTACTAATTAGCGACTGGTCATTCGATAATGCAGTACGGTCGTTTTGAATGTCTATTGCTTGAGTATCAATTTGAGCTTTATAAAAATCTTTATATTTACCTTCTATAAGATTTTTTTCCACATCTGGTAAAATATCAGTTATAGCTTCTTGTAAAGTTTTACTTGGAACTTTTTTAACAAGTTCTTCAGCTTTATATCTTAAGTCCCCCATAGCTGCTTGTATCTCTAAAGTTTGAGCATATGGTATTTTTGTTAGTGACTCCTTACCTACTTCTGCACCTAAGTCTATTTTCATAGCTGTTTCAAGATCACCTCTTGCACCATCATAAGGTGACTTTTTACCAGCATCTGGATATTCACCAAAACTAGCACCAGTCACTGTAGCTCTATTCATAGCATTAAGCAGCTTAGGTCTAAAGGCTTGATTCCTAAGTATTTGATTATCTTTTTGTTTAGCCATTAAATCATAGACTACAGTAGATGGTGGATTTCCGTCATACTGCTCAAATACTGCATCAATCTCACCATCAAACGCAATCTCCGCAGCCTTTACATCTGCATCAGGATCACCGTTAAATACTGTAGTAGCTCTTGTAAGAAGTTTTAAATTAGCTTCTTTACCTTTAAAGTTGCTGTCAGCATATGTAGTTTTACCACCACCGTCTGAACGTTCATACTGGTATATATCTGTAAGATACTGCAAATGTTTTGGTGAGAGTGTATCTAGATTTTGTACAAAACTTGCACTTCTTTCAAATAAATAATTAAGTGCTTCTATATCTTTATTAAAGTTTTTTTCTTCTTTGATAGTTTTGACAAGCAGATTAATGTCAGGCTGCACACCACCTGTGCCATCAGGGTTAGGATCAGTAAGTGTACCTAGAACATCCTTGATCTTTTCATCGACTCTTTCATTTCTTCTTTTATCCCAGTTACGTACAGCACCTCGTTCCCACTCTAAAAGATTATTTTCTCTTCTAGCTTTAAGTTCTGGATATACTTTATCACGAAACCATTTTCTAAACTGTCTGCCGTTTGGATCTACGCCAAAAGCCTCAGCTTGTAAGACAAGTCTAGTTATAAGTAAATCGTCTGCATAGTTATGTAATTCAATTGCTTCATCAGCGTTAGTTATGTCAGTCCACCCATTGTCTAATAATATCTGTTTACGAGCACCAAAGGTAGGCTTTGCCTCTTTAAGTAGTTGTTTGAGACTAACATCTTCTGGTCTCTCTTGATTTATACTAAGAAAAAAGTTTTTAGCATACTTATCATATTTTGCTTCTTTAAACAGGTTATTGTTAAACTTAGCATTTTCATAGTCAAACTTATTTTCTGCATCTCGTACAATATTACCTTGAGCGTCATCAAGTGCACCTAATGCTTCTTCATTCAGCTCTTTTACAAGCTCAGCTTTTTTCTTAACTTCTAGTGCAGTTTTAAACTTTGTAGAAAACTGAGCAAGAGCCTCTAAGTTATCCATAAACTGCGTAGCTCTTGCTTTTTCTATTTCTACCATCTGGTCATAAAACCGTTTGGTATCTTCTTTATTTTTATCTATCTGGGCATTGATAACCTCAGACATATCAGCGTCTGTTTTTAAATAGTTAGTTTTGCTGATGTCAGGTAATTGATCTCTCGGTGTACCAATTACGTTTCCGAATGATGATGTCATTATGCTATTTGTATACTTAGTGGATCATAGTTCTGCGTACCTAAGCCTCCGCCGAGGCCACTAAAACCCGAGACTATACTCGCTACCTGACTTGCTATCTGTAGAGCACCACCAAGTCTATTTGTTGGAGGCATCATTACAGGTGCACCATATGCAGCTGGTATGCCCAGTGCTTCTCTTGCAGCACTTTGAGAAGCCATAAACTTACGTCTAGATCCTTCTTGAAAGTATGCCATATTTCTACGTAAGGTAGTATCAACAATTCCATCAACTTCAGCTCGGGCAGCAAGTAATGCTTTGTAATCATTTTTACCAAACTTTCTACTTCTACCACCTTCGTCTATTTTTTGGCCTGCAAAATATTTAACAGCTGCTTTTTGAACAGCCATTCTACCTTTTCCTTGTATATTAAGAGCTTTAACGTAGGCATCAGCAAGATCTCTGCTGTAACCTATAACGTTTCTGTCTTGTGCTCTTGAAAGAGTTGTTTCCTTATTGAAGAACTTAAGTCCTTCTTGGGCAAAAAGAGCATCTTTTTCTCTAGCTCTTTGTCTAGCAGCTGCTCTTGGCCCTGCATTAGCGTCTACGCACACGGCAAAATTCAATAAATGTTATATTATTCGGTCCATGTTTTAACTTACGTAAAAACTTGAAACCTAGAAACTTAAGCAATTTTAAATGTGCTGTGTTTCTGATGTCAACTATATTCCAGAGGAGCGGCTCAGTACGGCTATCGACATACCGTTTGGCCTCTCTTGCAAATGTAATTGGATATCGGTGTATATCAGGAGTGCATAGCATCCATATATCACCTTGTTTTCCTACTCCGGCCATGCCAGCAGTCTTGCCGTCAGGCACTGTAAAGTACACGTAGGAGGGGTTGTGAGACATCAAAGAGGGTAGAAGGGCTGATGGTATCCCATGGCCTTCTTCAACCTCTCTGAGGTCATCTGAGCGGAGATTAGAGGCAACCTGAGTGGCAGCCTCCAATGTAAGTGGGTGTATGTAATTAGACACGTTGATAAAATCTGGGTGAATAGTCTCCTTCCCAAGATAACGCACGTAGCGTAGTTGGGGCAGGGTGTTTAGATTTGATAATAATATCTACGTTGGTATTTCGTTC
>VTLG01003824.1_pt1 | contig 11684 bp, 15 predicted proteins | sample 4694571 | NCBI WGS metagenome assembly VTLG01 (sample SAMN12604809, study PRJNA352737) | marine metagenome | biome: ENVO:00000447; feature: ENVO:00000209|ENVO:00000569|ENVO:01000036; material: ENVO:00002151; isolation source: viral sequences binned using virsorter ... | reverse complement strand
TACATAAAGCAATTAAACCTGTAAATCAATTAAGGATGATAGAAGATGCATTGGTCATTTATCGTATTTCTAGAGCTCCAGAGCGGAGAATATTTTACATTGATGTAGGTAATCTTCCAAAGATAAAGGCAGAGCAATATCTCAAGGATGTAATGAATCGTTATCGCAATAAACTTGTGTACGATGCTACTACAGGTGAGATTCGTGATGACCGAAATCATATGAGTATGTTAGAAGATTTCTGGCTTCCTCGCCGTGAAGGTGGAAGAGGAACAGAAATTACTACATTGCCTGGTGGTTCTAATCTAGGAGAGATTGATGACATCACTTACTTTCAAAGAAAATTATATCGTTCACTTAACGTGCCAATTTCAAGATTGGAATCCGAAAGTGGATTCTCTCTCGGCCGATCAACTGAAATTACCAGAGATGAACTTAAATTCACAAAATTTGTACAGCGAATACGAAAGAAATTCTCTCCCTTATTCACTGACGTTCTCAAAACCCAGCTTCTCCTCAAAGGAATAATTGCTCCAGAGGATTGGCCGGAAATACAAGAACATATTCAATATGATTTTCTTGCAGATGGTCATTTTGCAGAATTAAAGGATGCAGAACTTTTAGAAAATAGACTTAATCAATTGCAGACAGTTGAAGCTTATATCGGAACATTCTTCAGTAAAGAATATGTATTGAAGAAAGTATTGCGTATGAATGATACAGAGATTCAAGAAATGCGTGATCAGATTAAGAAAGAGACAGAAACCGATCCGATGGATGGTGGAATTGTCGTACCTGATGGTGGTGATGGTATTCAAAGATATCCAGCTGATGCAGAAGGCAATCCTGTTGATCCTAATATGGATGCTACTGATCGTGTTAATAAAGAATTAGGTGTAGAAGATGGTGAAGATAGTGAAGATGAAGAAGAACCAGTAGAGGATGATAAAGAGTTTCATGTGAAGAAAGGAAAAAAATAATGAGTAGAGAATTTGTAGATGCAATTATATCTAACAATAATGTGGAGGCAGAAAAGGCCTTTACATCTTCTGTGTCAACAAAGGTTGGAGATGCTCTTGAGGTAAAAAGAAAAGAGATTTCGGCAAATTTTGTAAAAACTGTAAGTCCAGAATCAGAGGAAACTGATGAAGACACTTGAAGAAGTGTATAGTTCAACCGTACTTGAAAAGGATGAACATAAAAAATCTCGGCAGTATAAGAAATTATCTCCGAAGATGAAGGGTGCTGTTGACCAAATTTTCGGAATTATGGACTCTAAACCTTCAGATTTCCTAAATACTTTTGAGAAAACTATACGAGAAGTATCAAAAAAATTTAAGGTTTCAGAAAAAGAACTTATGAATTATTTTGAGAAAGAAATGTTATCAATCTAAGGAGTTAGAGTATGGCTGTTGCAACTAGAACATTAAAAGATACGGCAGTAAATGCTTCAGGCGCGGGCGGTAAAGTAACTATTTTGGTTAATTGGGATGATGAAGGTAGTTCAAATAATAATATCTTAGATGCTTCTGGCCTTGACGGTCATGCAAACGGTGCCATGTTGGATATCACTCGCATTTGGTGGTCAATCACCGCTGGACTTGCAGATGATGATAAAAACTGGGCGTTTATTGAATTTGTGGGTGCATCCTCTGATACTCTTGCAATTAATCTTGCTGGAACTGGTCATTACGATGGAACTGCGGGCCCGATAACAAACAACGCAACAAACACAACTGCAACCTCTGGCGATTTAGAACTGAGTTTGCGTAACTGTTCTGGTTCAATGATTGTTGAACTGCGTAAAGATGTGAACTTTACATCGTAGGGGATAAACATGGGTACAGTAAAACTATTTTCAGAAGCTGTAGAAGAAGTAGAATACATCACCGAAGCAAAAGAAAATGGTGGTAAGAACTACAAGATTAAAGGTATTTTTCTTCAAGCAGATATTAAGAACCGTAATGGTCGAGTGTATCCTATGGAGGTTCTGGAAAAGGAAGTTGCCAGATATAATAAGAAATTCATCAATGAAAAACGTGCTTATGGAGAGTTAGGGCATCCAGACGGGCCAACCGTTAATCTGGAGCGTGTATCTCATATGGTTACAGAATTGTATCCAGATGGTAAGAATTTTATTGGTGAAGCAAAGATTATGGGAACACCAATGGGTGAAATTGTTAAAAATATTATGGAAGAAGGCGGTAAATTGGGTGTTTCTTCTAGAGGCATGGGTAGTTTAGACCAGAAAAATGGTGCTAATTATGTGAGAGATGACTTTTACCTCGCAACCGCAGCTGATATTGTTGCAGACCCTTCCGCACCAAATGCTTTCGTAGAAGGTATTATGGAAGGAAAAGAATGGGTTTGGAATAATGGAGCATTAGTAGAAGCGGAACTTGTCGAGTTAAGGCGGAAATTTGATGTTAAAAAGCGTCAAAGAGATGCAAAAATTGAGGCTTTGGAGTTCGCAAAGTTCCTCAAGAAATTATAATTTATAAATATAATAACACAAAGGTAAGGAGACAAACCTATGTCCGAATTAGAAAAGACAATTGAAGAACTTGAGGCAGAAGTTCTAGCAGAACTAGAAGAAGCCTCAGAGAAACCTTTAGGTAAGGCAGCAGACCTTGGATTGGGTTCAGATAATGCTGGAGATAGTGTCTCCAACGCTAAAGACCCAAAGGCTAATGTTGCTGGTGCTGATAAGGCAGAAAAAGTCGAAGGCGAGAAAGCAAAAGACGGTGGTAAGGCTACAGTCGAACCAGATGCTAAGTCTTCACCAACAGATGTTGCCGCAAAAGATGCAAAACCCGTAAGTGGTGATGCTCAACAGAAGAGTGCTGGTAAAGCAGATGCTCCTCAGAAACTTGCTGCTGGTGACGAAATCGACCATGATGGCGAGGAGCTCAAGGAGAACAAAAAGATGACCAAAGCTCAAGCTTTAGAACAGATTGGCAAGATGAAGAAGGCAGACATTGAAGAGATGCTTGCTTCTCATGCTGCTAAACTTGATGAAGCAGAGAATGCTGCAACTGAAGAAGAGTTGAAGAAACTTGAAGATCAGAAAGCAGAGATCGAAGAGAAAATTAAGTCGATCAATGTTAAGGAAGATGTTGAAGCTCTTGTCGAGGGTGAGGAACTTTCAGAAGAGTTTAAGGAAAAGGCTGCAACGATTTTTGAAGCCGCAGTCAAATCTAAGATTCGTTCAGAGATTGAGCGGATTGAAGAAGAGTCAAAATCTGAGAAAGAAACCGAAATGGAGACTTTCAAGGAAGAGATGACTGAAAAGGTCGATACATACCTCAACTACGTTGTAGAGGAATGGACTAAAGAAAACGAGTTGGCAATTGAACGTGGTTTGAAGGGTGAAATTGCAGAAGACTTTATTTCTGGATTGAAACAGTTGTTTGAAGACCATTACATTGACGTTCCAGACGAGAAGTATGATGTTCTGGAAGCACAGTCAGAGAAGATTTCCGAGCTAGAAGAGAAGTTGAACGAGGCAATTCAAAAGAGTGTTGACCTTACATCTTCCAATGAAAAACTAGTCAGGGAACAGGTTATTTCCGAAGTTTCTGAAGATTTAGCCGATACCGAAATTGAGAAGTTCAAATCACTTACGCAAGATGTGGACTTTGGGGATGAAGATTCTTTCCGTGAGAAACTTGATACACTGAAAGAAAGTTATTTCCCGAAGGCTCAACCATCATCTAGTACAAGTGATGAAACCTTTGGTGATGAAGATGGTAGCACCGCACAGGACGTTGATACGACAGATGCTATGAAATCGTATATGTCGGCAATCAGTCGTAATCAAAAGGCGAGTGCATAAAACATTATATTAACAGATGTAAATTAAAAGGAGAAACAAAATGTTTCAAACAGAACATCTACAAGAAAAGTGGCAGCCAGTCCTAGAACACCCCGATCTTCCTAAGATTGAGGATTCTTACAAGCGGGCAGTTACCACTCTCATCTTGGAAAACCAAGAAAAAGCTTTGCAAGAAGACCGTGGTTTTCTTGGAGAAGTCGCACCTGTCAATGCTATGTCTGGTGGGCAGATGGATACATGGGATCCAATTTTAATTTCCCTAGTACGCCGTGCAATGCCTAACCTGATTGCGTATGACGTATGTGGTGTGCAACCAATGACGGGCCCAACGGGTCTTATCTTTGCAATGCGTTCCTCGTTCCTGTCGCAAGATGGTGCCGAGGCTCTGGTTGACGAAGCTATGCCTGGTAAGGCCGGTGCATCGAACCAGAACGCTGCCGGTACTATCGGTGGTGGTGACGTTGGTGCAACTGAAACTAACCCTGCTGTTCTGAACGACAGTCCTTCTGCTGGTACTTACACAAGTGCTACTGGTATGACAACTGCTCAGGCTGAGGCGTTGGGTGACAGTTCCACAAACGCTTTTGCTCAGATGGCCTTCTCAATCGAGAAGTCAACTGTTACCGCTGTTAGTCGTGCCCTCAAGGCCGAGTACACAATGGAGTTGGCTCAAGACTTGAAGGCGATCCACGGTTTAGACGCCGAGACAGAACTTGCTAATATTCTTAGTTCTGAAATTCTTGCGGAAATCAACCGTGAGGTAGTTCGTTCCCTGTATGTAACCGCTGTTGCTGGTGCTCAGGTTAATACGACAACTGCTGGTATCTTTGATCTGGATACAGACTCTAATGGTCGTTGGAGTGTTGAGAAGTTCAAGGGTCTTATGTTCGCTATTGAGCGTGATGCCAATGCGATTGGTCAACAGACTCGTCGTGGTAAGGGTAATATGCTCATCTGCTCCGCTGATGTTGCTTCTGCACTTCAGATGGCTGGTGTTCTTGATTATACCCCTGCTCTCAACAACAACCTAAACGTAGACGACACAACCACCACATTTGCTGGTGTTATGAATGGTCGTTTCAAGGTGTATGTTGACCCGTATGCTGCCAACGTAGCTGCTTCACAGTACTACGTCTGTGGGTACAAGGGTACTTCACCTTATGACGCCGGGTTCTTTTATTGCCCATACGTTCCTCTACAGATGGTTCGTGCGGTTGGTGAAAGTTCCTTCCAGCCCAAGATTGGTTTCAAGACTCGTTACGGTCTTGCTGCTAATCCTTTTGCCGCTTCCGGCGCGGTTGCAGCTGGTGACACGGTTAACTCCGATGCTTCACTTGATGCAAATACTAACGCTTGGTATCGTCGGGTTAAGGTTACGAACTTGATGTAAAATCAAGACGTTTAGTAGAGTAACTAGAGGGGTCTTCGGGCCCCTCTTTTTTTATTATAGTTTTATGACACTTTAATTTTTCTTAATAAATACTTTTGAGTTGAGAAGGAAATATTATGGTCAAACAAAGAAAAAAAGATTTGTGGAAAAAGGTGAAAAAAATGGAATTAGGTAATCCTGTCATCACCGCTCTAGTTGGGTTGGTGGTTTTTTATATTGGGTTGAAAATGTTTTCGGGTGGAATGAAGTCGATGGGTAATATGGATCATCTTTCATATTTTATTCATAATCCTTTATGGATGTTTTTGGGTGGTATTATTATGACACTGTTATGGCAGTCATCATCACTATCCACTACTGCAATAATTGCTCTTGTAGCTTCTGGTGCAGTACCACTACCCGCTGCAATTGCATGTGTATTAGGAGCAAACTTAGGAACAACCGGCACCATATGGTTAGCCGGACTTTTTGTATCTGATGGTATGCCCAAGGGAGATACCCTAAGAATTGCAATGGCACATACAGGAGTTAATTTACTGATGGCATTATCTTTATTACCATTTGTACATCATATAGCGAGATTCTTGAGTAAATTTTGATATGAATCATTTGATTTCAATAGATGATTTATCAGAAAAAGATATTGAAGTTTTATTTGACCGTGTTGGTAGTATAAAAAATAAACTACTTTATCTATTGTTTAAAGATGCATTAAAAGGTAAAATACTTACCAATTTATTTTACGAACCATCTACCAGAACCAGTTCTTCTTTTCACGCCGCCATGTTAAAACTTGGCGGTGAAGTTTTATCTGTCAATGAGATTAATTATAGTAGTGTTTCTAAAGGAGAAAATTTACAGGATACAATTCGCACTATGGGTTGTTATAGTGATATAATTGTATTGAGATCACAAAATGAAGGTGACGCAAAACTAGCTGCAGAAGTTAGTGAGGTTCCTATTATTAATGCTGGTGATGGTAAAGGCGAACATCCAACACAAACTCTGCTTGATTTATACACCATATATGAAAATTTTAGTAGAATAAAGAACTTGACAATTACGTTTGTTGGTGATATAGTAAATGGTAGAACTGTACATTCTCTTGCTAAAGCTTTAGAAAATAAATGTGATATAAATTACTGTGAAACTTATGATGTTGATAAATTACCAAAATCAGATGTTTATTATTTGACTAGAGTACAAAAAGAAAGAGGAAGTACAGGTTCGTATAAATTAACGGAGCAACATATAAAAGAAATGTCACAACATTGTATTGTAATGCACCCATTTCCAAGAAATGAAGAAATACCAATGTGGTTTGATAATGACTCTCGAGCTAAGTATTTTAATCAGATGAAAAATGGTTTGTATATAAGAATGGCATTACTTTTATCATATAAATAATCATATGGCAACAGCACAATCACCTACTGCAAGACAACCTGATCAGTTAGATTACGCAAGCCCGACTCAATTTCGTTTTGGTGTTCACCAACTACCAAAGGTGGAATTTTTTACGGTCAGTGCAAATCTTCCTGGCATCTCTGCTGGTGTTGTTACTCATGCAACACCATTTAAAGATATTCCTACTATGGGAGATAAATTGACGTATGAAAATTTGTCTATATCGTTTATAGTAGATGAGTATCTAGAAAATTATATTTCGCTTCACGATTGGATGGTTGGTATTGGATTTCCACAAAAAAGAGAACAGTTTAGAACATACAGAGATGTTACTTCAAATACTCCAGCTGAAGGAGGTACACCAACAATAGATAGAATTGGTAGAGCAACAGCTGATAGAGCATTATATTCAGATGCATTTTTGCAAATACTTTCCAATAAGAATAATCCTATTGTTGAAGTGATTTTTGAAAATTTATTTCCAGTATCTTTAAGTGCGTTAGATTTTTCTCAATCTGCAACAGATGTAGAATATATTGTTGCAACTGCTGAGTTTGCATATCAAATCTATGAGATTAAAACATTATAAATAAGTTCGAGCAGATGCGATAAACTTTAACAGTTTTCAAATTTTAGTCTTAAAGGACAATATACAAAAAGAGAGTAAATCAAAACTCTGCTCACATTTTGAAAGAATTATATTTTATGAATCTAGAACAGTTAAAAGAAGAATCAAGAACAGACCTCATCATAGAGAACGAAGAACAGCTTGGTTCTGAATCTCTTAAAAATCAAAAAATAAAATCAAAGTATCTTGATCAACGATCAAGATTTCAATTACTATTGCAAAAGGCCAATAGTGATTACCAACGAATGTACAGAGAGAAATGGGAGTACTACGGTGGTAAGGCTGATGCTAAAATTTATGTTGCAAAACCGTTTGATTTAAAAGTACTGAAAAATGATCTGGCCATGTATATTACTTCTGATGAAGAAGTCATTGCACTAGCAAATAAAATTGGTTATCTGGAAACCGTAATAAAATATATTGAGGGAGTTATCAAGTCTATTGATAATCGTGGATGGGATATAAAAAATGCAATTGAGTGGAAAAAGTTTGAAGCGGGAATGATATAATGACCTGTCCTAAATGTTGGATTCCAGCAATTACTGATTACATTGGATTTTACGAAAACATAATACCTGATAATGTTTGCGATAAAATTATGGCCCATGATTGGGGAATGAGAAAATCCACCTACTCAAATAATGACGGTAAATCTAAAACAAGTGATGAACGTGTTGAGATGGATGAAGTATGGATTACGAAGGATATGCTATTTTATGATGATATTAAAAACGGTGTTTTAAGAACAATAAAGAAATATTCAAAACATCATAAAAATTTCTCCTGTATTCATCATACCGACTTTAGAATTAACAAATATTCAGAAGGTGGATTTATGTCTAAGCATGTAGATAACATACATCATAGTCATGGACAACAATATGGATATCCACAAGTTTCAGTTTTATTATATTTAAATGAGGATTACGAAGGTGGTGAATTTTTTGTAGCTGAAGAAGTGTTTTTGCCAGAGAAAGGTTCGGCAATAATTTTTCCGTCAAATTTTATGTACCCTCATGAAGCAAAAGCTGTAACCAAAGGAACAAGATGGAGCATAGTGTCATGGTTGATGTAGAGCTAACTGAATGGAAATGTTTTCCTACAAATATATATACTTTTAAATCTATAAAAGATGTATCACAAGAACATGAAAATATGATTGTTGATGCTAAAAATAATATTTTAAAAAATAAGGTTGGGTATACTCGAATGGGTTTATTCCAAACGGGAGATGATCTACATAATTTACCTACATTTCGCAAATTTTCTATTTTTGTATCACAACTTTGTGCTGATATTTTTTATAAAGAGGGATATGAAAAACAAAAAATAGAAATTACTCAGATGTGGGCTAATCAACAAGATAATGGTAGTGTTCATCCACCACACGGCCATTCTAACTGTATTTTATCTGGTGTATATTATATTAAAGCAACAGGAAATTCATCTAAAATACAATTTTTTGATCCTCGAGCTCAAGCAAGAGTTTTTAAACCCAGAAGAGAAGAAAACAATTCGGATAATAGTCATATGTTTGAAGTTCCTGCTATAACTGGAACTGGTGTTATCTTTCCATCTTGGTTACAACACTGGACTCCTACTAATACAGATGAACGCATAAGTATTTCTTGGAACATTTTAGTACGAGGAAATTACGGCGATCCCAACACTTTACAAAATGCGTATATCTAAAAAAAATGAGGTTTATCTAGTATTAGATGATTTAGACCCATCTACATCACAAGAACTTACAGAATTTTTTACCTTTGAAGTCCCAGGCGCAAAGTTTATGCCTATGTATCGTAATCGTATGTGGGATGGTAAAATACGATTATTTAGTCCCGGCTCTGGTGAAATTTATGTCGGACTGTTACCATACATTAAACAATACTGTTTGAAGAATAATATTGAATATATAATAGAAGAAGGAGTAGAAGATGTACGGAATGTTATGGGTGAGGTTGTTAGAGGCTTCATCAAATCCCTCAAACCAAAAACCAAGGGGAAGTCCCTCAAAATTAGAGACTATCAAATACAAGCTGTGCAGCACGCTATTTCCAGAAATCGCGCTCTTATTGTTAGTCCTACTGCTAGCGGTAAGTCTCTGGTAATATATGCGTTAGTTCGTTATTATCATATGATGGGACTCAAGACTTTAATCTTGGTTCCTACAACATCTTTAGTTGAACAAATGTATTCTGATTTTGAAGATTATGGTTGGAGTCCTGGCACATACTGCCAAAGAATATATCAGGGTCACGATAGAAAGATAACTAAAGACGTTGCGATATCGACATGGCAGTCTATTTACAAGATGCCGAAGAAATATTTTGAATCGTTTGGTTGTGTGATTGGAGATGAAGCCCATCTGTTTAAGGCAAAGTCTCTTACAGGTATAATGACTAAGTTACATCAATGTAAGTACAGGTTCGGTCTTACAGGGACGCTAGACGGTACACAGACGCACCAGCTGGTATTAGAGGGACTATTTGGTGCAGCTGAAAACATAACAACAACAAAGGAGTTGATGGATAAAAAGACCCTCGCAAATTTGAAAATTAAATGCATTGTATTAAGGCATCCAAATATAAGAGAGAGAATGACCTATGCTGAAGAACTTGAATATTTGGTTACGAATAGCGCTAGGAATAAATTCACTGTTGATTTGTGTATTAATATTCCTGGCAATACATTATGTTTATTTCAGCTAGTAGAGAAACATGGAAAAATATTATACGACCAAGTAAAAGATACAGTAAAGGATCGTAAGGTATTTTTTGTTTATGGTGGTACGAATACAAAAACAAGAGAGGATATTAGGAGTATAGTAGAAAATGAAAAAGATTCGATCATCATTGCGAGTTACGGCACTTTTTCTACTGGTATCAATATTAGGAATATCAATAACATCGTGTTTGCATCACCATCCAAATCTAAAATTCGAGTTTTGCAATCCATTGGGAGAGGATTGCGTCTTAGTGAAAGTAAAAGTTCCATTTTAGTTTTTGATATAGCTGATGATATCTCATATAAAGAAAGAAGGAATTTTACATTAACACATTTTACAGAACGAATAAATATCTATAACGAGCAACAATTTAATTACGAAATAAGTAAGGTAAATTTAAAATGAACACAAATACAGCTTACAAAATCGTTAAATTAACAAATGGAGACAATCTTATTTGTGAGATTAATGATGACAGCGATAACGGTGAATACAAAATAAATTTTCCTCTTAAAATGGAAGTTCGATCTATGCAGACAAAGGAAGGTGTTGTTGATTCTCTAAATCTTAGCCGTTGGATTGGGCCTTATACAGAACAATCCTTCTTCTCTATAAAAAGAGATCATGTATTAGTTATAGCTAATGCGTCTGTCGGCTTGAGTCGTTACTATGAACATATGATGAGAGAAATTAAACAATTAGATTCTCCAGAAAAAAGATCAATTTTGGATGATATAGATGATGAGGATATATATGATGAACTGTTGTTAGAACTAGAAGCTGAAAACGACACAGTGCATTAAATTCCCTTTTGTTCCTTGACTTTATAGATATAATCATGTATTATAGATGAATTGTTTAAGGAGTAGTTATGGCTAAAACTAAAAAGGCAAAGGGCGCACATTACGTTGATAATAAAAAGTTTCTGGCGGCTATGGTCGAGTTCAAGGAAAAATGTAAAGTTGCTGAAGAGAAAGAAAAAGAACAACCACCAATATCTAATTATATTGGAGAGTGCTTTCTTAAAATAGCAACTCACCTATCATATCGTCCTAATTTTATTAATTATACCTACAGGGATGAGATGATATCTGATGGCATAGAAAATTGTTTACAGTATGTTGCAAACTTTAATCCAGAAAAATCAAATAACCCATTTGCATATTTTACGCAGATTATATATTATGCGTTTCTTAGAAGGATTGCAAAAGAGAAAAAGCAAACCCATGTTAAAAATAAAATGATAGAATCTTCTCAATATGAATCTTGGACAACAATGGATGGTGATGATTCTTCATATTCTGTTGTGGGGTTTGATCCAATTTCAATGCTTCCAGATGAAGATGTATATAAACCAAAAAAGAAGTCTCCAACCAAAACAAAAGGGCTTGAGACATTTATGGAAGATGATGCGTAATGTCTGAAATGGGAAGAAGCCATTTCGTAGACAAATTTATTAAAATAAAAGAAAAAAGAGGAATGAAGAGTAGTAAATTTCTCAGAAAAAAATCTTCTGTTTTAATGCTTTCTGGTGGAATAGATTCTGTAGCAGGATTAAAATATTTGTTAGTTGAAACAGATAAATTATTATATGTTCATCACATACATTTAAAAAATGATGAAGGAATAGAATATTCAAGATATAAAAAGGAAGCTGAAGCAGTAAGGAAAATTGTTCCTTATATGAAGAAAACTT
>VTLG01014313.1_pt1 | contig 11685 bp, 5 predicted proteins | sample 4694571 | NCBI WGS metagenome assembly VTLG01 (sample SAMN12604809, study PRJNA352737) | marine metagenome | biome: ENVO:00000447; feature: ENVO:00000209|ENVO:00000569|ENVO:01000036; material: ENVO:00002151; isolation source: viral sequences binned using virsorter ... | reverse complement strand
CCCCATACAGCAATATCAACTGCTGATATACAAGCGGGAACCGTAAATGAAGCCATCGCACCTTCACCATATGCAGGATTATTTCCTGCTGTTGATGTTTGTGGTTCTGTGACTGCTGTTAAAGAAAATCCTGCTGATATAGGTGTTGTTGGTGAACCATCAGGTGTTGAACTATTAATATAATAATCACTAGAACAATTATACAAATCGTTAGAACCCTCAGCCTCATCTGTTCCAGACTCGTCATGGAACTCATCTACCACTCCGTCAACTAAATTAAATACCGTAAGACCATCGTTTACTGCCATCTTAAATCCTAATAATGCAATATTTTGATCTATCGTTGAAGTTGCACTACCTGGTAAAGTAAGTGTTTTTGATGATAGGTCTAAAGTTGAAGCTAAATCTGAAGCAGTAACCGTACCGTCATTGATCTCTGAACTTTCAACAGCACTAGGTCCTATCTTTGCTGTAGTGACATTTGCTGGTGCTATCTTATCAGTAGTGACAGCACTATCGGTTATTCCTTTTGTAGTGACTTTAGTAAGAGCCATCTATTAACTCCATTGTAATGATACACCGTGAATCTTCACAGCATTGTTTGCCAGAGCAAGTTTCCATCTCATAGACTGACCTGATGGTTGTCCTGATATAGTGGCTTGTCCTGTTAAAATTCTTTGTCCTGAACTTCCTGTGACATAACCCGAGTCTGTTAGTGTTGCAGTAGTGAAGTTTGATCCTCCATCTCTACTAATAGAAGCAATAATGTCTGTATTTAAAGTTGGTGTTGCAACATTTTCCTCAAACACTACAATCCTTGATGTTGTAGGAACAGATGAAGCAGTAAATGCACTTGAAACTATCGTAGTTGATAATGTTGTTGCTGGTGCAGAAGCAGTTATTAAAACAAATCCGTCATTACCAGCATCATTATCAACACCAGTATTAGTGCCTGGTTGATAATTAGGTTTTGCGTCACCGCCACCTTCAGAAACAGCACCTTCTTCGGTTGCGCCAGATGTTACCTGTGGGTTACCATAATATGATGATCCCCCTCCTGCAGCTCCGTGAGGTCCACCAGCATCAACTCCACCACCTCCGCCGTAGAATCCACCACCACCGCCTGATCTTCTTGCAGGTTGGCCTGGTCCTCCACCATTACCACCATATAAAAATCCACCACTTTGTGCTTGTGAAGAAGGGGATTCACCACCTTCACCACCTTGTTCTTGGTCTCCTCCTCCACCATATCCTCCTGAAGAGGAAGTAGGACCTTTACTTGTTTGTTCAGTTTGTGTTGAACCTGCGTCACCAGTTAAACCTCCACCAGCACCACCGTTTTGACCAGAAGCAGCTCCGCCACCGCCACCAGCCATAACAAATATTGCTGGAATTAATGGTGTGCCTTCTCCACCTGGTGCAAAATCAGCGTCAACAAGCTCATGTGTTGAGGCATTGAAAATTCCAGAAGCACCACCACCTGCACCTGCATAGTTAGGGTCAGGTGCTGTAGCAGCACCTCCACCACCAAAACTTAATTGTGGTTCTGATAATTCTGATCTACATCCACCTTCTGCTACTAAAACGTCTAAAACTTGACCTCCAGTCACAGCGATAGTACCTTCAGAATATCCGCCACCACCTCCTACACTTGGACTAGTTCCTGCTCCACCACCAGCACCCCAAAGAAAAGTATTAATGCTGGTTGCTCCTGTAGGCACGGTAAATGCACCTAGAGTACCTGCACCATAACCTGGATTTGTTCCTGCAGTTGAAGTATCTGGCTCTGTGATAGTTGTTAATGTAAATCCTGCTGAAGTACATACGGTAATACCAGCTGGAGAGGTAGAATTTATGTAATAGTCTGAAGTACCACAATATGTATCATTTGATCCTTCAGCTTCGTCTGTACCAGACTCATCATGGAACTCATCAACGATACCATCTACTAAATTGAAGACCGTTAAACCTTCGTTAACAGCCATTTTAAATCCTAATAAAGAAATATTAAATGCGTTTGTGTCTATATCATCTGTTGGAATAGCACCATATGTTCTATCACCTCTTAAAAATACACTTGCACTTCCTGGTGCTGATAAAGCAGAAACATTAACTTTACTTGCAGTTGTTAATGTTGCAAGTTTACTATCAGCGATGGCTGCACTTGCATTAATATCAGCATTAACAATTGCACCATCAACAATTTTTGCTGAAGTCACAGCGTCATCTGCTATTTTAGCAGTCGCAATTGTACCATCACCTACTTCAGTTATGTTTGTTGCTTCAAAAGTTGTGATAACATATATCTCGTCAGAAGCAGCTGGTGCTTCTGTAAATGTAATTCTTTTTAAATCGCCTGATCCATCATTACCTACCGTAAACGCATTTGAAGCGCCTGGTTTTTGTCTTACGTTGTTTACAAATACCTGTAAACCATTTTCACCACCTGCAGGTATTAAATTTGCAAGATCAAAAGTGGTTGTTGAACCATCTCCTGTAAATGTGTCTACCTTTGCAGCTGCCGAGAATTTTGTACTCGGTGATTTTCCTATATATGCCATCTTTTATCCTTATACGTCTTCTAATACAGAAATAGTAGCGTCACAAGCACTTGCTGTACCTGCTGACACTCGAATTACATCTCCTGCAGAACCAGAGTTTTGAACCACTAGTTTGTTTCCTGCCATGACCTCTAGTGAGGAACCTGCAGGAATCGTTGCATTTTTGACTATGTGAACATCATTAGAACCAGAGTTATTATCTAAAAATACACTTGCAGTTATGCCTGCAGTTGTAGTATTTGCCAGAGTAATACCTATGATAATTGATTCTAAAGCTGATGATCCTGCCCCAGCAGGTACCGTATATACAGCACTTGCCGATGCGCCAGTAGATGTATTTACATTATTTACCGTAAATCTTTTAAAATCGTTAGCCATCTTTTATTCCTTTTTACTATTTATATTATCCTAAAGCGACTGCCTGAGCAATTGCAAAAGCATTTGTCGCAAAAGACACAGCACTCCCAGTTGAACTTACAAAACTTACGTCTTGCAGAGTTTTTGTATTTGTCACAGCTATCTCATTACCCATAAGAGAATGTGAACTACATTGATAATGCAATATATTTGGTGTTGAGTCTGATACAACTATTTGTGTATATGCCCCAGCACTACCAGGTGTACCGTTTGTTGTCACTCCTGTTGAATATGCCGTTGTTTTACCAGAGTCATAATAGAACAATAATGGGTGACTTGCGTTTGTACTATCTGCCTGATTAAATCTGTAAGTATTACCTGCTTTTAAGTTTAAAAACGGTGCAACAACACCATCAATCTTATATCCAAGAGATGAACCACTACCATTATATCTATGAGCACTATCTTTTGTATATCTAGTGACAACAAACTCTGTATATGTATTTGAACCATCAACATTAAACTTTGTGCCAAAAGCGTCAAAATAATGACTTCCTAAACTTGCGTCTAAAGTTAATGTTAATGTGTCTGTCGCAGAAACGGTCGCAGTAATACCAGATGATCCTGTAAAAGTAACCGTATTACCAGCAACTACTGATTGAGTAGTTGAGCCATCTGACATTGTAAAACCAGTTGCAGAAACAGACGTATTGATCTCATTGATTGCAGCTACAATTGTCTTTGCCGTTGTGGCTAATGTAGCTGGATCACCAATATCTGTACCTGATAGACTATTAAAACTCGTTCTAAAAGTATTTAAACTATCTGTTGTTGCTACGGTTCTTGTTGCCATTTTACTTTACTATCTCTTTTATTAAATTTTTAATCTCTCTTATTTCACTCTTTAAATTATTTATTTCTTTAACGGTATCTCTTAATTCATCCGCTTGTTTCTCTCTCACTTTAACTCGTTTCATATAGAGTTGATACTCATTTGTATTAGTATTAATAATTGCATTACTATTAACATCTCTAACTAAATGTGTATGACCTTCAACTTTTAATATATCACTCATATTATACCGCCAAAGCAATTCCTCTAAAGTCTTTTAGTCGTGCTGTGTAAGCAGAGTTTGTGCCTCTAAACACAATCTTAATTTGAAAAGAAGTAAACTCTGGTAAATTACTTGCACTAAATTTATAATCTTTAAAATCTGTATCTAACACTTGATCGCCAGTAGATGGTGCGATTGTTGTATCAGATGATCCATCTGTATTAAATGGAGTATATTCTATATCTTCTATTCTTCTTGTTTCTTCACCACCCGTTAATCTAAAGAATGCCTTGATTGAAGCTTCTGATCTTACACTTGCAGCTACTCTAATATCTAAAGCAGTTGAAGCGTTTGCAAGATTAACTGGTTTAGTTATGTATGAACCAGCAGATGACCCACCTTCTACAGCAAAGTCGTCAACAAAATCTACCGTGTTGGTAACTTTTGCAATAACTTTTGAACCACTTGCAGGTGCACTAACCATAGTTAATGTTGTTCCTGAAACCGTAAAGTCTGTCACAGGTGCTAATCTCTTACCTGATTTGGTTACTGCTAATATATGAACATCACTTGGTGTTGAACTTAAAGTAAACGCAGTAGTTGAACCATCACCAGTAAATGTGTTAGTTGCAGATACCGTTGGGTTATTTAATCTGTTATTTATGGCAAACATGTTAATTCTTTTTACATCTATAACAGGTGACAAGTTTGCATTACTTGAACTCATTGTTAAATTAGACACAAACGATTTAGAACCTGACATTTCATTTGTTTCGTTTATCTCACTTGCAACAAGTTTAGGTTCTGTAAAGTAGATATTATCTCCTAATACAATATTTTGTGTTGAACTTGCACCTGCAAGTGTAAATGGTGTTTGTGAACCATGAACTGATTTACCTGTTGTTGTTCTAATATTTGCTGTTAAACCTGTTCCTGGATGTGTCACAGCACCAACTTGCATTTGCATTACATCAAATTGTCTGTTTTGTGTAGCAGTCACACTTGAACCACCAACATCACCAGTTGCGCTTGCAGCCCCACCTGCAACAACATCATAAGAATCTAATGTAATATTTTTAATAGTTGTATATGTTCCATTAATATTACTATGTGCAATACCATTATATGTTCCTGCAGCCACACCTGCGATTGTGACATTATCACTCGTACTATGTAATCCATGATTTTTATGAAAAATTCTTATAGTTGTTGAACCACTAAATGTTCTAATAGGATTAGAAGCAAGAGTTTTAGTTGGTAAAGTTTTATTTGCAAGTGTAATTGTACCGTTAGTTGTTGTATCAAACACTGCCTTTTTAAGTGTAAATTTTAAATCTTCTTCTTGTACTGGAGTCCATGTACGATAGTTAGCAGACTTAAATAAAACACCAGAAGTTGGTTGTGCTGATACGGTTCTATTACCATCTAATGTTGTTCCTCCAAGTTTAGATATGTAAGCAGTATAGTCTTGTGAGTCAGAATATAGTATTAAACAATATTCTAAACCTTCTTGTAAATATACTGGCGAGTCAAAAGTAAATGTTGTTGCTGTTGAACCGTCTGTACTTGTATTTACCTCACTTGCATTTAAATATTTCTGAGCAAATGGCACTAATTTTTGTGTTGGAAAACCATTGTTCATTGTTCTAATTTCTGCTCTAACAGGTATAGTAGATGATTTAGTTGCAAAGAAAGCGTCAACACTTGTAATGAAAATTCCGTCCTCTTCGTCAACAACAAATGATTGTGCTAGTGGGTCTGGGTTACCACGAGCACCAGTTCCACCTCTATCATCATTAGGTGGATTTAAATTAGTGACCTGTCTATCTACTTGTCTATTTGTTGTTCTTTGTTCATTTACCGTTCTTCTAACCGTTCTAGCTTCTCTAGTAGCGATTATAGCTTCTTGTGTAGTTTCTAATAAACCTTTTGCGTCATAATCTGCCTCTGCTGATGTAGCGATAGCAGTTTTATCTTGGCTGTTTGTAGATGAACTAGTTAATCTGAATATTCTCTTACCTGTTCTCCATCTAGGATTAGATGAAGTATTTGGATCAGGTATTGCAAAAGTACCTGTCACAGAACCATTTGCGTCTGTAACTAAATTACCACCAAGTGAACCACCGTCTGGTGTCACATATACACTAATAGCTTGTTCATCAAAGAAAGGATGAACTCTCGTATTAGGTCTCATTCCTTTTGCAGTAAATGTAATTGTTCTTTGTCTTATAAAAGGAACAAATGCAACAGATATAACTCTATTACCTAAACTTTGTCTAACTGCTTGAGGTACTATTAATGTTCTAATACCACCTCTTGTTTGCACAACATCAACATTTGTGGTTGTAATTCTTTGGTTACCTATTGTGTCAACATTTGTTCTTGGATTACCTGTCCATTGATCTTGCCATTCATTCCATTCAGTACCAACAGGTATCTCTGTTGTACTTGCGTTATTTAATCCTCTATCTCTAGCAAGGTTGTCAAAAGAACCTATACCACTATTAGCAACTATCTCTGGTGCTACTCTAGTTTCTTTCCACTCATCAACAGGTGGATCTAATTCTATATTTCCTATCCAGTTAAATACTAAAAATGGATTTAAGTTTTCTGTAGCTGTAGCATATGGATTTGATAAGTATGTTGTTTCAGTATATGGTAAAGTTAAAAGGTCTCCTGTCTTTTGATAGTTTGCAGCTGTTCTATCAGCAGATAAGATTGCAGTTAAATCATCATCAACTTCCTCTAATTCTACAACATCTTCATTAAATAATGTTCTTGCCTCACCTCTTGCTCTATCAATTGCAACTTTGTAATCATTATTACCAACATCACCAACATTATGGCCTGTAAAGTTGTCAACAACAAAACCATTTTTAAATCTATCGAAACCATCTGAATCTTGTATCTGTAAACCTTGAGCGTCTGCCTCTAATAATGAAAGTTGAGTATAATACTCTATATTTTTAATTCTTTTTTCTAAAGAAGATATATCTCTCATTGTAAATCTTTTATTATCTTCTTTTCTTAAAATTACATCTCTTGTATCTAAAGTATAACTAGGTATATCTAAAGTTGCAATATGTAAATGACCATCTAATTCGCCAGGTTCAATAGGGTTTAAATCTGGAGCACCTTTTAATACTTTTATGTTACCTTGTCTTGTGATAAACAATTTGTCTATTCTGTTTAAATAAAATTCTAAATCTGTCGTTATATCATTACCAAATTCAGGAACATCAATAGTTGATGAGCCTGTACCATCATAAGACCGATCATCTGTACCAGAATTAATTGTTGAAGCGTCATCTACTCTAGGTCTAAAATCTAGTACATCTCTTAATTCAAATTTATCACCAGTTGTATCTGAAGTATAACTAGGAATATTTTCATAATCAATTACACCTGAATATGAGTCAACATCAAAATAATCCCCAGCACCATGTGAGAAAAAATCAAACTTGACAAGTAATTGTCCAGTAGGAACAATTGCACCTGGTTTTAATTTAATTCTACCTATGTCATAGAAGTTATCTCTTTGACCTGTATCTAAATCAAATCTATCTGTTATATCTGTATCTGAAGCACTTGCAGAAGCGCCAAAGCCACTAGACATGTAAACATTTTCTAATTTAAATACATCTGCTTTTCCTAAACCTATAACACCAGACTCAATTGTTGCTTGGGAGGAAATATTAACCGTTGAATCATTGTTTAGTGTTTTAGTTTTTGAACCTGCAACCGTTCTACTTACCGTTGCAAGAATTTTAATTTTGTGACCATTAAAGTTTGCACCAAAGTCAAGGTTTAAAGTTTTACCTGTTGGTGATCCTGTTAGATTAAATATTGTATCACCCTCATGGTTATTGCCAGATAAATTTAAAGTATCCCCAGCAGAACCTGTTCCACCAGAACCTGTTGTCATTATTGAAACTGAAAAATCATTATTTGCTAAAGAAGCAAAAGTTTCATTTGTTCCTGCAGTAATTGTGGCGTCACCATTTGAAGAAAGTGTAGCAGTGAATTGTCTTCTTACATTAAAGTTTGTATCTGTTTGTCCTGAGTTTGCAGTTGTCTTTAATGACTTAACCGTTGTGTAAGGTAATTTAAATACTAATGAATTATTTTCAGGATTATTTAATTTTGATCTTCTTCTAGTTACGACTGAAGCAGTTGATACATCTGAACCACCTACATTTGCAGTTAATGTGGCTTCTGTTTGTGAAATAATATTTTGTACTAATGCAGTAACCGTAGAACCTGCGTTATTTGTAAACGATATTGAGTCGCCTATTTTTAAATCTGTATTAAAGTTTGTACCTTTACCAAGTAATTGTGCTGAACTATTTGCAATAGAAATATTACCACCAATAGTTTCGTTTAATCCATGTGTACTTGTAAGATCAGCATCCGATGTATAAGTAGGAGAACCAGCCATACCTAGTTGTTTGACAGCACTTATCTCCCTTGTTTGTACCCCTTTTCTTCCAATAGTATCTGCTTGTATTGTTGCACTATTACTAGAAGTTTGTCCTACAATAGTTTCTCCTGCACTAAACTCACCTTTTACATTTGATACCACTACAACACCATGTGTTAACGTAGGCATTGAAGATGTTGAGGTTACGTTTTGAGCAGTAAGACCATCGGCACTAAACAATTCAAAAGTATTTGCTGTTGCGTTTCTTACACAATAAGTTCCTGCAGTATAAGCAGTAGAGTCTATTTGAAATGAACCACCTGATACATTAATTTGTTGACCATCTACAAAACCATGAGCAGTTAACGTGACAACACCAGGACTTGCACTAGATATTGAACTTGCAGCTGCAGATTTTGTAGTAGATATAGATTGTACCGTTGCCGTTGCACCTGAAGTTGCACCAGTAATTATTTCACCTGTTGTAAATGATGTTGCCTCTATTATGTTAATATGTGTAAACATATCAATATCAAATAAGAAGTGATTAAATATTGAAGAAGTTGCATTTATATCATTTGTTTCTGAACCTGATACAAATTCAAAACCTCTGCTTTTTGCTCTACCGATTTGAGGTACGGTTACACCAACGGTACTCTTTTCAGTACCCCTTACAGCAGTTGCAGTATCATATAAATTAATATTTTTAAATGCAGCGGTATCACCTGATACAAAACCAATATCTGGTGAACCAAAAACATTATTTACTTTAATTGAATTATTGACCGTAAATCTTGTTTTATTATTATTTGCAGTATCAAAGTCCCTAGCCTTATCTACATCAACATATACGGTTGATAATGTTTCTGCTTCGAAACCTTTTACATATGCTTTGAATGGTGAAACACCAATTGCTAGTAAAGCATTTGAGGCTGTGTTGCCATCATCAGTAGTCGCACCGTTTGTATAAATTCCTCTATTGTTACCTGATATTGCACTTTCTCTTACATCAAAGTCAGGATTATTTAAAACATAATCTCCAGACTCGTCATGTGTTCTACGAGCAAGTGTTTCTTCTAGTACGGCATGTTCAGTTGCCCTTACCATTGTTCTTATTACACCATTTTCAACTCTAGCAATTTCTATAAAGTTTGAGTCTTCAGTAGAACTTGTAGTTTTCTTTGCAAGTGTTAAAGTAATTTTTAATCTGTGAGCACCAGGTGCATTTACATTTGAAGAACCTTGAGCGTTATCATTTAAGGAACTATCATCACCAGGTGTAGTGAAAGCTTCTGTAACCGATAGACCAATTCTATATGTAGGTGTATTTGTGTATTTGTCTAATATTAAAGTTGACGAAGCTACATTTACAAAAAAACCATTTATGTAATACGTGCCTGCTTCCACAGCAGCTGCAGAACCTGTTGCAGTTGTATCAACAACAGCAGTAGGAGAACCAGCAGCAGTTGAAGTTATTGTTTCACCATCTGTAAATACGGTTGCAGTATTATTTGTTCCTGTTTTATTATACTTAACAAATAATGTATCTGGATCAGTACCATCAGTAGCAGAAACTTTTATAACTTCAGCAACCACACCAGAAGAACCACCTGTGATTGTTGTATTTAAATATGTGTCTAAAGAAGTAGCTGATTTAGATGTTAGTTTGACAGCGTAATATAATGTGTCAATTGAAACTTGTCCTGGAAGAACCATCGCACCAGGTTTGAAAAGATGGTCTCCCATTTTTTCAATTTGATTTTGTTGTAATGTCTGACTTTGTGTTAACTCTCTTGCTTGTACAGCAAATGCAGGTCTAAAAAGTATTCTATGAAAATTCTTCGCTTCCGAAAAATCATCATAATATGGACTGACATTAAAATCAGTTGGTGATGGCATTATCTTTCTTCCTTATAATTAAAACTCAATGATAAGTTTGACATTTTCAGTTTGGTCTGTTGCTCTTGTGATAGGTGCTCTGTTTTCAATATACATTACATCGCCTGAGTCAGCGTCTAATTCTGAACTAGAATATCCAGAAGTAAATGACGAACCATTTACCGTTGAACTAAATCCTGTATCAGGAGTACCTGTAGCACTTGAAGTTTGTCCTGTGACTACGTTTGCACCAGAGAAAGCAGTTTGATTACCATTACTATCTACACCCTCATCATTAAATCTTGTTTGAATATAAAATAAAACTCTATTTGTTGAGTCATATTCTACAACTTTACCTACAGCGCCAGTTGAAGCCTGATTGATTTCTTCATCTACTTGAAATGAACCTGGTGTTGGTGAAGCAGCAAATCTAATTGCTTTTGTTGCTCTTAAAGTTGTTGCAGTCGCAGCTGATCCACCTGAATTTGGATCTCTTAATAATGCGACTCTTCTAAAATCGTTTGCAGCTGATACGTCTGAACCTGATCCTGATTCAACACCTTCAAATGATGTATTCAACATTACGAAAAATCCACCTAATTCTTTGATTGCGTTCTTACCATGACCACCTTTTGGTTCAACTATTACGTCTATTTCAGCACCACTTAAACTTGTAGCACCTGCTGATACTATATCAGCATTTCTAATGTATGCAAAAGTATATCCTGTTCCTGGAGTTGTGATTGAAACTGCTGTCACAGCACCACCTGCTACGGTTACACTTGCGACACCAGAAGAACCATCTCCTCTAATTGCAACACCTGTGTGAGTACCATTTGCACCACCAGAACCTGCAGTTTTAATCTTTGCAATATTAACAGCACCATCTACAGCGGCTGCACTAACCGTTGAGTTAGTTGCGACTGCCATAAAGTCTGTTGATAAAAAGTTTGCTTGTTGTGAAGCAGATAAAGTGTACATATATTTCCACTTATATCCATCTCCAGTTGTTAAAATTGATGTTGATGTGCCAGTAGGTTCAACCGTTGAAGTTGCATTACCATTATTATCTAAAACTTTGTAAACATTGTAGTCGGAAGACATAACATAAAAAGTTGAGTCAAATAAGTTAGTTGCGCCAGAGTTTGCAGTTTGAGTTGAAGTACCACCTGTTATTCTTCTACCGTAATCTGGTCTGTAATAATCATAAACGGTACCTGTTGTCCAGTTTCTTCTTGGTATTACAAAAGAAATATCTGAACTAGTCACTCTCTTAGCCGCGATTGCGTCATCAAAAGTAAAAAATTCTGTTTCTATTGCGTCTGCTGGTGTTAAAGGTGCACTATCAGAACCTTCATTATCTGTTCTGCTGTCACCTCTTGTTGATGTTGCGAAAGGTTGTGGTCTTCCTAAC
>VTLG01013727.1_pt1 | contig 11685 bp, 16 predicted proteins | sample 4694571 | NCBI WGS metagenome assembly VTLG01 (sample SAMN12604809, study PRJNA352737) | marine metagenome | biome: ENVO:00000447; feature: ENVO:00000209|ENVO:00000569|ENVO:01000036; material: ENVO:00002151; isolation source: viral sequences binned using virsorter ... | reverse complement strand
TACCATTCAACATAGCCAAGGCCATTTTTTTCATTTCACCATAAACTTTCTTCTGTTCAGGAGTTAAATCAATTTGTCTTTTCATAAAAGTTTTGGAAGGTAGATCTAAACAATCTTCTTTTAAAACCCTAAAAGAAAAAGGTTTAAGTTTCTCTGACAACTCTTCCAGATGTCTAAATTTTGCCACAATCTGTACTGAACGACCATAAAAATTAGCAGTTCTCATTTCAGCATAGCGATTTCTAAATGCGTAAAAAGATTGAAAGTCCAGTAAGTAAGGATCCAAAAACTCACATTGACTATAAAGATCTAATGGATTTTTAGTTACAGGAGAACCCGTTAAGATTCTTCTATATTTGGCTAACTTTGAAAGATTAATAATACTTTTGGTTCGTTTTGCTTTCGGATTTTTAATAGTGGTTGACTCATCAATAACCATTAATGTTTTGTGAGAGATTAAAAATTTTTGAGCGAATTGAGCTCCTTTAGCGGTGCTAAAAGATTCTACATTCATTACAAGAATGTGAAGATCTTCTCCTGTTTTAAATAAAGAATCTAATTTTTCTTTTTGTTTTTTATTGATTAATGCTTGCCACAGAACCGCCTTATTTTCGACATGATCTACTAAATGAGTAGGTATTTCTTGATTAAACCACGTTCCAATTACACCCTTGGGTGCCACAATTAAGGCACCATCAATTTTACCTCGATCATAAAGCATCGACATATTATCTATAAGAACTTTTGTTTTACCAGTTCCCATTTCCATAAAATAAGCATAGCTTTCCCTATTCCATGAAATTTCCAGAGCATCCATTTGATGCTTATATGGTTCCGTTTTAAATTTATAGTTCATAACTTTCTGCCATCCCGCCACCCTTTTCTACTTTCTACTTGTAATGTTTATACTATTAAGATATAAATGTCAAAGGGCGTATTACTAATGAAAGAAAAGCAGCACAAAAAAATCAATAAATTTTTAATGGAAAAAGCCTATAGTGATCACATTAAGGAAAAAGGAGGCAGAATCCCACCCGCAAAAAGTCCAGAATTATCAGGGCTTTCTGCAACATACACCGCTATGCCTTCATGGTTCCCAGTTATGACTAGATCTCTTAAAGAAAAAGCTAAAAAAGTAGTTTATAAACACCCGGATGTTGAACTCGAATTAGATATGGAAACCCAAGAGACTACTATTACAACTCCTCCAATTAAGGAAAGAGTACCCACAGTTTATGTTATCCAGGAAATTTCAGGAACAAGAGAAGGACGCCCAAAAATTAATATATTAGGTGCTGCTCAATATGGGACGTTTAAATTTTTATTGCCCGAAATGGCTCAAATTATATTTTCTCCGGGTCCTTTAATATATAAGTTAAGAAAAGGGTTAAAAGAATTTAGAAGTAATAAAGATTCTTTATTATTAACTGGAGATCCTGCAATAATAGGGGTTGCATGTTCTATAGTTTCTGATATAACTAATGGTAAGTACAAGTTACTTAAGTGGGATAAGCAAGAAAGAAAATATTATCCTATTGAAATAAATTTACATGAAAGAGGAAATATAGATGACGATAGATTTTGAAAAAGACCAAGAAGAAGTTTTAACTCGCACCAAAGAGATTAAATCTTTATCTGATGAAGTTCTTAAATTAAGATCTTTAGAAGATGAAATAAAAAGAGAAGAAGAAGCTCTCAAATCCAAACAAAAAGAAATAGATAGAATTTCTCAAGATGTAATTCCGACTATGTTAAGTGAAATGGGATTAACATCATTGAAGTTAGCTGATGGATCAGCAGTTGACGTAAAACCTTTCTATAGTGCTAGCATCACTGTGAAAAACAGAGAAGCAGCTTATAAATGGCTTCGTGAACAAGGCCTAGGGGATATCATTAAAAATGATGTCACCGTTTCCTTTGGACGAAACGAAGATAACAAGGCGGTAGAATATGCTAACCTTGCGAAGAGTCACGGGTTCGAACCGACACAAAAGTTGAAGGTCGAGCCAATGACTCTCAAAGCAATGGTCCGTGAACGTATTGAGAAAGGTCTCGATATGCCCATGGATACTTTTAACGTGTTCGTAGGAAACCGAACCAAACTAACAAGGAAACAATAACAATGAACCAAGAACAACGACAAACCGCAGTGGTTAAAAAAACAACTGCACAGGTTCCATCTACCGGATTATTTGAAGGTGATGCGAACGCTGGCTTTCAAACGATGTCGCAAGATGATCTTGCGCTACCGTTTCTGAAAGTTTTAGGACAGCTGTCTCCGGAAGTTAATACGAGACATGCTAAATATCTCAAGGGGGCAGAACCTGGGATGATCCTAAACACTGTCACGAATGAACTTCATGATGGAACAAAAGGTATAAATGTCATTCCGTGTTTTTACAAACGAGAGTATGTAGAATGGAAAGACAGAGGAGAAAGTATGGGCGCACCAGTTGGAGTGCACGCTGTAAATTCAGACGTAGTTGGCTCAGCAAAAAGAGACAACACGAATAAAGATAGATTACCAAATGGTAATTATCTTGAAAATACAGCCAGTCACTTTGTACTGATGCTCGGCGAAAATCCTTGCACAGCATTGATTACTATGAAGGCTACTCAATTAAAGACTAGTCGTAAATGGAATACAATGATGATGGGAATAAAGCTCCAAGGTAAAAACGGCTTATTTACTCCACCAACATATAGTCATGTTTACAAGTTGACGACTGTTCAACAGTCTAATGACAAAGGAACATGGTTTGGGTGGGATGTATCTAAAGTCGGACCTATTAAAGAGAGAGCTATGTATGATCAAGCAAGAAGTTTCTCTCAGAATATTTCTAAGGGAAATGTTCAAGCTAAACATACATCTGATTCTGAAACGAGTCAGAAGACACCTTATTAAGAAATAGTTGCTGATCAACTATAAATGGGGCGAGAGCGGGAGACTTAACTCGCCCCGTAGAAAGAACATGTTATGAAATTTGAACAAATATTTACGGGTTTAAAAAGAGCATATGGGTGTACCTACATCAAAACACAACCAGCCAACGGCGAAAAAATTAAAGGAAAATCTTTTATTAAAAGAGAACCTGTTACCAGCCAACTTTACGAAAATCATTTAAAAGGAATTGAACCTACCCTAGGTATAGTACCTATTACAGACGATAACACCTGTATATGGGGTTGTATAGATGTGGACAGCTATGCAGGGTTTGACCATCTAAAATTATTAACTAAAATTAAATTATTTAAACTTCCATTGATTGTCTGCAGATCTAAAAGTGGAGGAGCACACATCTTTTTATTTTCAAAAAAATTTACAGAAGCTAAAGTAATGAGAGACAAACTCTTAGAGATTAGAGCAGTTTTAGGATTTGCTAATGCAGAAGTCTTTCCTAAACAAATAGAATTAAAATCAGAAGAAGATACAGGAAATTTTTTAAACCTACCTTACTTTCAAGGAGACAAAACAACACGCTATGCTTTTACCCACGAGGGGAAAGCGGCAACGTTAGAACAATTTTATGGTCTCGTCGATGCCTATGCGACGAATATATCTTCCATAAAAGTAGAGAGGCCTCAATCAGATTTTTCTGATGGTCCTCCCTGCATTGAAACATTGGCGGCTGAAAAAATAACAGAAGGGGGGAGAAATGCCGCCTTGTTTCATTTTGCAGTATTTGCAAAAAAGAAATGGAAAAATTGGAAAGAAAGAGTTTCCTGGTTTCATGAAAATTATATGACTGGAGAACTTGATCAAAATGAAATTGATATTGTAAAAAAACAACATGAGAAAAAAGACTGGGGATATAAATGTAAAGACGAACCTATGTGTAGTCATTGTGACAAAGCTTTATGCAGAACTAGAAAACATGGAATAGGTAACGCTCCGAGTTTTCCCGAACTGAGTGATCTTCAAGAAATTCAATTAGAACATCCTTATTATTATTTAAACGTGGATGGAAAACGACTTAGACTGGATAGTGCCAAACATTTAAGACAACAATCTTTATTTGAAGAAGCCTGCATAGCAGGGGTAGGAATGTTACCACCAACTTTGAAAACAAAAGATTGGAAAGGTTTAATTAATGGACTACTTGCAGGAAGAGAAGTTATTGAAGCTCCTGAAGGCATGAAGACAGAAGATCAATTATTAGAACATTTAGAAGATTATTGTAGCGATCGAAGACAAACAAAACGTAAAGAGGATATTGAAAGAGGAAATGTATGGAGTGATGAGGGTTTTCATTACTTTAAATTTAGACATTTCTTTTATGATCATCTCCAGCGCAGAAGATGGTCTCATGATTATCAAAAGACTTCAGCGTGGATGAAAGAATGGTTTGATGCAAAAATAAAAGTTATAGATGCCAGCGGAAAAAGTATTAAAGTAATGTATGTTAAAAAATTTGAAAGCAAGAAAACAGAATTTAAATCACCCGGTTATAAAGAAAAGGAAATATTTTAATGACAACGATTGTATTAGGACCACCAGGCACAGGAAAGACGAGAACTTTATTAAATAAAGTAGAAGATTATTTAAAAGAAACGGATCCCGATAAGATTGGTTACTTTGCTTTTACGCAGAAGGCTGCCTATGAAGCAAGGGATCGAGCGATGAAGAAGTTTAATCTAACTGAAGATGACCTTCCTTATTTTAGAACCTTACATTCTTTAGCCTTCAGACGATTAGGAATTAAAAAAGAACATGTAATGCAACCCCATCATTACAAAGATTTAGGAGAAAAATTAAAGCTTCCTCTATCGGTTCCTGCATGGGACAACGATGAGAGTCATGCCTTCTTCTCTTCTAATAGTGAAGAATTAAATATTATTGATAAAGCAAAACATAAACAAATTACCGTAGAAGAACAATATGATTTAGGAGAACATACAAAAGAAGTATCAAGAGAAAAATTAATTATATTAGATAACGAATTAAAAATTTATAAAAAAGAATATGGTCTGATTGATTTTCACGACATGATTTCACAATTTATTAAGAGTGATAGATGTCCTAAATTTGAAGTAACCTTTATTGATGAAGCTCAAGATTTATCAAGAGTTCAATGGGATATGGCTAAAAATATATGGACCAATACTCAAGATTCTTACGTAGCTGGGGATGATGATCAGGCAATATTCCGATGGGCCGGAGCAGATGTGGATAGTTTTATTGCACTCGACGGTAAAATAAATCAATTAATTCAATCATTTAGAGTACCTGCTAAAGTTCATAAATTAGCGGCTAATATTGTAAACAGAATTTCAAATAGAATCAACAAGAATTGGTTGCCTTCTGAACGTGAGGGAGATGTAAAATGGTATGATGGTTTTGATCAAATCAATTTAAAAGAAGGAAAATGGTTAGTTCTTACAAGAACTAATTTTCAACACAAAGCTATTGAAGAAGTGTTATACAAAGATGGTTTGTATTATAAAAGTAAAAAAGGAAAGAACTATGAAGCAGAATTATACACCGCCGTTACTGATTGGGAAAATTTACGTAAAGGTTCATTATTAGAATATAAAAAATTAGCACATATCTTTGGGTATATGAGTCCTAGAAGTTTAGACAAAGTAAAAATTCAAGGAATGGCAAAAGAAGCTTTTTATGGTATTGATCAATTACGTAAAGATTATGGTCTCAATACAAATGCAGTTTGGTATGAAGCACTGGACGGTGCTGGATCAAGGCGCGTAGAATATTTAAGATCCATGCGAAACAATGGAGAAAAATTAAATCAAGATCCTCGAATAAATTTATCCACTATACATGGTGCAAAAGGAGGAGAATGTGATAACGTAGTATTACTGACAGATCTTACAGAAAACACTCAGAAAGGATATGATAGAAATCCTGATGACGAAGAAAGATTATTTTATGTAGGAGCAACAAGAACTAAAGAGACCTTACATATTGTAAGGCCTAAAGATATTTATAAAGGATATAAAATATGAGCATATGGGAAAAGCAGATCGGTGGAAAACACTACAAGAAAATGAAAATTCAGCCGAGTGAATTCGTTCACAAAAATAAAATGTTGTTTGCAGAAGGAAACGTAATTAAATATATCTGCCGTCATCCTTATAAAGACGGCAAGCAAGATTTATTAAAAGCTATTCATTACTGTGAAATGATTATCGAAAGAGATTATGGAGAAGAAAAAGAAAAACAAGAATCCTGGGTAGAAGGATACAGAAAATGGAAAGCACAAAAAAATGTATAGACACTTAGGTTTTCATGATTATGATTATTACGAACGAGCCGATTTCGTTTTAGTTAAAGAAACTAGAAAGGCGATTCGTATTAAACTCGTAGATAAATACAGAGATAATTATGATGGCCTTGTTTTTTGGATGCCTAAAAGCGTAACTAAAAGCTATGAAGATCAGGATCCTAATATTAAAAGAGCCTGGTTTTGGGAAAAATTATTTTATGACAATATTAATAAAGCATTAGCTGTGAGGGAGAAAAAATTAAATGTATAAACCATTACCCGAAGAACTTCGATTAGGTTTCTCCGAGATTCATGACATTGGTTTATTTGCTAAACAAAACATTAAAGTAGGAACTAATTTTGGAATGACACATATACAAATTAGCGATACACTTATTAGAACCCCTTTGGGTGGATTTATAAATCATTCAGACGATCCTAATTGTGAGAAGGTTAAACTTTATTTTAGAACCGATAAACTTGCTTTTACTAAATGGAATTTAGTTACCATTAAAGACATTAAAAAAGGGAAAGAATTAACATTAAAATATTCTTTTTATAAAATATGACGATGCAACCACCACTATGGCAACCTCAAACGGAATGGATTCCACCTGATGAATTTCCTGATTTATCTAAACACAAGGAAATAGCAATCGACTTAGAAACAAAAGATCCTGACCTAATCAAAATGGGATCAGGTTCTGTCACAGGTAAAGGACACGTCACGGGTATTGCTGTGGCTGTCGAAGGTTGGTCCGGTTATTACCCGATCGCTCATGAAGGCGGTGGGAATATGGATCGAGATAGAGTGTTGTCCTGGTTTAGAGAAGTTATGAAAGGGGACTCAATTAAAATTTTTCACAACGCTATGTATGATATGTCCTGGATTATAACGTTAGGTGTTCCTGAAATTAATGGAAGAATTGTCGATACTATGATTGCTACAGCCATCGTTGATGAGAATAGAAGAAGATACGATCTTAACTCATGCACAAGAGAATATATTGGTAAAGGAAAAGATGAAGGAGTCTTATATGCTACAGCCAAAGAGTGGGGTGTAGATGCCAAAGCAGAAATGTATAAGCTTCCGGCCATGTATGTAGGTTCTTACGCAGAAAAAGATGCAGAGATTACATTAGAGTTATGGAATTATTTAAAACAAGAGATACAAAACCAAGACTTAGAGGCTATCTTTAAATTAGAAACTGATTTGTTTCCTTGCCTGGTGGCGATGAGACATAAAGGAGTCAGAGTCGATGAAGAATTAGCTCACAAACATAAAAAAGATTTGGTTGAAAAAGAGAACAAGTTATTACACAAAGTCAAGAAAGAAACAGGGATAGAAGTTCAAATTTGGGCGGCCAGAAGTATAGCACAAGTCTTTGATAAATTAAAGCAACATTATGATCGTACAGAAAAGACGCAAGCCCCTTCTTTTACGAAGAATTTCTTAATTAACCACCCCAACCCTACGGTTAAACTGATTGCCCAGGCTCGAGAAATAAACAAAGCCCATACCACTTTTATAGATACTATACTCAAACATTCACACAATGGAAGAATTTATTCTGAAATAAATCAATTACGATCTGACAATGGTGGCACAGTCACTGGGAGATTTTCTTACGCACATCCAAACCTCCAGCAAATTCCAGCGAGAAATAAAGAACTGGGTCCTATGATTCGTTCTTTGTTTCTGCCGGATGAGGGCTGTAAGTGGGGATGTTTTGATTACAATCAACAAGAACCAAGACTCGTGGTTCATTACGCGATGTTGTCGAAGATGTATGGAGTAAACGAAGTATCGGACGCGTACCACGAAGGTGACGCCGATTTTCATGACATTGTTGCGGAGATGGCTGGCATTCCACGTAAACAAGCGAAGACGATTAATCTGGGTTTGTTCTATGGAATGGGAAAAAATAAATTACAAGCAGAGTTAGGAGTCTCAAAAGATCGAGCGGATGATCTCTTTAAAAAATATCATGGTAAAGTTCCGTTTGTTAAAATGTTAATGGATGCTGTGATGCGTAGAGCCCAGGACTCAGGAAAGATTAGAACGCTTCTAGGAAGAGTTTGCAGGTTCCATTTGTGGGAGCCAGCACAGTTCGGGATTCATAAAGCTTTGCCTCATGAAGAAGCACTCAGGGAACACGGACCGGGGATTAGAAGAGCCTATACTTATAAAGCTTTAAACAAATTAATTCAGGGTTCTGCGGCAGATATGACAAAAAAAGCTATGTTAGATCTCTATAAAGCAGGTATTATACCACATATTCAAGTACATGATGAGTTGGATATTTCGGTAAAAGATGATAAAGAAGCTAAGAAAATAGTACAAATAATGGAGACCGCAGTTGAACTAGAGGTCCCAAATAAGGTAGACTACGAGTCTGGTAAAAACTGGGGCGATATACATTAGGAGGAAAAATGGAAACATTAAAACACTTATGGCAAGATCATAGAAAAATAGTGATCGGCGTAGGAATCGTTGTGGTTATTTTAATAATCGCAGCACTATAATAAATCAAAACAGATAGGACTTTATGTTGCATGGCTTACTTAAACGTAAACATACCAGCAACGTATGCCCAAATCCGAAGAGAATTTCTATATGATCTTAAGGATCACCACGGAGAAGTGGAAGACTGTATTATCTTTGGTCTGGCATCGATTGCAGGGAGGGCTCTATTGTTCCATGCAATTATGGAAAATGGTGCTATCTTCTATCGGCTACCAATACATGCGTTTCTTCAACGCGGATATAAAATCGATGAAGTTCCTAGGGCTAGGCTGGACGAACTGGAGCTTTGGAATTGTTTCAGTTATTATCCTGCTGTTACTACTTTCGATATCCTAGGAGGGCAATCCGGAAAATATCTAGGAAAAGACAAGAAATGGTATAAAGGCCATTATCTTTTTACAATTGACTTTGCTCATCCGGAGAGTAATATAGTCGATACGGATCATTCCGAAATCCCGCACGAACATAAGTGCGCTCACATTCTCGCTCTTGAGAATGGTAACTATGCAGCTCAACCCAATAATAGAGTAATATGGAGCATTCCATCCTTTACGGTTAAGGATGAAATTCCATACGATTGGAAGACACAGACGTATGATTGGACTGTTGAAAATACTACCCAATGGAGAACGGAAGATTCAGACCGATTTTTTTACGGAATTGAAGAAACTAAAAATGAATAAATGTACTGAATGTAAATGTAATTGTCACTGCAATGTTGGTGAACATTCAGACCTTTACGGTGTTTGCCCTTGTAAGGATTGCAAACACGAGGAGTGTGAAGTATGTCAGTAGACCCCCAAAAATGTTGCAAACTACATACTGAAAAAAAAGAACAGGACGGAGAATGCTGTCAACTAAGCACTCAAGAACAAGCGGAACAACAAACGTATGAATATACGGTGAAGATTCCGGAACAGATAAAAGTTAATGAATGATAAATTAATAACTGCTTTACTCGCTATTCTATTAGCGCTGGGAGGGTGGACGCTGCAGCGTACCTTTTCTCTCTCACAAGATATGGTTCTAATTAAAACCAAAGTCGAGGTAATAGAAAATGAAGTACAGAACTTTAAAAATTTTAAAGGCAAGAAAAAAAATAAGAGAAAAAAGAAACAGTCTGATTAGATGGATGCGATACTTTATACTCTCTCTAATTGTTCTACTGTTCGTTGGAGCTTTTGCGTCTCAAGCACAAGCTAAAAACGAATACCTCGGCCAAAACTGGCGCGACTGTCATGCGGGTGAGATAACTCCCTGGGTTGAATATAGAAAAGGCGGCATGGAATACATCGACAGAGGTTCAAGCTCTCATGAAGATCATGAGTATAGAGTAGGAGTAAACTTTCGTTTTAAATTTGGAAATACCTGCGATAAAAAATTCAGAAAAGCACAAGAAGACAGATATGAATTAAGACATCAAATAGAACTTCTTAAAATTTGTAGAAAATATAAACATGTAGAGATGGGTCCTGAGCTAGAACTCGTCGCTAAGAAATGTAGAGATATGAAATTCCTGAAGAAGGATGATAAAAGAGAACGAACGAATGATGATCTCTTTGATGAGATTATGAAGCAAGAACATAAAAAACAAATGGAATTAAAAGATAATGGACTTACAAAAGAGTAAACTCATTGTTATTGTGCCTATTGTGGTATCCATCCTGGCTGCGACCTTTGGATCCATTAGATATATTATTAATTTAACGGATACGATCGAAGCTAATAATCAACAAGTAATACTATTAAACAAGGATATTCAAATCATCTTTGATAAGTATGCCCAGGATAAAGAAGAGTTTACAAGAGAGATGTTTAATGTTAATGCTAGGGTTACAGAAGTAAATGCATACTTCAGAGCGTTGGAAGAGATCCTGAGAAAAACCACAGACTCAGTCAGAGATCAACAGTGGGACATCAAAGACCTTCAACGGGAAGTAATGGGAGATTAAGATGTTAATAGCCACATATCGAGTATTAATGGTAGTAGCAGTAAGTTATGTTCTAATAGGACATATTATGAGTTGTATATAAAATGCCAAATGAAATAATAATTTGCGTCGCGCTTTGCATGTTTTTAGAGGGCCAATTGGTGGAGCACACCTATCAGAAATCAATGGCAGACTGCCTGAAGGCGAAGAGGCAAGCCGAGAGAAGTATTCAGCCCGAGCGCGTCCAATTTAAATGCGGTAAGAATGTTAAAGCTGAAGTTGAATATGTATTAGAAGAAGGCCAGACAGCAGGACGTACTAGAATTCTACGTGTAATTGAACACGGGTATACAAGCGACAGTTATGACGCGGAATCGAAATACTAATGCCCGTCGATCTAAAAACCCTTTTGCGAAACTTCTTCAGTCGAAAATATTTCAAGGACGCAAAATCCCCAGTAAAAAAACGTACACGAGGAAAGAGAAACACAAGAAATTTTCCTGGTTTATTTGAAGAGGTTGGTAAAGAATTTTTTAAAGTTAAAGTCAAAGTCAATTGGGGCCGTTGTCCTTATTGTGAAACAGTGTCACAGCTGGTGAGCATTCGACCAGGTTATTATACTTGTACCTTTTGTAGAGAACTCACGAAGCAACATGTGAATGGCTCTATTCAATATCTTCCTATCAACGATCTACACGCGTTAGACACGAAGAAAGATGGGTCGTAGAAAACCCCTCTTTGGTGTTTCTAATTATAAGAAAAAACCAAAGAAAAGGCGCCCGGGTAGGCATTCAAAAAGGCCCAATAAACACTCAAAACGTAAGAAGTCGCGTGGTCAGGGAAAAAAGAGAGATAGATAATTTTCCACTTGACAGGGCGTATATCCTATATTATATAGGGTAATAGAAAGAGGTAAATTATGAAAAAGAAAGATAAAGTTCAAGAAGCAATTAATAAATATGGACTTGCGTTCCATGTTTTTATGTCACATTTAGATGACCAA
>VTLG01011964.1_pt1 | contig 11686 bp, 20 predicted proteins | sample 4694571 | NCBI WGS metagenome assembly VTLG01 (sample SAMN12604809, study PRJNA352737) | marine metagenome | biome: ENVO:00000447; feature: ENVO:00000209|ENVO:00000569|ENVO:01000036; material: ENVO:00002151; isolation source: viral sequences binned using virsorter ... | reverse complement strand
GTCGTGTTCGACTGACGTACCATCTTCCCGTTCTTTTCCACCAGTGTACCCGAACCCCCCTTGTAATCCCTCTTGGTGGGGGTCGGCCAAGTCCCGTCTCCATGCGAGACAGAACCATCGCTCCCGTTTGTGAGGGGCTCCAATATCGGACGCCTTAAAAGTACCCCATTCCGCATCGTACCCACCTTGATAGAGGTCGGCAAGGATCGTGAGGATGTAGGGCTCATGCTGCTTGGAAGTAAGGATGCCTGGAACGTTTTCCAAGAAGACGTATCTGGGTCGTAGCGTAGTAATGGTGTTGATAAATTCTGGCCAGAGATTTCTGTCATCATCTGCCTCCTTTCTTTTTCCTGCTAAACTAAATGGCTGACAAGGGAACCCGCCGAATATTATATCGATGGGTTCTTCTGCTTCCATGTCACTCATGTTTCTGATATCATCAATAATCCGTGCTGCGTCGAGACTGCCATCAGCCATGCGTGCCCTCAGCACCGTCTGACACGATGCATCTTTCTCGACGTATGCTATTGTTTTTACATCAGGCAGTACGAGCTTGACTGCTACATCGATCCCGCCAATACCTGAGAATAAGCTGAGTCCGTTCATTGATCACTCACCTCGCTTTCTGCCAAGAGTTCTCTTATCTCTTCAATCGTTTCTCGTACACCAGGTATGGTGCATTCATCAACATTTGTATCAAAGCCGTGAACGAGTAGCCAATTAATATCTAACAAGGCATGGCTAAGTACTCTTTTCATGTCTTCCATCACTCACCCCTTTCTATGGCATCATCTGTTGTGAGAATCGCTCATTGTAGATCTCGATAAGATTCGGCACATCCTCACGTTCATGTACCATGCGTATAGCTATGGCTCGCTTTCTCGTATACTCACCTTTATAAGACGATACGCTTTCACAGGTATCGTCAAAGAAATCAGGCTCACCTTCAAGTCGCACGACGACATTCTTTTTACACAGTCGGAGCAACTCTCTTGTGCGGATCATTCTTTGAACCATCAAGGCGATGTAGAAATCTGCGTTCATAGCCAATCCGTCTACTGGTTGACGTTTCTCGCACCACTCCTCGAATGCCCATACATCCTCACGAGTCGATTCATTTGTCTTCCGATTGACGATATGGCTGATGTTTGTAGATCCACCATTACCGTCGTTCATTACTTCTGCTATCTTCTTCCCGTCAACAAACAACAGTCCCGTGAACGCTTCGGTTTCTCGTGACAATGCTTTATGATGTTTGAATCCTCTAATCTCTACGTCCATTTTTCGCTACCCCCTTCCTCTTTATATACAACTAGATGGTAGTCTTCCATAACGTTGACACGTTTACGGATCTCATCCAGAGATAATGTTTCCTCTACAACGTGTACCGTACCATTTACAAACACGGTATAGATTGCATTATGTGTTACGTTTACTACCTCGAATGCTACCACATCGTCCTCCGGATGGCCATCTGGCTCAATTACCTGAATGACGGCAGACCCCACCACCTTTTTCAACTCATCTATGTTACTCAAGTTAAACTCCTTCCTGTTTGTCAATTTCTATAATTTCCAACAGATTGTCTATGTAATTTCGCAGATGCGTCAGTGATTTGACATCGTGCGATTCAGCCAATCTGGATATCCTGGCATTGGCTGACTTCGTCATCCCGTTACGGCACTGGTTGTACACTGCAAGCATAAACAATCCATTTCGTCTCGGTATCTCAATCGTCATCGGCTCACTATCCGTTGCTTCATATTCTGTACTCATGACAATAACTCCTCCTTTCTATCTTTAATTTCTCCTACTGTTGTGAGGCATATCTCAATTGCATCGAGATTCTGTAGCAGCTCCTCTATCCTCAGCTTCTCTACGTTTGCGTTCTCAGCTAGTTCATTGAGGTTTTCGGATGCTTCAGATGCCTCGGTCTCTATCTCGGTCGCCGCCGCTTGTGCTTCCTCTAGCTGTGCACTCAGCTTACGCACGAGTTCTATTGCGTCTTCCATCACCTACTCCTTTCTGCTTCTAGTTCTAATGCTTCTGTTATCCACGCCATTGCCAGTGTTACCTCTTCCCACTCTTCTTCAGACTGGACACAAGTATCCTGTGCTCTGTGGAGTACTACCCACACTGCTTCGATCCATGTGTGCGGCAACCCTACTCGTGGATTAATTACTTCTTCGCTCATTCCATGCTCCCTTCTGCCATTTTCTTTGTGTTGTTCCAGTCATCTGCCCATGTAATAAGCAAAGTCAGTTGATCCAATATTGCGTCCGTATCGTTGATCCTTTTTTCCATAGTCTCCACGAAATCCCACACTGGAGCATCCTCACGATCCTTTGGTCGTTCATGAAATATGATAGACCTGAACAACTTTAACTTTTTGATAAACTCGGTTGTCTCATCCCTAAGTACATCTATTGCACTATAGAGCTTTGCAAGTTCAGCATTAGGCAACGCTGAGTATTCCATCTGCGAAAGCTCCTGACGTATCTCATCAAGGCGATTGTAATTACTCATCTATTTCATCTCCTCTCGCATGTATCCGTCTCGCTTCATGAGAAGCGATACCTTTCTATTTTTTCTAAGCTTCTTATCAATAATACGCATAACATTCCTTTCTATTTGTTACACTGTTTACTACATCCATGAGTCATTCGCTAAGACTACTGCACCTCCTTTCTTTTCGTTTTCATATTGTTTCCATGTGCCAACTCTACAATGCTCTTGGCTCCACGCCTTGCTTCGCCTCCACAGAGACGACACTCGTCACACGTTATTGTGGCACTTGGACACATGATCTCCCGTTTCGGATCGATAGGTGTATCACTGGGATCAACGCTTGCCATGCTGTACCTGAACTGTTTCGTATCAAACCAATCCTGATCCCACTGATGTGTATACCCAGTGACACCTGTCCTGGCTGTTTCGATCAAGCTCTCCCAGTTCTCTATCGGAATCATAGCTGGATCACCTGCTGCTCCGAGCCTAATGGATGTGTTGTACTTCCGGCACAGCTTGCCAGCTTCCTCGAATGTGATCACGTTCTTATTCGGCAGTGATCTATAGATTGCTGTCACCGATTTTCCCCATGTGACATAGCATTTTACCTCACGGGTGACGTCATCCTTAACTCGGAAATGCCTGATAACTTTCCCTAATTCTCGCATCTTTTCGTTCAGTTTTTCCTCGGTTAAGACGTTGTCATCTGTGACGTCTCCATGCCTACGCAACGAGCAATCCCCACAGATTGCCCTATCGGATCCGTTACGATTCGCTTCCACTGGGTGGATGTTCGCCAACATGATATGAACTTGTGCCATTGCACCCGTCTTATCATTGACTGACGTACCCTTCATGCCCGTAATCGCCACGGTAATCTCGCTTCCATCCACTGGCGATACCAGTTTCTTGCCAGTATCGCTTACCAGGACTGCGCTATCGATCTCCAATCTTCTCCTTACCATTATTTGTCCTCCCTCCACGCACTACAATTTTTACTACATTCTTGTTCTTCCACATACCATGATCCACATGAGTTACATAGTATGACTAGCTCACACGCATCACTTCCACATATAGAACACTCGTGGCTATCCTCATCAAAGCCATGTGCCTGACACTCATAGCACCTGTACTTCGTTACGTTATCCATTACTCTCCTTTCCGTAGCTCATGCTCCTCTATTAACTCGATCCATTCCTTGGACTTTGCCTCATCGTGGTCATCCCCCACCTCGCCATATTCCAGAACATAGAAGTATTGCACGATGGCTCTCCACGAATTAGATGCCACACTAACTATGTTGTCATAGTTTATCTCTTCCTCTTGTTCCCAGAATCCATGCACCTCTAACCGATCATCCTTGGGAGGATCAATGACAACCTCAAGCATGAATCGTCTAACACCTATCGTTTGCATTGCTGTATCTGGAAATATCCATAGCCGTTGTCGTCCATTGCGTTGAATCCAGTTTGCCCCCTCATCATTTTTATATGAGGAATCAATGAAATCAAATGGTATTAGTACACTTTGTTTTCTCATTGCCTCCAGAATCTCTGGAAATATCTTTCTATAATCTGTCATCATTTACCCTCCTGATTATGCTCACAGATTGGTACGCAAAATTCGTCACAACTATATCCGCATTTTCCCGGATGAACCGTACAACAATAGGTTCCTCAAGACACTCACTTTCGTTGATACGTTCTTCACCTAGGGTCAAGATAATACGGTTACCATTCACGAGAATGTCGTACCCATCGAACTCTTCCGTGTCGTCATCCAGGTATCCGATCACTTCGTAGAGTTCGCCTGAGTGTAGAACACCACTCACTAGTGTTTTCTCTTTTACAATCATTACGTTTCCTTTCTTAGGCTGTATGTCCTGTACATATACATTCGATTGTGCGATCCGAATCGATTCGATCACAGTCGTGATCAGCTAACATGTCTCCAATGCTAGGTGTTGGGTCTATGCCTTCATCATGGAACGCATCACTGCACGAGTCACAGATTTTTACGGGTACTTCTGGTTGATACCAGTCACATGTGCATTCCCAATCATCGATGGTCGATCGCTGACCCATGCATACTGGGTTATGCGTAGACTTTGGATGTCCACATTCACACTTCATTGCAATACTCCTCCTTTCTTGAATAATTTTTGTTTGCTGGTACACCATCCTATCCGTACTTCTCAACAGCACATGTCCAACACAAGGCTTCATCTGTACTGAAATCCTTAATCATTTTGCCTGCAACTTCAGTACCACATACGCCACATGGGAACCCATTCCTATACGTTGGCAAGTACCATATGTTGGTGCAGTTATCCGTCACCCACGTTTCCGTTTCCATATCTTGTTTCATTCCCCACGTTCCTCCATCATACGTTTCTCTATCTCATACGCTTGCTTGGTTTCGTCCTTCATTTTTTGTGCTGCATCACGATTTGCTGCGATCAATTGGTCCCCCAATGACTTGCGTTCTTGTTCACGTTTCGCTTGATCTTGTGCAGCCTGGTATGCAAACGCCCTGACTACGTCAAGGAATGCATCTCTTACGTCTTTATGTACGTCTCTAGCATGCTCGTTCATTTCGTTGTGCAAACGAGCTAATGCGTCCCGTACTTCCTGAATGTTTCGCATGTTTCACTCTTTGTTTATTTTTTTTATTTTTTTTATTTTTTTTATTTTTTTTTATTTTTTTTGCGGCAATTTTTCTCACTTCTAAGTGAGATTTTTTTTTCAACCGGGTCGCACATACCACCCATGAAATCTTCCAGGGACAATTGACGATACCTGGGGCAACCACTATAGGTTGCCCTGGTATGCCCATATTCATTATTCCAGCACTTCAAAAATAACTAATAAAAAATATTTTCAAAAATATTATTTTTTGAATTTCTGGATTTTTAGAAAATATTTTTATAGAATTTTTTGATGATTTTTTTCTCAAATTTTAATAATTTTTTATCAGAAATTTTCTATAAAATGTCTATAAAAATATTTACTAAATTAATAAAGACTAGGTTTTTTAATTCCTAGTCTTTATTAATTGAACGCTATTTAGTTGTTGTTATTTTGCTACTGTTTCCTCAACTTTCTTGTTGTGTATTGCCTCAGCCTCAGCCTTGAGTCTGAAAGGATATTTGTGGTCATGTTGGCAATGAGTGCCAAAAGCTTCTTTAAACTCTTCTATTGTCATAGTAGTAGTAACCTTAGCACAGTATCCTGTGATTTTATCTTCAGTACGTTCTTTTCCTTTTGAGTCTTTGGCTTTTGTAGTAATTGGCATTCCTACAATGGTAATTTGTGATGGTCGAGATCGCGTGTTCTTCTTGTCTTTGTCTTCTTTGGCTTGTGCCAATTTTTCAGTTTGTGTGTTGATAATGGTAATCATTGGTTCAGCCATTTCCTTAGCCATTTTCTTATTATGGTTCTCACTGTTCTTGACTATCGAAAATCCTTTAGCTTTTGAGTGCAAAGAAATTTCAGCTTGGAATAGTTTCCCCACTTCTTTAAATTTGGCGTTGAATTGTCCATTGCTAGCCCAACCCGACATAGTAACTTTCTTAGTTGTTGCATCAACCATATTCAGCATAATTAATTGTAATGCTAATTTGGTGACTGCATCAAAGAAGATAGGTTGATTATCTGATCTAATGGCACTTATGAATTCATCATGAATGGCGCATACTGTGTAGTCTATGCCACCCATGGTAAGCTTTTCCTTTTTAATGAAGGTTGTCACTGCGTCAACGTTCTTTGCTGATGCTTTTCTCGTTACCACATTAGGAATAACTACAGCGTTGATAGTGTTAGGATTTTTTGGATGATTTGGAAGTAAAAATTTCTCTGTTTTTGTTTGAGTAACTTGTACCTCAATTTCACCACTTGGTTTAGATGCTAATAGTTCTTCTACTGTGAATGCTAGAACCGCAGCAACTGGGTTGGATACTTCTTCACTAGTTCGGATGTTGATAACTTCACTTGCTTGGAGAACACGTTCGTTGTCAGATTTTTTAACTTCTAAATTTTTCATAATATTCTGTTTTCCTTTACTTATTAAATGTAATTGATTGAGACTATCAGTAGATAATTTAGAAGTTTTCAAGGTTCTTTCATTTTGGATTTCCCCCTTTCCAAAAGCGCATAAATCGGGGGATGTTTTTTTATTTGACATATTCGATTTAATCCTTTCTATTTTTTAATCTATCTTAAGTATAGGGGCAATTGACCATATTCACAATACCCTATGACAACAAGTTTTTAGCATACCTAAAAACCCTATCAAATTTTCTCACTTAGAAGTGAGAATTTTTGACACGTTGGCACAGTAAAATGTTGATATATATGGGGAAATTTTAGAGGGATAAAATTGACATTATGGCGACAATAAAAAAAGGATTTGCTGAGAATAAAAAAAAGATTAGCCGAGACGTGACAGGCACCCCCCTTTTTTTTTCTTTGGTCCCGAAAGCGATAAAATTAATTTTTCAATTTTAGCCGCTCTTATTATATATATATATATTATTAATATAATATTAGTAATAACATTCTAAATTCTTTCAAGGAATTTAGAATGTTATCTTTATTAATTATTAAACTAATCTTAGAGTCCCATATATTAATATATATATATAAATATATAGGGAGAAGCAAAAATTTTAAAACTTGACAGCTTTATCATCTATAGGCTAGTCTAGTTGCTATTATGCCAAAACGATCACACCAGCATGGACCTTACGGCAAGCATACTGTACGCAACATGTATGTACAGTTCCGCACCGACGGAGTTTTCAAATGGAAAGTTGCTGGTCAGTGGTGCCCGGTCTGTGGGTTTATCCAGAATGAGATGATGTCCAGAAAGCAGATGGAAGCATTGGGGGTATAATGGCAAGGAAGCGTGAGATCTCCAAGCACCCTGCAATCATGGCGAATAAGGTTGCAGCGGCCGAGTCGGCTACAGCTATTGATATTTCGGCACCCGGGTGGGACAGCCTGACCAGTGAGCAAAAGCGTTTTGTCGCACTGCATGGAATCCATCACGATGTAGTCCGAACTTCAGCAGCAGCAAACGTTTCCCTTGCGTGGGTAAAAGAGCAGTCGAAAGAGAATCCTGCATTTGCCGATATCCTGAAATATGGGGTTTCCGGTGTTACCGATGTCGGGACAAAGATGATGAAGATGGCAATCCCATATACGGTTATGCGTCTTCTGGAGATGATTGAGAAAGAACCCAACAACCAGATTGTTCTGGCAGCTATTAAACATTTGCATGATGCAACCGGAATGAATCAAAAAATGCACCAGGGCTTTGGTGGAAACTTTATGAATGTCAACATTAAACTTCCTGCCGGTATGGGTAAAGAAGATAAGGTGATTGATGTCGAGCGAGAATGAACTGAGTACCCTTGACCTTGGTGTTTCCTATACGCCACACCAGGGACAGCAGTGGCTTCATGAACAGGAAGCACAGGTAAAGATCCTTGAAGTCGGACGTCGGTGGGGAAAGAGTCGTTTTGCTCTTTGGGAACTGATACGCAGATTTGTCGAGTCGCTTGAAATAGAAGTCGATAACAGTATTGTTCCCCCGTTCCACGCATGGATTGTTGCCCCCAGCTTTACCCAGTCACGACAGGTATGGAACGAGCTCATTTCATTTATACCAAGTCAGTTTATTGCACCGGGTGGCATTCACCAGGATGACCGGTTGATCTATTTGGTCGGGTCGCAGAAACGCCAGTGGGGGTTATTGGAAGTGAAATCAGCCCATGATCCCGAAGGACTCCAGACGGCAGGTGTGGACTTCCTCTGGATTACCGAGTCGCAGGATGTGAAGGATGCTGCATTTGAAAAATTGCTACCAACACTCAGATCACCGGGCAGAATGTCCTATGCCGTATTTGAGGGAATACCAAGCCTCTGGCGTGACCACTGGTTCCACCGGGCGTTTGAAGCAGCTCAGAACGGACGACCTGGGTATCTTTCGTATAAAGCAACGAGTTTTGAAAATCCTCTTTTAGACGATAATGACCGTGCCGACATCGAAGCAGACAGGGAAATTCTCCGTGAGATGGCATGGCGTCGTATGTATCTGGCAGAGTTCAGTGAAGATGCCGGATATTTCCGAAATGTCTCCAATTGTATTGCCGGAGACTTGCTTTCCGAACCACTCCCCGGTGTAGAATATGTTGCAGGACTTGACTTAGGGCGTAAAATGGATGCGTCGGTTCTTCATATAATGGATGCAAGGAACAGAGCTGTGGTAGCCCATTATATGTGGGATGACGGAACGAACTGGGTCATGCAGCGGGAAGCAATCACACGGATTGCAAAGGAATGGGACGTGTCAAGACTGGTAATTGATGCGACTGGTATGGGCGGTGATATCTTTGTTCAGGAAATACAGGAAGCAGGACTCCCGGTGGAGCCGTTTATTATTACGGCTGCATCCAGGGAACATATTCTTCAGGCTCTCGGAGTCGCTATGGAACGCCAAACTATTCATTTCCCGTCTATTCCTAGCCTTCTACGACAGCTTCGTGCATTCCAGTATCGCAAAATGCCGGGCGGTCGTTACCGGGTGGAGGCACCTCCGGGTGAACACGACGATGAAGTCTTCGCCCTTGCCCTCGCACTTACTGCATGTGCAGAGGCTCCGTCTGTTGACGCAAGCCCGCCTCGAAGGTTTAGAAACAGACGGTATGTCCCGACGCAGGCGGAAGCAGCTTCAGGAGGATTTGCATCGAAAGGACAACGCTTAATGAGAGAACGTATGCTCCAGCGAATGGCAGAACGTATTGAAGAGTCCGGGGTGAATTAATGGTATTAGCAAGTGATGAACGAAAGAATGGTGTCTGGATTCCGGGAATGCCTGAATCCAAAGACCATGAAAGTAAGGCTCCGACACTCGATGAGATCCTTGGATTGTTCCGTGAGTCCAATACGTACTTCGGTCCATTCCATAGACAGTGTTCCGAAGAAGAAGATTATTATCTCGGCAGGCGAAGTGTCCCTGCACCCGAAGGAATTGACCCCGTATGGCCTGCAACGGCAGGTGCAATCATTAATGTTGGTACCGATCACGTCGATATCAACAATTTACAGATTGATGTACCGTCAGGACCACGGGCAAAGGCTCGTGCTGAACGGTTAAAGCGTTTCTATCAGGGTGTATGGTCTTCAATTAAGGAACCGGTTTTGCGAACAGCTACCAGGCAGGCGTTTCTGTATGGAATCGGATGGCTGAAAGTAATGTTTGACGCAGACCGGTGGCCTAATTCCCCTGTTCTGGAGGATTTTAAGGACGAAACTGCCTATAAAGAAGCTCTTGAAACCTTTATGGATGACCGTGATCTGGCGTTTCCCTTTGTTGTCAGTGTGGTGAACCCACGAAACTTGATATGGGACGACTCAAGGAACAGGGTCAAGTGGTGTATTGAGTTTACCCAGCGTAATGTACGGGAAATTCAACGACGATATCCTGAATGGACAACCAGAAAAGACGCAACTGCTATCGCCCAGTGGATTGAATACTGGGATGAAGAGTGGGTTGCTTATATTGCAGATAATGAATTTGTCTACGGACCTCACCGGCACGGCTATGGCTTTAATCCATACACGCCCATCAGCCCTGTCCACAGTTATACATTCAGTGACGGTCCACCACAGGACAGGTACCGTGGTATCCTCAGAAGCGTCCACTCATTGCTTGATGAGGAAGCACGGATGATTACCCAGTTAAGTGCCATTATCCGTACAACGGCGTACCGTACACTCGACTTTGCAGGTCCCCGAACTCAAGCTGAAGAAGCAGCGGAAACATACGAAATATTCGGCGGCAAAAATGTTATTCCCCCTGGTGTCGATGTTCGGCCTAGCCCGATGGTGCAGGTCCCTCCTGATCTGTTTCAACAACTGAATATTATTCAAACACTTATCGAGCAGGCAACCTTTCCGAATGTTATCCGTGGAGTGCGCCCACGGGGTGTCTCAAGCGGGTTCGGTATATCCGTCTTAGCGGGTATGGGAAGACTTGTTTTTCAGGGAGTTGCTGATGGGGTTCGGCACTCTCTGGAACAAGTCAATTCAAAATTTGCAAAACTGGTGGAGTTTAAAATCCGTGGCAGAGTTACGGTTCATGCACGCACGGATGTTCATAACTATGACCAGGCAATAGGACCCGACGATATTAAAGGGTACTATGAAAACATCGTTCAGATTAAGGCAGAGGCACCGGAAGAGAGGGAACGGGAAGCCCTACTTGCTATGCGGCTGCACTCTGCCGGTGTCATCTCACTGTATGAAGCACAGCGACGAAGCGGCATTACGAATCCTCTGGAAGAACAGATGCAGATCCGTGCCGAGCTTCTCATGAACAACGAGCAGTTTATGCAGGCCCAGAGCCAGCTCTTAATTGATCAGGTTGGTCTGGCCCAGCAAATGTCCGAGGCTGTCGGTGGTCCCGCACAGAACCCCGGCAATGTTGGTGCCATGAATCTGGGTGGTGCTCAACTCCCACGGGTTGGTGAAGCTGCCACCCAGCAACAAAACGCAATGAACCAAATGAATCCCGCCGTATTCCCACAGGGGATGACGGGGATTGACGGACTTGGTGCACAGCTTGGAGGACCAACGGGTGGTCCGGTAAATATGCCGTCGGGTCAGAGGCTAGGAGGATAGCATGGCAAAAGAACGTCAGGTCAATCAGTTGACAACACCGGTGGAAATAGCAAAAGCTATGTATATGCAACAACGGGCAGGGCTTATGGATACCGTTCTCGGTCAACCTCAGAGAACGCCAAGTACAGAAACAAATAATGTTAAGGAAATTGTACGTCAGATTATGTCACGGTCGGAGGTGTAGGTATGGCAGCAGTTATGCCAAATATCAATAATGCAGAGAGGACGAAAAAGGGAAATCCTCTTTTAATGAAACAGATCGGGGATGTAACATCGCATGAGTTGTTCAGTAAAAACCCCGCAGCATTAAGTGCCTTACGATATGATCAGGCACAGCCCGGAACAGGTCGTCTTGGGTTTGTCGATGAGGGTGGTGAGTTCAATGTTACATTTGAGTCCATGAGAGACTTTCAAGAAGCAGCAAGCGACGCCCTTGCAGAACTGCAGGCAGGAACCCACTGGTCACAACAAACTGCTCCGAATCCGTTTGC
>VTLG01003823.1_pt1 | contig 11687 bp, 4 predicted proteins | sample 4694571 | NCBI WGS metagenome assembly VTLG01 (sample SAMN12604809, study PRJNA352737) | marine metagenome | biome: ENVO:00000447; feature: ENVO:00000209|ENVO:00000569|ENVO:01000036; material: ENVO:00002151; isolation source: viral sequences binned using virsorter ... | reverse complement strand
GAAGTCAAATTAAAACTGTTACTATTGCTGACTTTACTTTTGTTGTAAATACAAGCATCACAACTGCTATGGATAGTGCGGTTAGTGCTGGCAATATAACTCAAGCTGTTGTATTTATAAATCAAGTTTCAGATAAGACTACATATTCAATAACAGTAGATGGGGTGACTGTTACTGATGACACTACAAATGATGCAACATTGTCTACAACACAAGTGGCATCTGATCTAGTATCAGGTCTTAACTCTGGTCTTACAGGTTTTACGATTGCTAGAAATGGTCCTGTAATACATATCAAAAAAAATGATGGTAGTAATTTTTCTATAGATGGTACTGACTCTCAAGGTAATACACAGTTAACAGTAGTAAAAGATTCTGTACAAAGATTTACTGACCTGCCAACTGTCTCTCCTAATGGTTATGTCGTAGAGATAAAAGGAGATGAAGCTACAAACTTTGATAATTACTACGTTAAATTTGTTACTAATAATGGTGGTGCTTTTGAAGAAGGGCAATGGGAAGAAACTGTAGAAGCTGGCATACCTTTTAAGTTTGATTATGCAACAATGCCACACGTTCTTATACGTCAGGCAGATGGTAATTTTAGATTTGCAAGAGTAGATGGTGATAGTTATACAGCAAGCAGTCAAACATTTACTTTACCTAAATGGGGTGAACGCACTGTTGGAGATCAAGATTCTGCACCTAACCCTTCTTTTATTGGAGCTACTATAAACAACGTATTTTTCTTTAGAAACAGATTAGGTTTTCTAGCTGATGATAATGTTGTCTTATCAAGAGTTGCAGAGTTCTTTAACTTCTTTCCTGAGACAGTTATATCTGTTATAGATTCTGACCCTATAGACGTTGGTGCTTCTCATACTAAAGTTGCTATTCTTAAACACGCAGTAACCATGGGAGAACAGTTGATATTGTTCTCAGATCAAACACAATTTGTTCTTACAGCTTCTTCTGACACCTTAACACCAAAATCCGCAAACGTAGTAGTAGCAACAGAATTTGAAAGTAGTGATTCTGCACAGCCTGTAGGTTCTGGTTCTTCTATTTATTATTTAACTAAAAAAGGTAGTTTTGCTGGTGTAAGAGAATATATAACTCAAGAAAATATAGCTATCAAAGAAGCTAGTAACATTACTATTCATGTACCAAGACTGATACCAAGTAATATTTTTAAACTAGCTGTTAGTACAAATGAAGATGTTTTAGTTTTGCTTGGTACAGACAATCCAAACAAGCTGTATATAAACAGATGGTTGTATGGAGAGAACTTTCAAAAGATATTAAATAGCTGGTCAACTTATACCTTTAATTCTGCTAGGTCTATAAGAAATGTAGATTTTATTGGTACTGATTTATTTTGTGTAGTTGAAGAAGCAAATGGTACAACCTTAGAAAAGATACCTTTTGAAGCAGAATTTAAAGAAGCTAACTCAGAGTTTGAATTTCATTTAGATCATAAAGTTACAGAAGCAACAACAGGTGTATCTGTTGCTTATAACGCAAGCACCAATGTCAGCACCTTTACAGTGCCTTATAGACTAAGAGCCAAGATGAATATTGTTGGTAGATATTTAGCTAGTGGTGAGACAAGTACTTTTGTTAACACACAAGGCACTACAGTCACGTTAAAAGCTGGACAACTACTACAAACAACAAACGCTACAGATGGTTCTACCTCTACCATTACAGCTACAGGTGATTTTAGAAATAGTAAATTTATTATTGGTGAACCTTTCTTGATGCACTATAGGTTTAGTCAACAAAGACTTACAGAAGGTGCTGGTCAAAGAAGTGAATTTATTAGTGGTAGATTGCAGCTACATCATTTTTATATAAAGTTTGAAGATACAGGATTTTTTAGAGTAGAAGTAACACCTGAGAATAGAGATACAAGTACACATAAATTTACTGGTCGTTTGCTTGGTGCTGCGTCTGCTGCTATTGGTCAGATAAATCTAGAAACAGGTACGTTTAGAGTACCAATAATGAGTAGGGCAGACAGGGTAGATATAGATGTGAAGAATGACACTTTTTTACCAACACAGTTATCAAGTGCAGAATATGAAGCTATGTTCTATATGAGAAGTCGTAGAGTCTAGATGGGGTATTTGAGAAAAGCGAACATACATGACCTCAACCATGTATGTAGAAACATGAGAGAGATAGATAAAATAGAAGCTTATTATCAGACAGGCAAAGAACCAGAAGATGCACTACGACTGACATATTTGTATGGAGAGCAAGTATTGACTATAGCTGGTGACGAAGATCAACCAATGGGGTTATGTGGTGTGATAAGTGATGGGTGTATATGGTGTATAACAACAGATGAATTGTTTAGTAATAAAAAATATAAAATACAATTAGTAAGAGAAGGTAAGAAATGGGTAGATGATCTATTGAAAAATTATAATTTGCTATACAATATGGTATATGCTGACAATATAACAGCTATCAAATGGCTTAAAAGTCTTGGGTTTACTTTTATTAATTATCACGCAGAATATGGAAAACAAAGTAAACCATTTTATGAATTTTTGAGGATTGCCTAAATGTGTGTTCCCTTACTAGGACTTGGTGCTGCGCAAGGAGGATTGTTTCTTAGTTCTCTTGGTCTTAGTTTGGCTAGTGGAATTGCACAAAGGAACGCAGCTAGGGCAGCAGCAGACCAACAATATCAAAGTGCATTAATACAAAATAGATCAGCAGAACAAGCTTTTGCTAATCAACAAGAAGCTTTGGCAGCACAACTAAAAGAAACTAGAGCAAATGCAGCAGAAGATAAGTTTGCAAAAACTATTGAGACTTTACAAGCACAAGGTAGAATCAGGGCATCAGAGCAAGCAGGTTTGACAGTTCAAATGTTATTACAAGATCAAGAAGGACAGTTGGGTATATATAGAGATTCGGTTGATAGAACTTTATCTTCATACTTTAGACAGTATCAAAGAAATGTAGAAGGTCTTGTATCTCAACGTGAAAACAGACGTAATGATTTACAAAGTGGAATCAACCAAGCATATAACGCAATACCAAGTTTAGGTTCGATTTTACTAAATACAGCAGCATCAGGTCTTAACACCTACACCCAATTATTGCCAGCATGACAAGTAGTTTTCCAAGCAGAAGCGGTCAGGTTTTTGATAGGCCAGTTGATACCTATGTAGCAGAACCTAGTATCTTACCTAAAACTGGTGCTGAAGAACTTGCAACAATTTTGCAAATTGTTAACCCTGCCTTACAAAAATTTATTGGTAAAAAGATGGCAGATACAAGTGCTAAATTACAAAGAGATGGTATGGAACTTGTATTGGGTGCAGATAATGAAGAGTTAAAAAATATTATAAAACAAGTAAAAGATAGAGATGGTAGTATTGCAGCTAGAAAACTTGTAGGTGGTAATATATTTACTCAAGCAGGTGTAGAAAGACAACTAGCTTTAAATCTTGGTGCAGTTGCAGAAGCAAAGACTAAACAATTTTTTGAAGACTATACAGTACAAAAAGAATTACCAAGTGGCACGATTATTAATCTTCCATTATCAAGTTTTGATATTGCTTCTGGTGAATATCAAAATGCTTTAGCAGAATACAGAGAAAATAATTTAACAGATACGCAAGGTATAAGATCAAGCTATGTAACTGAATTTATTTTTCCAAAACAAGCAGCAGCTTTACAAAAAATATTAAACAATCAAACTACAAGAAGTGCAGAAAATAAAATATCTAACTTTGAAGTAGGATTTGAAGAATCTGTTTTTAGTAACTATTTAAAAATAGATGACTACAACGAAGATATTGAACTAAACATTATTCAAAATGATGGCTTTATAGATGGTCAAACACACGCTTTAAAAGTAATACAAAAAGATATGGACACTATGGTAAATCTTGGTTTATCTGAGTCTGTATCACCTTCTATGATGACAGAAATAATAAAGAAAAATGCAAATAAAATTATAGCTTTTTATAGAGACTCAGGTATGAGTGAAACACAAGCTATGGAAGAAGTAGATGATTTTATTGATTTTGTAGGTCAACTTAAAGTAGGACCAAAAAATGTAAACAAAAAAGGAGAAGTTATACAAAGAGATTTAAAAAGTTTTCTTGATGCTGATAACAGTATTATTAATATGAAAAAAGAAATATTTAAACAGTTAAATGATTTTCAAAAGGAAGAAACAGAATATGCAGAAAACGCAAAACAAAACGATATAACAAGCAGATTAGATCAATTAGATTTTGCTAGTGATGATCTAGAGGTTATACAAAACAATGCGAGAATAATAAAAGGATTAAAAAATGATCATAAGGGTGAAATAGATTTTATTGATACACAAGTTACTCTTAGAAATTTTAACGTAGATGGTTGGTTTTTAAACTTTCAGAAGAGATGGGTTAGTGGTGAGTTTGATGGCAACAAGTTAGCTGCACGAACAGAGTTAAATAATTTTATGATTTCACTAGGCTCTAGTGCGACAAAAGAAGATAAAGGAGAATTTACAAGATTAGATAACCTTGTAAAAAGTCAATCAGGACAGGGATTATTAACACAATATCCAGAGATAAAAGGAGTTATAAAGTTTGGAGAAAAGGTTTTAAGCACAAAAAATCAATTCGGTCTTGATACTATGTCAGGACCAACAGTAGAACAAAAATATGATCTTGATTTTAAATTTAGAAAAGATGTAGAAGCAGTTGTTATAGATTCTGAATTATCCAATATAGATAAAAAAAATAAAATTGATGTTCTTATAAAAGGTTATAAAGAACAAATTGGAAATATTAAAAATAAAACTTATACTTTTTTTGATGAAAATAATAACATTAGTGGAGCAAAACCAAATCAATTTAAAAACAACCAAGAATCAAACTCTGTAGATATACCAGATGAATTTAATTTAAGTAGTTTAAACACATCAGAAAATCAAAGAATAGTAAGTGATGTTGTTAATTCATTAGGTGCTACAGATGGCAGTTTACTTGCTATGGCTCCTGTTGATGAACAAGAAGAAGAAACAATAAAAATAGTAGGTTCAGAAGAACCAAGTGGAGTAAAAAGATTTGAAGCTAACTTTCCTGTTTTTTACAAACTAGCTAAAGATGCAGGGCATAAGTTTCCAGAAGTAACAGCAGCACAAGTAATGTTAGAAACAAGTGGTGGTGCAACACCTTCTGCTACAAACAATTATTTAGGTCTAAAAGCTACACAAGATGAAGCTGATAGAGGTGAATCTACTTTACAAAATACAACAGAGAACGAGAATGGTGAAGTTGTTTCTATACAAGATAATTTCAAAAACTTTAATAGTTTACAAGATATGATGAATCAATATAAGACACAGTGGAATGATGACTTTATGGGAAGAAAGGGTACTGTTAATGTAGATACTGCTGAAGAAGCAGCTAAGTTGTTACAGGCAAATGTCTTTGCAACTGACCCTGACTATGCCAAGAAGATTATGCAAATAATCAGAGATGCAAAACGTAATCCACCACTATTTTAGATATGACCGACTCAGCAATTTCTAACCAGTTAAGTAACATGGAAGAACCACCTGTTGTCAATAATCAATTTAAAGCTAAAAATACTTTTGAAGAAGATCAAAGTCTTATAGATTTTGATACTACATATAATTTAAGTGACACTATTAACAATTTTTATATAGATGAAAACGATCCTATAGATTTTAATTTTGAAGAAATAAATAAAACTAGAAAAACTTTTGCAAGCTTAACAGAACCACCCGAAAAGAAACAAAATTTAAAAGGTTTAGCTAAAGGTTTAGGTCTTGAGATAGGTGTAGGTCTAGCTGCTGATGCTGCTCTTGCACCGCTACTGCTTGGTGGTCCTTTTGGTATTGCAGCTTATGGTGGTGGTCAATTTGCTGTTGGATATTACACAAATATACAAGCACAAAAATTAAGAGGGGTAAAAGAAATTAGTCAAGCTGAAGCTATAGCTGCTGGTTTACTTCAAATAGTACCTGCTGGTTCAACAGCAAAAATAGGAAAAGGAGGATTAAAAAAAGCTGCTTTACAAGGTGCTGGTTTTGCTACAGGAGAAACTTTTATTAGAGATATATTAGGAGATGATGTAAGTCGTAATGAATATTTAGCAAGTATAGGTTTAGGTGGTGCTTTTGGTACTGCTTTTAAAGGTTCTATAGATGGATTAGGTGGTGTATTAAAAAAAATTAAAGATAAAACACCACTAGAAGCAGACAAGATTTTAACTAAAAAAGATAAAAAGATTATTGATGAAGCTGTAAACAATTTAAATGAAGTAGGTAAGAAACAGCAAACAGACTTACAAAATAAAGGGGTAAATATTAACAAACAAAATCAAGTTGTTACAAGACCTTTTGTAATGCCTAATCAGTTTAAAAGAACTAAGCCTAATTATGGTAGTGCTTCTATAATTTTTGAATCTGATTTTGATAAGCTTGCTTGGTCTTTAAGGCTTGGTAAAAAAAATCCACCACAGAAAGAACAAGAAATGCTGCAAGCTTTTATATCACAAGGCTTTACAGAAAAAGAAGTAAGACTACATGGTGCAAATATACATAAAAAAATTAAAGGTATTGTTACTGAAAAGACAGGAAGTGCAACTGCATCTCCTAGTAATACAAAAGGTTTGACTATTGAAGTGCCAGCAGATGCTAAGTATGCAGGTGAAGTACAAACAACACTTAATAAGTTAGATAGTAAAAAACAAGACTTAGGAGATACAACTAAAAATCCACAACAAATATCTTTTATAAAAAGTTTAAAACCAAAACAGCAGAAGACTATACAAGAAATGGTAAAAGTCTTAAAAGATGCTGACGTTTTTACTGGTTCAAAAAGTCAACAACAAACCAAGCTAGAAGGTTTGGGTATGTTTGATGATGGTATCGTTAAATTATCTAATACAAAATTTATTAAAGAATATGGTCAAGCATATTCAAAACTTTATAACTTAGTACCAAGTGATTCTTTAAATTATGCAATAGCTCAAACTATTACATTACAGACTGAGGAAGTAGCTAGTGTAAATAAAAGATTGATAGAAGCAATAAAAACAAAAAATACAGGATTGATAGATCAATCTATAGATGAATTAGCAGAATCATTGGTAGGTATAGAAGAATGGTTAAAGCTTGGCATACCACTTAGAACACAAACTGCTAGAACTTTAAAATCTTTTGGCATGAAGCCTGAGTCTGGTATTGAAGGTAAAACTGTTGATGAAGTAATGAACTTAACAGCAGCAGAAAAATCAGCTTTGACACAGAAGCAGCCTGATATAGAAATGGACTTAAATGAAAGTATTTTACAAAATGAAAAATTTAGAACAGATTTAAAAAATGCTTTACAACAGGCAACAGAAACAGATGATTATTCTGAATTGGTTAGATTGACGACTGATTTAAATGCAGCATCAGGTAGTGTAGAAAAAATGGTTACTATACAAAATACTGACGCTTTATCAGCTAAATTTGCCAAAGGTTTAGATAAAGGAGCAAGGATATTTAACGAAATTGGTATTAATGCTTTACTGTCTGGTCCTACTACACAAAAAATAAATTTATATTCTGGTGTAGCACAGACATTTTTAAAAGCTTTTAATAACTTTAGTGGCTCTACAAACTTTACGGAATTAGAAGCTGCTAAAAGACATTTATTTGCTTTATTTCAAAACTTTGATTTTGCTTTAAATGTTTGGAAAAGATCATGGGATATGGAAGATAACTTTATAAATTTAGGAAATATTAAAGGAGAAACAAGTCAACGATATATGATTTCTTCAGATAAAACATATTTTCCTTTTAAAGCATACGATAAGTTTGGCAAGTTTATTAGATTGCCTAGTCGTTTGATGACAGCTACAGATGCTTTAGTTCAAGCACCTAATATATTAGCTGCTGCTAATTATCAGGCATATATGGAAGGAGTAAAACTTGGTAAATCAGGAGATGAATTAAATAAATATATAAAGAGTCATGTTGATGGAATTATTAGTTACTTTTTAAAAAATTCAAAAGGAGATGTAGGCAGACTTGAAATGATAGATGGTCAAGAAGTTTTTACTCCTGATACAGTAACGCAAAGGATTTTAACTAGATCAAAAGAATTTGGTAAACAAATTACATTTACACAAGATATAAGAACAGAAGATATGTTTGGTTCTGTTGCGTCTAAGTTAAATAATTTAGCAGTACAAAATCCTGTTGCTAGATTTTTCTTTACTTTCACAAGAACACCAACAAATATTATTAAAGAAGTTATGAGATATACACCAATAGTAAATAGACCAATAAACAAAAGATTGCCTAATGGAGAATACCAAGACATAAATCCTTTAAGTGCTTTCTTTTTACCAGAGATGAAAGCAGACTTATTAAGTCCTGACCCTCTAGTAAGAGCAAATGCACAAGGTCAAATAAGAATGGGATATGCGTTTGGATTATTGCTTGTTGGCCTTACTTTTGATGATTATTTATTACCTGATTATGACTCAAATAAAGATCAACCACCGCATTTTAAATTAACAGGTGGTGGTCCTAACTATTTTACAAAAGAAGGTGCTGCTATGTTTGTCTCTATGTATAAAGATGGTTGGAGACCTTATAGCATGGCATACCTTAAATATGATGAAAATGGTCTACCAATGTTTAAAAATGGTCAACCAATGTATGAATATAAAACTTATGAAAATTTACCAGACCCAATAGTTTCATTTGTAAGAATGATGGTTGATTTTACACAAGGCGGTCCTTTTGTAAAAGATAAAGAATTTGATGAATTTACTGCTGGTTTTGCAGCAATAATAGGTCGTAATCTTTTTAACAGAAGTTATACACAACAAATAAACGAAGCTATAAATTTATTTTCAGCAATACCTTCAGTCGGTAAAAATGTAGATCCAGAAGACAACATACCTTATACACAAAAGAAAATTTTAGATTATGTAGGTAGACAAGTTGCTGGCAGATCAATACCTTATTCAAGTTTTTTAAGTAAATTACATAGACTACCTGCTGACTTGTTAACTGAAATGGGTTTTACAGAACAAGAAGCAAGAGAACTAGCAGAATCAAAAGGAGATTACAGTAAATTAAAATGGTTCATGAAACCAGATACAAAGACAAGGGCAGGGGATTTAGCTAACGAAAGTGTAGATTTTGGTGACGAAGAATTTAATCAGGCTAATCTTGCACTACAAGCTTTAGATAATATCAAAAACAAAGCACAAGAAATCGTACCCATAAATCTAGGTGGTAGACTTCCCTTACAAATAGAACACGTTACTGGTGATGCAATAACTTACCCTCAAAAAGAAGGTGCAGATTTATTGTCTCTAGCAAGACATAGTACAAGTAAAAATCATAAATATTATATGGCAACCAAACTTATAGGTAGATTATTGCCAGAACCACCTGAGATAATAAGAGGTTCTAAATTCAAAAGAGTAGGTAGTAAAAACTTTGTACCAAAGAAATTAGATAAATATGAATATAATGCTTTAAAAATATATGTAAATAAAACTACTTTAAAAATGGGTGGTAAAGATGTAACTTTAAAACAAGCTTTGAATAATTACTTTGATGGTTCTTATGGTGCAAACGATTACAAAGCAAATAAAGCAATTATTGAACAAGAAGGTTTAGGCTCAGAGAAAGGAGAATTAGCAGCAGAAAGAATTTTTCAAACAATGAATAAAATTAATAATAAATTTATAAACAAAGGAATATTAGAATACACAAGAGATGTAATGGGCAATGAAGAATTTACTGATAGAATCAAAGCAAAGCAAAACTTACAACGAAATTACGTTGACTCTTTGACTGAACAGATGAACAGAATGAACCTTGGTACTTTTTAATCATGGCAACTAACACCGCAGAATCTTTTACAAACCATACTGGTAATGGTAGTACTAACTCGTTTGCTATATCATTTCCATTTTTATCAAACAATGAAATAGATGTAACTGTTGGTGGAGTCTTAAAAACAATAACAACACATTATACAATTACTGGATCAACTCTTACTTTTACAAGTGGTAATACACCTGCTAATGGTGCTGCTGTTAAGTTTCAAAGAGATACAGATATAAGTGCTAAAAAAGTAGATTTTGAAGATGGTAGTGTTTTAACAGAAGCAGATTTAGATAGTAATAGTGACCAGATATTATTTGGATTACAAGAATTTGTTGATATTGTTACCAATGACATAGTAAAAAGAGATGGCAGTCAAACATTTACAGGGTCAATAGTTTTTGAAGGTAGTTCTGATGATGCGAATGAAACAACAATATCAGTAACAAACCCTACTGCTGATAGGACTATCACCTTTCCTGACATTACAGGTACAGTAATCACTTCTGCTGATACAGGTACAGTCAACTCAACAATGATTACCAACAATACTATTGTTGATGCTGATATAAATTCTTCTGCAAATATAAATGGTAGTAAATTATTAAATGATTCTGTTGGTCTTACAAAATTAGGTAGTGGTGCTTTACCAACAGACATAACTGTAGCTAGTGCCAATATAGTAAATGGAACCATAGTAAATGAAGATATAGCTACTGGTACTTTAGATGGTAGATATTATACAGAAACAGAATTAGATGCTGGTCAGCTAGACAATAGATACTTTACTGAAACTGAACTAAATGCTGGTCAATTAGATAATAGATACTATACAGAAGCGGAAGCAGATGCAAGATTCTATAACTTAGCAAGTGCTGAAGAAATACAATCAGGTGAAACTTGGACTTCTGCTGATAACAAAGTAGCAACAACAGCAGCTATAGATGCAAGGGTTATAGATTTAGTAGATGATGTAGGTGGTTTTGTACCGATAGCAAACGAACTAAGTTTTCCTAATGCAAACCCTGATATAAATAATGGTGCTGGTACTTTAGTCAGTATCAAAGCTTTAAGTACAGCCTATACCTCTGATGGTAGCGGAAACTTTACTATTTCTAACGGAACTGTTGGAAACTCAACTGTAACTATTAATGGAGCTACAGCAAGCACTACGTTTGCTGCTGGCTTTGGAATGATATTAGAAACTACTACAACTCTTAATACATATACGTTTCATAGACTTGTACCAAAAGCAACTGAAGTAACGACTGTTGCTGGTAATACATCTAATATTAATACTGTTGCGACAAATATATCTAACGTAAATACAGTTGCAGGGATTAGTAGCAATGTTAGTACAGTTGCAAATATATCTTCTAACGTCACGACAGTTGCTAATGATGGAACTGATATAGGTACTGTTGCAGGTATATCATCAAACGTAACTACTGTTGCAGGGATAAGTGGTAATGTGACCACAGTCGCAGGTATAAGTGGCAACGTAACTACAGTTGCAAACAACAATAGCAATATCAATACTGTTGCTGGAAATAACGCAAACATAACAACTGTAGCTGGTATTAGCAGTAACGTAACGACTGTTGCTAATGATGGTACTGATATAGGTTTAGTTGCTGGATCTATTGCCAATGTCAATACAACAGCAGGGTCTATAGCAAATGTAAATACTGTTGCTGGTTCTATATCAAACGTAAATACAGTTGGTTCTAATATTACAAACGTAACAAACGCATCAAATTACCTAAATAATTTTTTACAACTATACTTAGGAGAAGCATCATCT
>VTLG01007346.1_pt1 | contig 11689 bp, 9 predicted proteins | sample 4694571 | NCBI WGS metagenome assembly VTLG01 (sample SAMN12604809, study PRJNA352737) | marine metagenome | biome: ENVO:00000447; feature: ENVO:00000209|ENVO:00000569|ENVO:01000036; material: ENVO:00002151; isolation source: viral sequences binned using virsorter ... | reverse complement strand
GATGTAACAAATGTTTGCTGTGCTTCGATAGCATCAATCTCTTTGATACCAGTATCAAACTCATCAGAACCCTGCTCGTAGATCTCAGCAGTGATCTCAAAGTAGTATAGACTTCCTAACTGGTAGAAAGGTAACTCTCTTTCTACAAACTTAATTTCATATGCATTACCAGTAAGAGGATAATATATCAAGTCTCCTTCATTAGGTCTCTGTGTAATGGTAAGACCCAGTGATGGAACCAATGACTGTTGCCATCTCCTTCTGGAAAGGACAAACTTAATTTCATCAGTAATCCTTACACCAAACTGACTGATAAATTCTGAAGGTGATCCAAATCCCTCAACATTAATGAATAACATTTCAATCATGTATGCTTGGTTATACTCTGAATGTATTACCTCACCGAGAGTCTTATCCCTAAGCATTGTCCTAGGAATATAATACACATCAGTACCATACAACTTGATCTGTTCATCAACCAAGTCCTGTACAAGATTCTGTTCAGTGGTAGCACCACCGTGTTGGGGGAAATATACCTTCTTCATCCTATCATATCCATAGGTGGTAACTCATATGTGCTGCTAGAATCAGCCATCATTTGATCTATCTCTTGCTGACCTTCTCTGTACATCTTCTCGCCATTAAGCATTACTCCACCAGGAAGTTGTACTCCTTGGAACTTGATTAAGTTCTGACCCCACTGCCTCTTAATAAGTGCAGTAGCATACTTCTTAAGAAAGAAGTCATCCCAAACTTGTGTATATGCTGATGGATCTAATGCTCTGTGACAGTCTATAAGAAGGAACTGATCCTTAACAACTCTATTAACATCGATATCAATATACAGTCTATCTGCTCTAGTATTAAATCTATACTCAACCAAAGCTCCTGTATTGATAATCATATCAATAGTCTCGAAGTGTTGCTTAACCATGTAGTAGTTAACCAAGTCAACACCACCAAAAGCAAGACCTGTTCCTGACGTATAGGAAAACAAGTCCATCAAGTAATACTGGTTGTTTAGTCCAAACAAACTATTACGAACAAAGTTTGAACTGATACCATAAACCTTGGAGATACCAAAGATGTGTTCTGGTATCTCTAAAAAATTCTTTCTATTCTCCCAACCTGCTGCATCAGGTGCAGTAGTTGATTGTGTTTCGTTCTGAGTCTGAAACCTAGTTACATCATCTTCTGTAAACTGATGTTTCAGATACATCCTCTCGGATCCATCATAATGTCTTTCACGAAAATACTGAAGAGCATCATCGATCCGATCATCAATCTGATCATCATCTACATTGATTTCTAAGACTGGAGCACCTAACTGTCGCAAACAGTATTCTTTAAACTCAGCCTTCGTGCTAGGAGCAGCCATGCATATACCGATAGTTTCCTAGAGGTATTTAGCCATCTGCTTCTGTTAGTTCTTCGAGGAACCAATGTCTCGCTGCAGCAATAGTATCAAAAAACCTTATGTGCCTTGGTTGATCCTCTGTTCCACCAAACTCACATCTCCATCCAATACCACCATCTTTACCTTCTGGTATTCTATCTGTTAGAAGTTGATTATCTGATAACTGACTCAACTCATATGCTTCTTGTTCATCAGCTGCAAGAAGAACTGCATCGATGACCATATGATATTTGAATGGATCCCATTTTGCTTCTACTTCTTGTACGATTTCATATAGAGGTAGTTCATCTAATGCCTTTCCTTTTGCTTCGCCACGGTCACGCACAGGAACTACACTAGCACCATCACCACCACCTACATGAAACCTCTCCTCTGGAGTCATTGATCGGGCTTCCGTATTATCAGTCATTTTATATGCCTATAAATATTCTTAGTATAACATATTATATATCCACTTGACAGGATTCGGTTTATACTGTACAATTAATAACATTAGAGAATTCGATAATGAGTATACAAGCAGTTATCCTGGAAACAGGTGATACCATAATTGGTGATATCCAAGAAGTGATCGACAAAGAAGCAAATGAGTCACTTGGATATAAGATTGATAATCCATTCATTTTAAACATTTCATATGAAACACCTCTGGGAGCAAGTGATGAAGCAGTTGAAGGTGGAGAAGGAACTGATGCTAAGGTAGACTTTACTCCTTGGTGTCCTCTATCATCAGTCAGAGAGTTTAGAGTAGAGAGAGATTTTTGCCGTGTTATCTATGACGCACATGGAGACGTTGTAGAGATGTATATTAATACAGTTGCACATTGGAATGAACATAACATGCATGAAGTAACTGTTGAGACAGCAAAAACAATCGTAACTACTGCATCTAAAGATAGTCCATTTGGAGAAAATAACCCAGAAGTTAAAGGTGGTCAGGACACAGATCCAAACAACCCAGCTGGATTTGGAGGTTAGTATGGGATTTGAAATAAAGAAGTTTCGTGATCAAATAAAAGAAGTTGATTGGGAAAAGTCATCTGCCCCAAACACAGAAACAGAGGAAGGTATTGATGACTACGGTGATTACGTTGTAATAGATAATTTCTTAAGAAATCCAGATGACTTCATAGATGCTGCACTATCTTGCCCTGCTGATTGGTTAGATCAAGTAGCAACAGTAACTCACAGGGAAGAAGGTAAGTTTCCATATGGAAATAAAGAAGCAGGTATTAGCCAACTTCTTGTGCCTCATTACATGACTCCTTTATTGTTTGGTGTATATAAATCACTAATAGATTGTGAGTTTCTTCCTGCTGACTGTAATATGAATTTAGATGGAGCAGGTATGCAGAAGTTTCTGCTCAGGCTTCCTCAGTACTGTTCAACAGTTGGTAGTCTAATGTATCCTGAATGTATTTGCAGTGTTAACTCAAATGTTCCATCATTTACTCAGTGGAATTATAATGCTACATTATTCTTAAATGATTCTCCAGGTAGTGAGTGGACACTATGGGATTTTGTTTGGGATGGTAAATCTTATTCAAATGCTGAAGACATTTTTGAAGAAGGTAATGAGAATCCAGAAAAAGTAGAGGATATGGGTGAGTGGTTAAATACTAATGGTATACCACAGATAGAGAGTCAGATATATGAAAAGTTTAAAGACACAGATCATTTCATGCAGACTAGATCTGTTGATGCTGTAAAGAATAGGTTAGTGATACACAGAGGACACACTTTCAGTGCTATCAATTATAGTGGTAACGATGAATTGTATATGTTGAAAATTGGTATGAATGAAATACCAAAACCAAAAGCACAAGATGGTAATGAGTTCACAAATGACGAAGTTTATTCCTAATATAAACTTTCCACCACCGAAGGTTAAGATCCCACCTGTACACCAAGATGATATTCCACAGTTCACATTTGCTGAGCTGTTGGAAATCTCTAAGTTTAATGACATCGATAAGATGGACATACAGGTGGGTGAAAAGGGTGGTACTAGATTTCTATACGTTCATAATATTTTAGAAAATCCTCTTGATATGAGGAAGATGTTAATGCAATTCCCTGCAGAGAACAGGGCTCAGAGTGCTAAGGAGGCACTTAAATTAAACAAAGGAACATCATTTAGTACAAGTAAAGCTCCAGGATTACAGCAACCAATAGAAAGACAACTCATGCCAGCATTTGGTAATGAGTTATTTTTTCTGATAGGGCATAGGTTAGGTTTTATAAAATACAGAAGAGAGTCTATTACTTGGAAATACTTTTCCAATTGTTTCTATCCAGGAATGACTGCATGGAATAGAAACTATTTACCTCATATGGATCCATTTTCATATGCTGCTAATATATTTTTAACTGATCATCCAAAAGCTTGTACTACTTTCTTTAGGTATACAGATCCTGTAACAGGTATAAAAGCTTACAATCTGTATGATATAAACTCACAGAAAAGTGTTGAAAACGGAACAAAGGAGAGGTATATTAAAGGAATCATGGATAGATATGGATACCTACCTGCACCTGAAATACCGAATGGTTTTAAGAGTCCTAATGTTCAAGCAGAACCTTGGGAGCATTGGAAGGGTGATGATTTCTATGAAGACTACTTAGAACTACCATCATGTTTCAATACCATGTCCTTCTATGCAGGAAAGAGATGGCACAGTGCTTGTTATGACGCACAAAACGAAGAGTCTGCAAGATACTCTTTGGTTGCAGTTATTGAATAAACAGAATCTAATCTAATCCACCGCAAAACTAAATATGCTGAGAAAAACTCTAATAGATGATGAAGTATACATGTACATATACCTCATACAATTTGAAAATGTTGAGGAGCAATACTACATAGGATGTCGAAAAAGTAAATACCCATTTGACCAAGACACAGAGTACATGGGTTCTCCTGGAAAGGTTAATAAGAAACTGTGGGATTCTGATGTTCCTAGAAAAAAAACTTTACTTAGACAATGGGGCAAAGGTGAAATCACTTATGCTGATCTTTTAAGTAGAGAATCAGAGATAATTGAAAAAGCTTGGGAACGAGATGGAAAGGAGCGTTGTCTCAATAAGCAAGCTTATGCAAAGATTGATCCAGAATTTATTTCTATACAAAAGAAGCAAGAATACGCTGAAGGTATAGGAGGGATAGCCAACTTGACTGAAGAGCAACTCGCTGCTGGTCGTTACAAAGCTAACTTTTTAACAAGGGCTGTAAAGTTTGTGGTACAAGATCCAGAAGGAAATGTTCATCATTGTGAACATGGAGGTATATACCCCTTTGCAAAGCAACATAATCTACCTGGAGCATCTCTGCACCATTTGATTCATGGAGAAGTAGCACAGTGCAGAGGGTGGAGACGAGTTGGTGATAAATCCATAATGCGTGGATTTAGTCATGTTGATTTTGTACCAAAGGATCCACTAGAAGCAAACAAATCTAAAAGGATTAGGGAGTGGAAGTCTAGAATTGGTTCTCTGCTCTGGGACATGTTTATGAACAAGAAAATGAACTACAACGCCATCGCTGAAAGATTAAACATCATGGGTGAGAGAACGAGGTTTGGGAAGAAGTTTTGTTCTACTCGTTGCAGTCAACTATTCATTGAATTGTTTCCACATATTGATGGAAAGAAGATCCAGAAAGAACGAGCAGGTACGTTACGTAACAATAAGGGTACTAAACCTTCTTTCCGTACTGTAGACAATTGTCTACAGTCGAGTAAATATGATTGAAACCTATGAAGAAGTCTTTAGTAAAGAAGACTTCCATAAAATAAATGGTGCTCTTAGGAGTCCTCGATGGGGTTATGGTAATATATCAAATCCTAATGATGAGGCAGTGCCTTTCTTTCATATGCCCTTACATGAAGATCCATTCTTCTATGACTATTGCTTTAAAAAGATATGTGAAATAATAGAAGGTCATTATAGACTAAGAGATGTCTATGCAAATGGTCATGTCTTTGGGACACAAGGAAGTCCTCATCAGGACGGACCCAATGAGGACTACAAAACCTTTTTATTATACTCAAACCAAGTAGGACCAGATGTTCGTAAATGGAAACCCCAATGGGGTGGTAAGACTGTATTCTTCTTAAATGAAGATGAACATCGTTACGTCTTACCTAAACCTAATACTGGTACATTATTTTCATCAAACATATATCATTATGCTGAATCAACTACAAGACATTTTCAAGGATTGAGAACGTCTATAGCATGGAAGTTAGTTACCCAATAGTAGGTACGTTAACATTTTCCTTATAAGGATTCTGAGCATATTTATTCCAGAGATCGCATAACTCTTCAAGATTCTCTACATTACATACTGGAGTTTGAGGTGTGAATCCTCCTACTCCACCATAGTCTCTACGTAAAGCATCATAAATTGCTTTCGCTCTTTTGTATGTTTCGAGGTTTGCTTTTGACGTATCTACGTCACCTGGAACCTCCCAGTCCCAGACCACAAGCTTGAGTTTGTCCTCAAGCTCGCTTATGGTGTGGGATTTTTCTAGTAGGGTGAAACCCCCATCAAATCGTGCCATTTTAGTATTCCTCCTTGGGTTATATTAGGCTTGTGATTCCTGCCATGTAATTCTAGCAGATATCTGATATGGATCGGATAGTGTAACCGTTGATGCGTCAACGATGTTCGCTGTAACTGAGAGAAGGTCAGGTCCATTTGGATAGATACCGTCTCCACCTAAGATTGAGTTACCCAAGGCACTAATCTTAGACAAGTCGAAGTTAGTTGATGCAGTGTTACCAGAACCAGAACCAGATGCTCTGAATGATAGGATCAGTGATCCACCTGATACAACTTCACCTGATTCATGTCTAACCAATTGACATAGTGAAGGATCGTCTACATTCTGGAATGTGTCTACACTTAAGTTCGGGTTAAGTACCAAGTTGATCTCAGTTTCGTGAGTCGTTAGGATACCAACAGAGTCAAGTGCAAGTTGCATTCGGTTGATAATCTCTCTTTCTCCCAACGCACCAGTAATAGATGAGTCTACTGAAGGTGCTAGTCGGATTGATACAAGAGGGATATCAGTTGGAATCAAGTTTTCTCCACCAGAAGGAGCACCAACTGAGAAGGCAGTACCGTTAGGAACGGCAGGGTTACCTAGGTTAGAGTTGATTGTACTGGTGTAGTTCCTTGGGAACAATGTAGTTGTTCCTTCAGTGTACTGAATGTACACGTAGTAAGTAGAACCAGAAGTGTATGATTTAGTGTTAATCTGCTTACCTTGTGAGAACCAACCATTAGCAACACTGTTCTCATAGATGTATGTGTTAATCGCTAGTGTGCTTGCTTGTCCACTATCAAATGGGATTCTAACATAGTAGTACCTGTTCCACCAAGAATATCTTTCTTGAATGATTTGGCTATTATTGTTAGAAGTAGATGACTGAGCAGAACTGTTAGAGAACTTAAGTGAGTTTCCAGACGCAGTGAATAGATACGCTTCGTCATCTTGGAATGTTCCATCCATGATAACTGAAGTACCCCAGTGGAACAGAGTTCCAACATAGTTCGGAGCATCACCGTTCTCAATCTCGTAACGAGCAGGTAGGTTACCTGAACGGAAGTAAGATTCAGTAAGTAAGTTGTTGTGCTTGAACTCATGGAAGTACTTAACATGTCCATGCTGATCTTTGAATCCAAAGCGGATCTTACCAGCACCATACCAAGAGTAATCCATGTATGCCATCTGGATCTTAGTGATATCCAAGATGTATGCAGACTTACCACTACCATCTGCCTTGTCGATGTTCCAGTTAGCTTGACCAACCTTAGTATCAACTGTCTTGGTCATAATAACATCAGAGTTAGTAACACCACGGTAAGATGGTTGTACTGTTAACTGAGTATCACTTGTGACCTTAACGATCTTGTAACTCATACCCCTGATAACGATCATATCATCTTCCTGAAGTTCGGAAGTGAACATCGTATCAGTACCAGTAACGATATGTGATTGCTTAGTAACCTGTACACGTCCTGGAATCTGCTGAACAGAAGATCTACGGCAACAGTTTAGTGTAGCACCATCATACTCGAAGAAGAATCCGTTCTGATCATCCATCATACCACAACGGATGTCGCAACCAGACCAGTTAATAACAGATAGAGTTGGGAATCCACCACACTTACTTGCAGATGGTTCATCTTGTAAGAGGTATGTGTATGTGAATGGACTTACGATTGTCTCAACTGGACCTTCTACGTTAAACGCAATTGTGTCTCCGTTGATAACCTTAACATTCAAACCAGTACTCAACTGATGAGGCTTGGTTGTTGTTGCTGTAGCAAGGATCTTCTTCATGTAAGTAAGATCACCACCACTGATATCACCTGTACATGAGATATTAAGTTCAAGTGTAGTAGAGTTGGTAATCTCAGTAATCCTAGCATTAGCAGGAATGTCTGTACCAGTAACTCTCTGACCCACAACTAGTCCAGTTGTATCAGCAACCGTAACTGTAGTACCACCACTAGTCATCGTAGATGCTAGGATAGCATTAATACCAGTTGCCTGATATGTTAGGTTAATAATTGGAACCTGTGGTGAGAAGTTAATAGCAAGTGAGGTCTGAATACCTTTACCTGACTGATAACGGAAGTACTTACGAGTCTGTCTAGAGATTCTAGAGTTAGGTGACTTAGAAGTACCGATCTCCATACCACCGTCAAATGGTCTGTGTAGGTAGAATCCATCAGGTCTTACATAGATGTAAGAAGGAATCATGTAGTTAGTACCAGACTGAGAGAATGTCCATGCATTATCAACAAGCAAGTTGTCGTCATCAGTAATAGCAGTAACTGTACGTGCTTCAAGAACACCTGGTGTACCACCTGTTGTGTTAACAATCTTGATTGTATCACCGATCTTGAAGAATCTCTGGAAGGCAGCGTTACTACCTGTAACTCTTCTTGATCCAGATACAGTTTCAACTGTACCTGTTCCAGTGACTTCACCAGATAGGTTAGCAGAAACTAATGTCTGAATACCAGATCCAGCACCAGTAAGATTAACTGCAGTTCCAGTGTTAGCATCAGCAAGAGATGCTGCAAGCTTGAAGTAGTTGTTATCAATAACAATAACGTAGTAATCTTGGTTATCAGTTAATCCACTAACAGCACCTCCACCAGAGATATCGTAGATAACCCTAACACCAGTACTGTAGTAATGGTTAGGAATGTTAATCCAATCATCTGATGTATTAATATCACTAGCAGCGTTAAACTGTTTAAGTGAAGGAGGAATCTTGAATGGGATAGAAACTTCTAGTTCTGTCTCGGAGATTGCCTTCGTAGTTGTGTATGAACCATCAACAGTACCGAATTCAGCAGTTGTGTTTTCAAATGTCTGAATACCACTACCCTGAGAACTTAGAGTAATCTCAGATCCACCAGCACTGTTACGTAACTGGAATCTGTTGTTGTTAAGAACCTTAACGTAGTATGAGTTACCAGCAGTCAATCCACCAGCAACTGATCCAGTTGTAGTTAACTTAAGAAGTTCATTGTTAGAGAATAAGTTGTTCTCAATGTAGAATGAATACTTAGTAGTGTTGTTACGTTGTCCAGAGAATGTAATGTTACCTGTAGCATATCTAATTTTATATGGTGAAGCACCTGTGCTACTCTTGATTCTAAATCTGTTATCATCGATTCTATCGATGTAGAATCCACCACTAGTCATACTGTAGTTGTTATGATACTGGTCATTAAAGTATTGAATCACACCACCATCAGTAGTACTCAAAGTAACATACTGGTTATTTGGATATCCGTGATTTTCCTTATAGAAACTATCATTAGTAGAGTTATTTCTCTTAATCAAAGCAATGTAGTTGTTGCACTGACCATCTTCTGAATAGTTACCAAAGTAACGGTCAAGAGATATACTCCAGTGTTCCTGTACAACCCAGTAATAGAATTCGTTACCACGAATCAACATGTGTTGTGCGTTCATGTACTGAGTATAGAATGTATCTCTGTAGTAGAACGTACTTGTTAGGTTAGAATTATATCCTTGAATAGTATATGCATAACTATGGTCGTTAGATCCATTGTCATTGATAAACCTAGAGTCTTTTGTAGTTAAGAAGTCATACCTACCGTTAAATCTTTCTGATGTACTGAATGGTAAGTTCTCATGGTCATAACCATATGTTCTCGGCACATTAGCTCTGTTCCAATAGTAGTAGTGAACATAGAAACGATCTCTACCACCATCATATCCTGGACGGTTAGTTGCTAAGAATACAACCCTATCCCAACCAGTACCACCACGACCATATGTACCGTTTACACTAGCAAAGTCATAACCTGAATAGGTATCACCATTTGACCAGTAGTATGTGTATTGGTATGCTTCCCATGAATACCATGACTTCTGCTCACGTCTAATGTTATAAACAAGACCTAAGTTATGAGCACCGAATGTCCATGTACCATCATGAGGATATGAACCTGCAGGATAGTTATCAGAGAAGTTGATGTTACCTGTGTTAAGTCTCATAGACTCTTGTAGGTAGAACTTATCGTTATCAATTCTACTTACATAGTAGACTTGCATCCTACGTAGACCACCTAGAGGACGGTTACCTGGGTTTGGATAGTAAAGAACAGCAGCTCTGTTATGGAAACCGTGACCGTTGATCGTAATTACATTACTAGAGAGGTTTACATCAGATTCGGTAAATCTCTTAGTCCAAGTACACTCATAGTTAAATGGGAATGTATTTGTTCTGTCTACCTGTACGTTAACATTCTCAATTGCAGTTATATCTGTATAAGCTTTACCATCAGGTGCAGTAGCAGTAGGATCTGCAACTTCAAGAATCTTAGGAGATACAGTGTTAACGAAGTAGAAGTTTGTGTTATCTTCAAATCCGTGCTCTGACTCAGTAGTTAGATAAACTTTAGAAGTTGTCTTAACACTTGATGTAGCAGTTCCACCCATTGCAGCGTGGTTTGCACAGTAGTAATAAAGTGGAGATGTTGTACTTGAAGTTACATATATCCTTGTATATGCACCAGCAGTTCCAGCAGTACCATGCTCATAAACATATGTTGTATAAGCAGCACCACCACCATGAGTACCATCAGCAGTTGAGGAGAATCTCAATGGGTGTGTATTACAAGAAGAATCACTTAAATCAAATGTATAGATTGACTTACGTGAGAAGTCTAATGTATCTTGCTGTACGTCATCGACAAAGTACTTATTACCAGCAGATGTGTTAACACCTGAAGAACCAATAGTACCAGTATTAGCAGAACCAGTACATGATACTGTATCTGCATCAGCAGGAGTACCAAGTAGATCCTTCATGCTAATAACACTACCAGTAATCTTAGTGATAGTACCTTCCCAACCACCACCGTTAGGACCACTGACCTTATTACCAACTGCCCAGTCTGCAGGTGGAGTAGAAGCTAAAGTAATTTCTGCAATTGACTTAACTGTAACCTTTAGGTTATAAAGGTCGGATACAATACCAACCGCAGAACTCAAACTAACCTGAGAACCTTGGAAGAATTTACCTGGAATAATAGAGGTGTATGTTCCTTGAAGTTCTCTAGTTGTTGGTTGAGCAGCACGTGCTTTGTATGTAAATGTTGATAAAGTTGGAACAGCCTGAATGATATATGTACCTTCTGCTGTGATCTCTGCAAGACCAGTAACAGTAATAGGAACACCACTTGTAAGACCATGCTCATACTGTGTAGTAACAGTAATCAGTTCGTTATCTTGAACAGCTTCTACCTTAGATATAAAGGGGATCGTAGTATCTGAAGTAGATGCATAGAAAGATGGGATGTTGTTAATCGTCTGGATTGTTTCCCACTTTGAAGATTGTGGACCGTACTCAAAGTCGGTATCAATTAAGTTCTCTGGGTTTGATACTCGGAACTTAGATACAGCATCAACAAATGTCTCAGACGGTTCAAATGCTACTGAATCTTCTTCTTCAAAGATCTGCAACGAGTCTGTAGCAGACATAGATGCACAGTTATGAAGCAACGTAATCGTTGTATGATCAGATGCAGCATCATAACTAAATGAACCAGTCTTTGTAGCATCTGCAAAGTTGTAGATGATTACATTGTCTGTAGTGTTGGTGATTATAAGCGTTCTTCTCTGATGCTTGTTACCATGCAGTACTACCTGATTTAAGCTAGGTTTGAACGTATAATCAAAAAGCAATTTCTTTGCCATTTTATTTTATCCCCTT
>VTLG01003190.1_pt1 | contig 11690 bp, 19 predicted proteins | sample 4694571 | NCBI WGS metagenome assembly VTLG01 (sample SAMN12604809, study PRJNA352737) | marine metagenome | biome: ENVO:00000447; feature: ENVO:00000209|ENVO:00000569|ENVO:01000036; material: ENVO:00002151; isolation source: viral sequences binned using virsorter ... | reverse complement strand
ATCTAATTGAGTGTTAATCTTACCAACAATAGTTTTATCAACACTATTTAGATTTATTTCAAATTTATCAGTCATTTTAAAACCTTTCATTAACTGATTAAATTAATTACTTACTAATTAATTATAAATATACAGTATATGTAAAGAATTTTTGTGTCAAGCACACATTAAAAAATAATTAATAAATCATGTATAAAATAAATCCGATATCGGACTATTAACTAAGTTATTGAAATATATAGATATTTTTTATACCCCTATATCTAGTGTATCAATGGTATGTACCTACTATATATAGATATATTCTATGTTCTATCTATGTTCTATTATTGTAGTTTACAAAATATACTTTGTAGATATTCCAATTATTTCACGTGAAAAGAATACAAATTTTTGTTTGTGCTTAAAGTTATTACAAGGGAAACCACATATAAAACTTATCCACATATTTTTTATATTTCCTATTGACTTAAAGTCAAACCTAGTTTAAACTTTGGGATTTTATTCCGACACCGTAGTGTTTACACTACGAAAACAAAGAGGCAACCTTTAGGTTGACTATAAACGACCAAAGGGAGTGCAGGGGGCATGGGGGGCTCCCCCATATATATATACCCACTCATGCTAAAAATACAAAATTAAGGTGTAAACTACAATATTGGCGACATACTATGTATATGACGTAGGGTCTTCCTAAAGGGGTTAATTCATTATACACTCTATTTCAAATTTGTCAAGGATAAAATAAATTATTTTAAAAAAGTACTTGACAGAATTGTGTAAAGTACTATAATAGGGGGTATGTATTTATTATTTGGCAACATAGCACACACGCTTTAATATAACCATTAAGGCTATACGCCGTAATGAATACATAATTCCATTGGTGGTCTGGGAACTCACCACTTTAAACACGAGTTCTAAAGATTTCTAACCAATGGACTCAATGTTTTCCATTGGTACCCTATACTTTAACCCCTGGAGAACAAAATGACAACAAATGATATGATTACAGAATTAACACAAACAGTCTCAAAACTACAAAAAGACATAGAATTACTAAAAGAAGATAAAAATTATTTGTATGATAAGTTAGAAAAGGTATATGGGGATAGAATTGAACTTAGAGCAGAGAATGAAAAGCTTAAAAATCCTCAACAAACTGTTGAAGAAGAAGAATGCATAGCCTGCTCAGCTTAAAAGAAGATATAATTAAGGAAAGCCAAGAGTATTATAATGCAAAATCTATTGAAGATAAAACAAAACATAAAGAAAATTTACAAAAGAGTTTTAAAAAGTTTCATAAGTTTAGATATAGTCAAAAAAATGACTACCAATTTGTGGAAAAATTGATAAAAAATATAATTTAGGGAGGAAACTACATATGTATGGTAAATTAGGAAAGAAAACAAATAAGAAAATGGCAGGAATGAAGAAAAAGCTTGGCAAAGGCACTACTGCTAAAGCTAAATCTGGCTCTATGAAAATGAGAGCAGATAAAAAAGCTAAGAAATCTAAATCTATGTATGCCTAGTAGTCCAAACTACAAAAGGAATTACAAACAAGAAGCTAATACAGAGTCACCTCTTCGTAAAAAAAAGAGGAATATGCGTAATAAAGCAAGACGCATAGCAATAAAGGCAGGCGTGGCAAAACGAAATGATGGAAAAGATATCCATCACAAAGATGGGAATGCTATGAATAATAAACGTGGCAATCTCACAGTCAAATCAGCAAGCAAAAATCGTTCCTTCCCGAGAACCAGGTCTGCCGCTAAAAAATTTAGAACATCGTGATAAAAAAGGCTATCTGGAGTCAACGCTATGGATGGCATTTGAGAGAAGATATGAAAACAGAACCAAATAATTGCGGAACATGTAAAACATGTGGACATGAATGCCATTGTAGTAATGGTGGCTCATGCTGTGGTGGACAATGTGAATGCAAATGTTGTGAACATACATCATATGAGGCAAACAATGCCTAAAAAACCTGGATTATATGCAAACATACATGCTAAAAGAAAAAGAATAAAAGCAGGCAGTAAAGAAAAAATGAGAAAAGTGGGAGCTAAAGGTGCACCTACTGCTTCACAATTTAAAAGAGCTGCTAAAACAGCTAAGAAAAAATAATGAGTTATCTTGCAATTGGACGTTTAATATTAGCAGGGGTATCCAAATCTAAAATTATATCTAAGTATAGTAAAAAAGCATATGATGCAGTTAAAAAAGAAATTAAAGAAATGGATAAAGTTGATAAACTACAAGGAAATAAACCTAGCAGTAAATTTTTAGTAGGAGCAGGTGGAGCAGGTGTAGTCACTACAGAAGTATTAAAGAAAAAGAAAAAAAATAAAAATCCTAAATTAAAAGTTAAAAAAAAGAAATAATGAAAGAAGGACAAAAGCAAAAAATTAAAAAAGTTGCTAAAGGTTTAGATAAAGCATCTAAATCACATAAGAAACAATCAAAAGTTTTAAAAAAATTGGTAAAGAATGGTACTAAAAAAATATCAAAATCCTAGTGGAGGATTAAACGAAGCAGGCCGTAAACACTTTGAAAGAAAGGATGGTGGCAATTTAAAAGCACCAGTGCCGAAAGGAAAGAATCCACGAAGAGTATCTTTTGCTGCAAGATTTGCAGGTATGAAAGGCCCAATGAAAGATTCAAAGGGCAGACCTACAAGAAAAGCATTAGCACTTAAAAAATGGGGTTTTGGTTCCGTAGCTGCAGCTAGAAGTTTTGCCAGTAAAAATAAAAAAAGTTAATGCCACTATACGAATATGAAAATAAAAAAACTGGGAAAAGATTTACAGAACATCTTCCTATCAGTAAAAGAAACTTTCCGTGTAGGGATAATAATATTAGAAGAGTTATATCTGCTCCTAACTTATCTATTATATCAGATGTGGGTGGAAAAGAAGACAAAGCCAGAGAACAAATCTTAGCGACAGCAGAAAGAGGATATAAAGAACGTGAGAAAAAAAATAAAAACATCCCAGAGTGGTCTAAAGAAAGACGTGAAAAAAGTAAGCAAAAAAGACGATGGGCTTAACTGTATTGGTTATCCACACGATGACCCATATGGATTAGTTGAAGCTTGGTGGAAAATATTTACAAAACCAACAGAAAAAAATGTTACCAACAAAAAAAGAAAATAGAGAATTAACAGAACAACAACAAACTTTTCTTACAGCATTATTTGGAGAAGCAGAAGGCAGTCCAAAGAAAGCAGGAGAGATTGCAGGATATGCACAAAATTCATATCCTAAAGTTGTTAAAGCATTAAAAGAAGAAATACTAGAGAGAGCAGAATATTCTCTTGCTCTTAATTCAGCTAAAGCAGTAAAAGGTTTAGTTGATGCATTAGACGAAGATGGAAAAACACCTGGTGTTAATATTCGTATGGAAGCGGCTAAACAAATTCTGGATAGAGTAGGTCTTGTCAAAAAAGATAAGATAGATATTACAGGACAAGTTGCTCACGGAATATTTATCTTACCGGCTAAAGATGGAATTAATTAAAAGGAAAGCTAGAGTCATACCATTTGGATATAAACTAGCAGAAGATACTGATTACATCGAACCAGTTCAAGAAGAACTAGATGCATTAGAAGAAGCAAAACAATATTTAAATAATTGTTCTTATCGTGAAGTAGCAAAATGGTTAAGTTTAAAAACAGGTCGTTCTATTACACATACTGGACTTAGAAAAATTATAGATAAAAGATGGACATCCCACCACCTAAACCAAAACAAAACCTCGGAAGAAAACGAGGAGTAAAACAAGAACAAAGAAATTTTAGTGTAGCAACTAAAGCAAAACAAGCAGCTAAACGAGTTATCAAAAGACAAGATGACAAAATTAAAAAAGCTACTAATGATTTGCATAATGCTAAAAAAAGAAAAGAACAGATTCTTAAAACAGATGATGCTTTAAAAGGAAAAGATTCTGCAGTTATGACAGATAAGGAAGTAGATAAACTTCCTCCAAATGTACAAGAACATGTAGAACAAAATATAATATTTCAACCTAATAAAGGGCCACAAACAGAATTTTTAGCTTCTTCTGAAAGAGAAGTTTTTTATGGTGGAGCAAGAGGTGGAGGTAAATCCTACGCTATGCTTATTGACCCACTTAGGTATTGTGATAAAGCACATCATAGAGCATTATTAATTAGACGTTCGATGCCAGAACTTAGAGATATGATTAATCATTCTCAACGATTATATGGTCAAGCATATCCTGGTGCTAAATGGAGAGAGCAAGAAAAAGAATGGCGATTTCCATCTGGGGCTAGAATTGAATTTGGTTACGCAGAAAATTTAACAGACGTTCTTCGTTACCAAGGTCAATCTTATACATGGATAGGAATAGATGAGTTACCTCAATATCCTACTCCAGAAATTTATAATTTTTTACGCTCATCACTTCGTAGTGTAGACCCAGAAATACCTGTGTATATGAGAGCTACAGGAAATCCTGGAAACGTTGGTTCATTATGGGTTAAAGAAATGTTTGTAGACCCATCAGAACCTAACAAAGCATTCCAAGTGCATATAGATACTGTTGCAGGTAGAAAATCTATAACAAGAAGATTTATACCGGCTAAGTTACAAGACAATCCTTATCTTATGCAAACAGATGATTACATGATTATGTTATCATCTTTACCAGAGGTACAACGTAAACAATTTTTAGAAGGAGATTGGAGTGCATTTGAAAATTCGGCTTTTCCGGAATTTGATATTACTACCCATGTTACTCAGCCTTTTGACATTCCCCGCAATTGGCTCAGATTCAGAACATGCGACTGGGGCTATTCATCTGCGGCTTGCGTTTTATGGATTGCAGTTGACTACGATAACAATTTCTGGGTATACAGAGAACATTATACCCAAAGAGTTACCGCAGACTTATTTGCAAGACAAGTCTTGGAAAAAGAACATGATGAATATATCCGATACGGAATCTTGGATTCTTCAACTTGGGCACGAAGAGGGGATGCCGGCCCTAGTATTGCAGAAACAATGATTAAAGAAGGATGTAAATGGAGACCATCAGATAGGTCACCAAGAAGTCGAGTAGCAGGAAAATTAGAATTACATAAGTTATTAACTAAAAATTCAGATACAGGACAACCTAAATTAAAAATTTTTTCTAATTGTACTAATCTTGTGAGAACATTACCAATGTTACCAATAGATAAGAACAACCCAGAAGATGTAGACACACACGCAGAAGACCATGCTTATGATGCACTTAGATATGGTGTTATGAGTAGAAGTGTACATCCAAAAAGTTATGAAGCGAATAAATACACGGAAAAAGAAACTTTTAAACCGGCAGATAGAGTATTTGGCTATTAATGAATATACCAGAAAAAATTAAAATAGGATATAGAGATTACAAATTAGAAGAATGGAAACAGACTGTAGCTACAGCAAATGAAGCTCATGGTCAATTCTTTTCAAAAGAAGGAATCATTGGTTACACAACTGATGAAAAAGGAGTTTCTCATGCTAATACTTTATTACATGAAATATTGCATGCAATAGTATATCAATGGAATATAGAATTAGAAGAAAAAGAGGAAGAAAAATTAGTTAATGGTTTAACTAATGGATTAACAACTGTCTTTGTAGATAATCCAAAATTAATGGATTACTTTAAAGAAAAAATTAAGGAGGGCTAAATGCCACAACCAATTGTTAAAAAATATAAACAAGGCGAACTTGGTATGCCTTATCCAAAAAAGAAAAATAAAAATAATCTTAACTTATCTGCGTATGGCGGAGAAGCTGACCCAGAGATAGCTACTAAAGATTATCCAAGCAAACCAAACAATCATGTGCAATCTTCATTTTGGAAGAAAGCAAATGAAAAAGATTATTAGGAGGAAACAATGCCACAACCAATTATGAAAAAATATAAACACGGTGAAATGGGTATGGAATATGGTATGCCATCAAAAGAAAAAATTCAATCCGGTATGAATAAAAAATATTCTCATGGAGAATTTTCTGATGCAGGTGGAAAATCAGCAAATCCAAAACCAGAATCATGGTCAAAAGCAAAGATTAAACAAGGCTCATTTAACAACTAAAAATAATGGCAAAATACGGCACAGCAAAAGGTGGCCAAGAACCTGCTAGTATCTTAGCATTAGGTGATGATGAAAAAGGTACTAAACAACAATACGATATTTCTAGTCTTTCTGGTTTAATTAAAAGCAAATTTATTGATGCAGAAAATGCTCGTAAATTTGATGAACAACGTTGGTTAAGAGCTTATCGAAACTATAGAGGAGTCTATGGAAATGATATGGCTTTTACTGAAAGTGAAAAATCAAAAGTATTTGTTAAGATAACTAAAACAAAAGTTTTAGCAGCTTATGGTCAACTAATAGAAGTTCTATTTTCTAGTGGAAAATTTCCAGTAGGAGTAGAACCTACACCTATTCCAGAAGGAATAGCAGAATATGCTCATGTATCAAAATCTCAAACTTCAACTCCAGAACAACCAGAAAGTCCATATGGATTTCCAGGAGATGGAAATGAATTAAAACCTGGTGCAACAAGTATACTTGGTGGATTAGAAGATAAATATCAAGGTATAGATTTTGTAGAAGGTGAATCAAAAGATGGCAAAGCAGAACCACAAATTAGTCCTGCTGAAATGGCATCAGCTAATATGGAAAAAATGATTCATGACCAATTAGAAGAATCAAGTGCTGTTAATGTTTTACGCCATGCTTTATTTGAAGCAGCATTACTTGGAACAGGAGTTATTAAAGGCCCATTTACTTATGAACAATCAAGTCATAATTGGGTTAAAAATTCAGATACTGGAGAGAATGAATATAATCCTAAAACAAAATTAGTACCAAGAATAGAATCAGTATCATGTTGGGATTTTTATCCAGACCCAGATGCAGTAACATTAGATGATGCTGAATATGTAATTCAACGTCATGTTTATACACGTTCTCAAGTTCGTGATTTAATGAATAGACCTTATTTTAGAAAAGAAGCAATTCGTGAATCTTTAAATATGGGGCCTAGTTATGAAGCTAGAGGATATGAAGCATCTCTGCAAGATAGAGAATCAACAGATGAGTTTGATAAAAACAGATATGAAATTTTAGAATTTTGGGGTACATTAGATACCCAACTTGCAATAGAAGCAGGTTTAGAATTAGAAGATGATATGGATGACTTGGATGAAGTTCAAGTTAATGCATGGGTATGTAATGGAAATATTATTAGATTAGTATTAAATCCATTTACACCTACAAGATTACCATATTTAGTTTGTCCATATGAAATAAATCCTTATCAATTTTTTGGTGTAGGTATTCCAGAAAATATGGATGATGCACAAACAATTATGAATGGTCATGCAAGAATGGCTATTGATAATTTAGCACTAGCAGGAAATTTAGTATTTGATGTAGATGAAACTATGTTAGTACCTGGTCAAGATATGAAAGTATTTCCTGGTAAAATATTTAGAAGACAAAGTGGTATGCCTGGTCAAGCAATTCATGGAGTTAAATTTCCAAATACATCAACAGAAAATTTAATGATGTTTGATAGATTTAGACAATTAGCTGATGAAGCAACAGGAATACCATCTTATTCACATGGAACAACAGGTGTGCAATCTACAACTAGAACTGCAGCCGGTATGTCTATGTTAATGGGTGCAGCAGCACTTAGTATTAAAACAGTTATAAAAAATATTGATGATTTTTTACTTAGACCTTTAGGTGAAACTTTATTTGCATGGAATATGCAATTTAATGAAAACTCACCAGAAATAAAAGGTGACTTGCATATAAAAGCAAGAGGTACTACATCATTGATGCAAAAAGAAGTAAGGTCACAAAGATTAATGACTTTTTTACAAGTAGCATCAAATCAGAATTTGGCTCCGTTTGTTAGATGGCATTCTATATTATCTGAAATTGCAAAGTCACTTGATATAGAACCAGAAAAATTAATAAACGACCCAGAGAAAGCGGCAATCTTTGCAAAAATAATGGGAATGGCAAATGGAAATCAACAAAATCAAGGCACTGGTGAACAGCCAACAATGGCCTCTGATGGAGAAGCTCCTGCAGGAGCGAATCCAAACGACCTTACAGGCGTTGGAGGTGGCAACATCGGAGTTGGAGGTGTTCCGCAACCAGGGGAGAGTAGCTTCCCTCAAGGAACTTCTAAACCTACGGGAACAACTTAAAAGAGTTAAATGACAACATACTACAAAGGAAATAATATTGGTTTAAATTATGATGCGGCAGCAGGTACTTGGAGTTTTAGTAATTTACCACAAGACTTTATAGACCCAAATGCGTTTTCAACACCAGACCCTGTATTTCCTACTGCTCCTACAGAACCTACTACACCAACAGACCCAACACCAGACCCATGTCCACCAGGATATGTGTATGATGAAACATTACAACAATGTGTACCAGACCCTAATTATCAAAATCCTTTTAGACAAGATAATCAAGGTGGAGGACAAGATGATGATACTGGAACAGGTCTTACTCCGTTTCCAGATATACAACCATATGTAGCAGGTACTCCAGGTGGAGGAAAATCGTATGTTCCTACAGTTGATACAGATGGTTTAGGAAATGTTGTAACAGAACCTGGTTCTGCATTTGACCAATCTGGTATTGATTATAGTATATTTAATTATGGAACGTATGCTCCTACAAGAGCACAAATGAATGAACATATGTTAATTACTTATGGTTTAGATAAAGGATGGCTTTCATTTGATGATGAAAAAAATGCTTATCGTAAAATTCAATTTAAAGAACAGATAGACCCTAAAACAAGAAATTTAATAAAAAATCAATGGGCACTAAATTTAATACACTCTGATTCCCATAGAAATTATAAAGATTATTTTGAAATTCTTGAAAAAGGATGGCAACCATCAAATGACCAAAATATATGGAAAAAATGGATACAAGGAAATGCCCAATATTCATTAACAGGTGGAATGATATTTAAAGATACATCAACAAGAGGTGGTAGAACTTCTGATGTAACTTATGTTGGTTATAGTAAAGATAAAATAGTATATGAAGAAGATGAATATGGAAGAAAAAGACAAAAATTTATTAAAGGATTTGAAACTAAAATTAAAGAGGCTATGTCTATTAAAGATGCTCAAGGTAATATAAAAGGTATAATTGATAGAGAAGGTAATGTAAATGTTAGAGCAGATGACCAAGGTGGATATTATGATTCTAAAGGAAATTACATAGGTGGTGATGGTTCTAGAGGTAGTAGTCTACTTAAAGGAATGCAATATTTAATTAATTTAAAAAATAGTGGTATAAAATTACCGGATAATTTAAAGAAAAGATTATTTAAAGGTATAAATTCAAAAGCTTTAACTCCTGCACAAAAAGCAAATTATGCTAGTCAATTAGGATATAATTCTTGGAATGATGTTAAAAAAGATTTAGATACGGCTGTATCAGATGATAAATGGTGGCAAAAAGATGATGATGCTATTATACAAATTGATGATGCAAGTTCAGAAATAGACGTTGATATAGATGATGCTGGAACTCCTAGTGGAGATACATCTTATACACCACCGGGTACTAAAGATGAAGCTGATGTAACTCATCCAATTTATGGAGATGAGGGAAGTTATGGTGGAGGAGAAGACTTTGGAGGTTATCAAGGAAATCAACAAGATACTAATGAAGCAAATGTTCCATATAGCGGAGGTACAGATTCATCTGGACAAGGAAGTTATGGTGGAGGAGAAGACTTTGGAGGTTATACCCCACCTCCTAAAGACCGAAAAACATGTTTCCATCCAGAACAATTAATTGGTAATAAATTTATTAAAGATTTAGAACCGGGCGATTTAATTAATGGAATTAAAATTCTTGGAATAGTTAAATTAAAATTAGATGAAGATATGTATTCTCTTAATGATGTAAGAGTTACAGGAACACATAAAGTTAAATATAATAATACTTGGATGTATGTTTCTGAACATCCGGATTCATTTAAAATAAATGATAAACCAGAATTTGTATATGTACCAATAGTAGAAGGTGGAACATTTATAATTAATAATTATGAATTTGCAGACTATGATGATGAGCACATAGAAACATTAAATAATAAATTAAAAGTTGCATAGGAGAAATATATGGCAAACGGAATGATGGGAAATCTTATGGGAGCACAACCTCCTATGGAACAACCAATGGGAGCAGAAGCTCCAATGGCAGGAGCAGGAGATGCTGTTCTTGACATGCACTTAACAGAAGATGTAAAACAAGCATTACAGCAAAAAGGAATAGATATTTCTGCAGTAGCAGATAGAGGCCCTAAAGAACCTGTAGTAGTTTTACCAGTATCAATAATTATGAATAGATATCCTGGAAATAGTCCAGAAGAATCTATGAAACAGTTTGTACAGGATATGACAGCAAATGCTGCCCCTCCTGCTACAGAGCCAATGCCACAACCGGCAATGGCAGAAGCTGCACCGGCAACACCAGTAGAACCTACTGGATTAGGAGCAGCACCAACAATGGATAGGCCACCTATGACAGCTTAGTCATAGCCCCAATGCGACTCTAGGCCACCTGTTTTCCAACAGCCCCAACAAAGGAGAATAAAATGGAAGAAAATAAAAAAGAAGAGATTCAAACAGAGGAAACGAAAGATGAATCTCAAGTAGAGGCTCTTCTCGAGCCTACCCCTTATAAGCGTAAAGCTGAAAAAGAGGAAACAGACGATACAGCTACCGACTCAAAGGACACTGCTTCAGAAGAGGCAGCCACTCCCGATGAAGAACGCCCTGTTAATGCTGAAGAGAAGGTGTTTAAAAAAAGGTATGACGACCTTAAACGCCATTACGATTCTACTGTAAATAAGCATAAAGATAATGTTTCTAAACTTAAAAAACAGCTAGAAGATAACGCTGATAAAATTAAATTGCCAAAAACTAAAGAAGAAATAGAAGCTTGGCGTACTAAATATCCAGATGTCTATGATGTTATAGAAACTATAGCACATACAAAGGCAGATGAAAAAGCTAAAAAAGTTGAAAGCGGTCTTAAAGAATTAGAAAGCCAACAGGCAGTTGTTCAAAGAGATAAAGCTGAAGTTGAATTAGCTAAACTTCATCCAGACTTTAATGAAATTAGAGCGGATGATAAATTTCATGAATGGGTTAAAAACCAAGATTCTGTTATTCAAGATTGGTTGTATGATAATACATCTAATGCAAAATTAGCTGCTCGTGCCATTGACTTATATAAAGTTGATACAGGATATGGTAAGAAAAAATCTAATAAATTAGAGGCATCAAAATCAGTAACATCAACTAGTAAACGTGAAGTAGAGACAGGAGACAAAAAAATCTGGTCGCTTAATGAAATAGCTAAAATGAAACCTCAAGAGTTTATAAAACACGAAAAGGAAATAGATTTAGCTAGAACAGAAGGTAGAATTCGTTAAATCTTTAACTAACAGTCTATAGGAGGACTAAACGATGGCTATTGCAAAAGGAGCCGGTTATACAAACTTACCTTCGGGTAATTGGTTACCGGTAATATACAGCCAAAAAGTCCAAAAGTTCTTTAGAACTGCATCAGTCGTAGAAGATATTACTAATACTGACTATGCAGGTGA
>VTLG01014312.1_pt1 | contig 11696 bp, 3 predicted proteins | sample 4694571 | NCBI WGS metagenome assembly VTLG01 (sample SAMN12604809, study PRJNA352737) | marine metagenome | biome: ENVO:00000447; feature: ENVO:00000209|ENVO:00000569|ENVO:01000036; material: ENVO:00002151; isolation source: viral sequences binned using virsorter ... | reverse complement strand
TAACGTACGGTACAGGGGCACAGGCATACCTTACAGGAGCACGTACAGATTATGACGTGCTGACTGTACAGGATACAACTTTTATAACTAACAAAACTAAGACAGTTGCAGCTCTTGCAGCACCCTCGTTCACTGCGAACTCACAGGGTACGATTAGATTAATAGGAGATGCTAACAATATACCTTTTAGTATTACAGTAGCTGGACAGACTACTACATTTACATCAGGTGCAAATGATACCTATTCACAGGTATTAACTACAATGAAGACTAATATTGATAACTTCAGTATATCAGGTCTAACAGTAACTAAGCTAGCTGACAGCTTACATTTATCTCGTACTTCTACTTTTACTTTAGTAGGTAGTGGTGGTACAAGAGGAGACAAACTTGGTGTATTCCAAGATCAAATAGCTACAATAGCAGAGCTACCTAATGAATCTAAAAATGGACATGTAGTTAAAGTGCTTAATGATGGTGCTACTACATCACCATTCTTTATGAAGTACACAGCAGATAACAATACATCAGGTCCCGGATTCTGGTCAGAAGGTTTATCTCCAAGTGTATCTACAGGACTAGATAACACAACAATGACGCATGAGCTTGTAAATACAGGAACTAATGCGTTTACATTTAAGAAGATAACATTCGATGCAAGAACTGTAGGTGACGATGTTACTAACTCTCATCCATCTTTCGTAGGTGCAAAAATTGTACAGGCATTTTTCCATAACAATAGATTAGGATTTTTGTCTAGTGACAACGTATCTATGAGTCAATCAGCAGAGTTTTTTAATTTTTATCATACATCTGCACAAACAGTTACTGACTCAGATCCTATTGATGTAAGTGCGTCTACTATTAGACCGGCTGCACTTCATAGTGTACTACCATCTACTCAAGGTTTAGTTCTATTTAGTGCTAACCAACAGTTTTTGATGGCAGCAGCTGATGGTATTCTAACACCAGCTAAGACAGTTATACGTGCTATAGCTAACTACGAAATGGATATCGAATTAGATCCAGTAGATATGGGTACAACAATTAACTTTGTTAGTAAAACTCCTAGTTACACCAGAGTATTTGGTATGGTAACACGTGGAGAAAACGAAAACCCAACAGTATTAGACATAGGTAGAGTAGTAAATGAGTGGGTTCCAGCTACAGTAGATACACTGATAGCTAGTCCACAGAACCAGTTTATTGCTATGTCTGGGCAAGCTTCTAGATACATATATTACTTCCGTACATATAGTGATGGAGAAAAGAATCTAGTACAAGCATGGTATAACTGGGAAGCACCCGGTACAGTACAAGCTATGGCAGCAGATTCTGATGACTTCTTTGCTGTAACAAAACAGGGCGGACAATTTACATTAAGCAAAGCTAGTCTTAGTCAAAGTCCAGATGATGCTATTATTGTTAACAACGAAGGTAAAAAAATTAATCCTTGTATAGATCTATATGCTACAGCTAGCTCTGTTACATTTGACACAGCTGGTAATTTTAGCAAATGTTTTATACCATACAATGATGCTACAAACCTAACACCAGTGCTAATTATTAAAGGTACTACAGCTACAGGTCAATTTATTGAGTCTGGATTTACAATGACTCCAGAACGTGTAGTAGAAAGTGGTAATACATATTTTAAAGTACCATTTAAAAACTTAACAAGTGTAGCTAGTGATGTTATTGTAGGATATAAATATGACTTTGACATCATATTACCTAAGACATATTTTAAAACTGATGATGCTGGAGCTCGATCTGACTTTTCTGCTAACTTAACTATAGCACGTATGAAGTTTGCTGTAGGGTTATCAGGAGTTATGGGATTTAAGTTAAGGTCAAAAGGTATACGACAAGGTAAACGTGAACATACTGGCGACGGATCAACTACAGTATTTGGATGGGACCCATCAGATATAAGTTATATAGACAAAGAGCAAGTAAAAGTTAAAGTAAATAATGTTGTAACTACAGCATTTACAGTAACAAGTAACACATCTTTAACTATGGATTCTGCACCAGCTAATGGTGCTACAGTTTTAATATACTTAGATGAATGGTATAATTTAAACCCTGTAATTAAAGCTAACCAGTATCTTGCTAATGATATACCTTTAGTTGACCAAACAGTATTTACATTACCTATACATCAAAGAACAGAAAACTTTACACTTAGATTATTTAACGATACACCATTCCCGACAGCCTTAAACTCTATGATGTGGGAAGGATTATACTCACCTAGATTTTACAGGAGGACTTAATGAATTTAATACCATTTATAGGACCAGCTGTCAGCATTGTCGGTAGCATTATTGGCGGAAATAAGTCAGCTAATGCAGCTAAACAAGCAGCTAATGATAAAAACGCAGCAGCTGCAAGACAGTTAGAGTATGACACTGAACTCTGGAATATGAAGAAAGAGCGACTTGTCGCTGATCGAGAGTTTGCAGTACGAGAGATTGAACTAAAAGCTTTAAATGAAGGAAAGGTAGCTGCATTTAAAGATGCTTCTAATGCTAGACAGTATAATGCTGATTTACAAATTAGAAACATGCAGCAGGCATCTAATGAAGCTCAGTTCAAAAGATCTGAAGAAATTTATAGTAATCAATTAACACTAAACGAAGGTGCATATCTTAGAGGTAGAGAGAAGGAAAACGCTAAGTTAGACGAAACTCTACAAGAAGCTGCATATGATAAAAACGCTGCATATCTAGACTTCTTAGTTAAAGAAGGTAAAATTAGAGCTAGAGGTGTCACAGGTAGATCAGCTGAAAAACTTAGAACTACACAAGCTTTAGACTTTGGTAGTAAAGTAGCTATGTTATCAGCTTCTACAAACAATGCAGTTCAAAATGCAAACTTTGTTTTAGACTCAATAAATCGGGAAAAATCGGCAGCAGACTTGCGAGCATATGCAGCAAAGATGTTAGATCCCGGTGAGTTACCAATGCCGGTAATGCCTTTACCTACACCAGTAGCAACTTATCAGTTCCCACGGGTAATTGAAGAGTATGACTTTGGACCCGCACCAGTGCTAGGAGCTACAATGTCTGCATCAGCAGCAGCTGGACAGGTCTGGGGATCAACAATAAGTAGTATCGCTGGAAGCATAGGTCAAGGATTTAACAACTATGCTAATTATAGATACGGAACGAAATTCTAATGGCACAAGTATTTAAACCTAGACTCCAAGGAGGTAGGTTTGAGGAATTACAGATTGGAGGAGCCGCTGCATTGCGGAATATGTCTATCCAATCTGACGCACAAATCACAGCAGCAAAAGAGAATAGGCAGCGTCAGTCACAACTTGACGCTAACTATGCTCGTGATCTACGGACAGTTGCTGAAAATCAAAAAGAAAACAGAAAGATTAACGAAAATCTTGAAATAAAAAAAGATAAGTTACGTTACGAAGCTACACAGTTAAAAGGTAAAAGAGAAGTAGAAGCTCTAGAAGCTCAGGCTAAACAGAAACTTAAAAAATCAGAGTTTCTTGCAAAACTTTCACCTACACTTGCTAAAAATTTAGGGTCTGCTGCTGAAGGCATCTACAAATTTATAGACATCCAGAAAGGTGTTAACAGATTTAAAGAGCTAGAAGCTACTGGAGGCTTTGACTTTTTAGATGAGTTGCATCAGGAAATGGAAAAGCAAACTAACTTTCCAGAACTTCAAAAGCAACGTAACGAAAATATATACAATTTATCTGACCCGGGGTCTGGAGATAATGCAGATTATCTTGGAAGTTTATTTAGAAACAATGGCTACTACGGTAGTTTACTAATTGCTGACAAAGTAAAAACATCTTTACCTTCGATCCTAGCTTCATTCGATCAATACTTACAAGAGGAAGAGATCCAACTTGACCCATCACAAATACAGGATGCTCTTGAGTTTCGTGCACAAGAGATTCTTGCAAAGTATGGTATAGATGAGTTTAGCCCTGCTGGTAGATCAATTCTTAAAATGTTTAGTGAAGAAGGTGCTAAACGACAAAAAGTTGCAATAGATGGTCAAACCTATTTAATATATGAAGAAAACTTATTAGAAGATAAAGAGATACACCGAGTTAGAAATACTCAAGAAACTTGGGATCAGATGATTGCAACTATAATGAATGGTTATTCAAAAGATCCGTATGGTCGAGTTACATCTAACCGTGGTGTAGTTGGTCCTAAAGAAGCTGCTCTATCTATCTGGGAAGAAGCTCTTAGAGATCCTAAGTATGGTGGTGCTGGTGGTTGGCAACGATTTGTTGACGACTGGGGTAAGTGGGAAACTCCTATTTCACCCGGTAATACAAAGCGTATGCAATGGGTTCTTAAAAATCCTAAGCTGTTTGAAGTAGGTGGAGACTTACACAAACAATGGCGAACACATACTGATGCAGTAGTAGAGGAAAATAAGAAAACTTTAAAAGATGATGATAACCAAAGATTAAATAATGCTATTACATCTTATAATAATGGTGACTATGAAGGTCCTAATAAATATCAAATTCTTGCAGCTGAGTATGTAAGAAATGAAGGTAATCCAGAAACACAAAAGTTTCTTGCTGATAAGATGCTTATTACTCAAACTGACAATAACAAGGCTGTTGTTAGTCACGTTATGAAAGTTGTTTCACAAGGTGATACTAAAGAATTTTTTAATTTATTATCTTTATATCCAAACGAGGTTCAAAACATTGTTGGAGCAGCACCATTTATTAAAAATGTAGAAGCTTTAGTAGCTGCTAAAGGAGCTGACTTTGATACTGAAATAGATAACTTTGCTAAAGGCATTATAAGTGAAATAGATGCTACTGCTTTTGCTACTGTCGGCACTCAAAGTCAACAAGCTACTGATGCTAAAAACGCAACAAAAAACTTATTTTATAATCTTTTTAATAGCACTTATAAAAACGTAGAAGATCCGCTTGAACGATACAACTTAGCAAAAAGAGATGTTGAGAACTTAGCTTCAATAGACACAGTTAATCCTGACCAAACTAAAGGTAAAGGTATTTTTAGACGTCTTGATGGCACAAGTAAAAATGGTTCAGTCGTATTTACTGCATTTTATGATGGTACATTACCCGGAGAACGTATTTCATTTAAAGAAATAAAAGAGGAAATAGATAGTAAATCACAGGTTGGGTTAGGTTTAAATCAAGTTATTAGAGATAATAAGGTTGATGGAAAACTAATTGTATCAGATACTGAGCTAACAAAAGTTGCAACTCAGATAAGATCTGGAAGCGACTCAATAATTTTACCAGAAAATGTTAGATTACTAGAACAATTTTATCCAAGTTTTGATGCTAGAAAATACATAAACAACTTACTTCAACGTAATAAAAATTATAAAGATGAAAAACTTTATATACCACCTGATGCGTATGACATGGTTAGAGAACCCGGTAGTTCATCTTTTAGACAAGAGCAAAAGTTACCATACTTAATGAGTTTATATGGACCTTGGAGTGATGAAGTTGGAAAGCATAGTACAATGTCTAACTTTGCTCGAGTATACTCTGATGGCTACACTGGAACTCTTGAATTAGGATCTAAATTATTAGACATGCCACAGTTAGAAGATGTAAACTATTTTCCTACAGGAGAAGATGCTAAAACACTTATACAATTTGGATCTGAATTTAATATACATTACAACCCTTATGGAAGTGGAGGATGGTTTGAACCATGACCGATGAAGAATTACAATTAGAAGAAGAACAGAATTTGGTAGCTTTTGGTTCAAAGTCTAAAGAAGAATTAGAAAAAGAAAAGCTACAAGATGCTGGAATACTACCAGTAGACAGTATAGACCAACCTACACCATCTCAGTTTAAACCAGCGTATGGGGGTAAAAAAGGTTATAGCACCGTAGATTTATCCATACAAAAAAATGAAGACCAGATGATGAAAGAACATCGTGAATGGTTCATGACTGGTAAAGACGAAGATGCTAGCTTTACAACACGTGATAGATTACGTGATAACTGGTTTAGAAAGTATAAAGGCATGTCTCATGATGAGTACAAAGCTGGTGAACCTGAGAAATTTGGAGGAAGCATATATGGCTCATCCAATCCACTAAAAGTTCTTGATAGTACATTCCAAGGTTTAAGTACAGCCGGTTTAGGTCTAATGGACTTTGGTATGGACCTTGTAGGTCTTGTACCCGGTGGAAAAAGACTTGATGATATCTGGGATGCAGAGACTAGACTAGATAACCCCGGTATGCAAAAGATGCGTGAGATATTTTCTATTCTCATACCCGGTATTTTAACTGGAGGTAAAGCTAACGCATTTACAGCAACAAAATTTCCACAAGCTGCTCGATGGAGTTTGCCTTGGTGGAAACGATTAGGTGCTAACGCTGCTATTAACTTACCAGTCGATACAGCGATTGTAGGTATTAGTGATACATCAGAACAGGATACAATAACTACAACCTTAGCTAAACAGATTCCTGATATATTCGGAATAGAAGGTCATTTACCTTTACCAGAAATATTAAAGACAAGAGATTCTGACAGTCCAGCTGTACGTCGATATAGGACTATGTTAGAAAACTTACCTATACCTATACTAGGTAACGTAGTAGGTTCTTTGTTTGACGTACCACAGGGTCGTAAAGTACTAGATTGGTTTGAACCGTTAGATGAAACAGCTACTAAGTATAAACAGACAAACATTGCTTTTGGTGGTGATACTGGTAAACTTATGAGATTATCTGAAATAAACGAACAGATGGGTCAAGGTGTTTTAGATAGACTGAGAGGTGGACAAGGACTTGATCCTAAAGTATATAATGCTTTACTTGATGAAAAATTCAGACTAGAGAATGAGTTAGGTGATATTCTAGATTTTGACGATGTAATGCGTCGAAGTGATATAATAGAAAACACTGAACGATCTGCTCGTGCTGCTAACAAATTAGATAACATAGACCAGCTTGAGTTAGATTTAGGTATTGATCCTGACATATCTCCAGCTGCATTTGACGAAGGAGCTAAAGGTGGTACAATTCCACCTCCCGGTAATGTTGCACGTAATATGGCTGATACTGCTGCTATTCGACAAGGTGTATCTAAAGGAGATCCAGCTCCAGTTATTACAGATTCCATGATAAAGAAAGGACTTATGATAGGTCCTGAGAGTCGTGATGTAGTAAGAGGTGTAGCTGAAGCTGCTAGAGACGCTGGTAGATTTAATGCTGTAGTTGATGGTTTTAGATTTAGTTCTAAAGAAATGAACGCAGCTGCATGGGGTATTTATAATGATATTATAACCGCAGGCTCAGTAGATGATATTAGAGAGTTTTTCTTAGATAACATGGACGTCAAGAATTTACTTGGCGGTATGATGAAAGTAGAGTACGCATCTGAAGACGCTGCAAGAGCTGGTCTTTTTGCTTTACGTGACCTTACAAATCAGTTTCTAGGTGTAGAGATTACAGAATCTTCTGCTAGAGTTATGGATAGTCTTGCAAGAGAAGCTTCAACACTTGCTGACGCTACAATTCAATTTGCTGGTATGGTTGACCCAAATAAAATGATGGATCTTATATTAGATAAGATGTTATTCTTATTAGATGAGTTAGCTATCAACAAGTATATAGCTGGTTGGGCTTTACGTAATAAAAACGTTTTTAATCAAATGCCACCTCAAAATTTACAAGAAGGTATTGATACATTACTTGCTGAATTTAAAGGTGCACAAAACTCTATTGCAAAGAAAAACAAACAGTTTATATCTGAATTAAAAAGATTAAGAAAAGAATTTCCAGAAGTAGTTAAACCTTTAATGGATGCTTTTGCACATACTGGTGGTGATGTAGACAGTATGGCTAAATTAATGAAGTGGGCTGCTCAACAGATTACACCTATGGGTTATTTTAAAAGCCCTAATCCTAAAGAAATGAATCTATTTGCTAGAGGACTTTGGGGTGTACGTTATAATAATGTGTTAAGTGGATTAGCTCCTCTTAATGCTGCTGTAGGTAATGGTGGTGCACTTACCCTTAAACCTATTAACTCATTACTTGGACATGCTTTTTATGGCTATCAAGACGGTTTTGAAGGTTTTAAACGTACTATATTTTATAATGGTGCTGTTCAAGAGACCAATCGTCGTGCTATAAAAGATGCGTACGAACTGATGAAAAAATCACATAAAGATCCTGAGATGATGATTAAAACATATCGTAAGGATTTTGTGTATAAGGTAGATAAGACTTGGGAATTAATAGAAGAAATGCGTCCTATTTATGAGAAGCAGGGTAACTATGCTAAACTACTTGAGTTAGATACAGTTATTGCTTTAAAACAATTAGGTGCACATCCCGCACTACGTTACGGTATGACAGGCATGGTATTTCCTGATGTATTTGCTACAACTCACATGGCACATAACATGTCACGTGTAAGAGCATACGACGATGTCTTTAGTGATAAAGGCTTTGCTGACTTTGATGAAATACTAAAAGCAGAAAAGAAACATTACGATGCTATGTTTGATGCTGATGGTCTAATTAAAGATAAAGCAGTTAGAGCTCTTGCTGGTGAAATACAACTAAACATGGATGACGGAATGTCAAGATGGATAAATGAAGCTACTACAGCTTATCCTATACTTAAAGAAGTTTTGATGTTTCCACGTACGATGAGTAATGCTACTAAACTTGCTGCATCTTATACACCTATTAGTTTACTACCCGGTATTAGTAGATATAGTAAAACTATTTATGCTAAAACTGACGACGATATAGCTGAAGCATTATTAGAGCATGGTCTTATCATGGCTAAGACTCCTAACGCTAGAGTTGTTTGGGAAAACCTAAAAGCTGAATATACAGGTCGCATGATACTTTCTGGTCTGATAGTAACAGGTTTATTTAGTCACGCAATGGCAGGGAACATTACAGGTCCGGGTCATTATAATCAGTCTGAAAGAAGTAAACAGATTAAGAATGGTTTTAAACCACACATGCTGTTAGTACCTGTACCCGGTGGTGGAGAAAAAAATGATTTCTGGATAGATTATTCTGGTATACCCGGTGTTAAACAAGTTCTTGATATACTTGCAAGTCTAGCATATTATGCTCATGATATCGACGAAGCATTTTTAGAAAGTATCGAATCTAAACTTATGTGGGTTTTATCTGCATCATTTGCAAGAGATACACCATTACAGGGATTTGAACCATTAGTTAATTTTTTAAATGGTGACATGTCTGCGTTCTATCAACAGACAAAACAAAGCATTAAAACTTTAATACCTCAAATTGGTACTTTACAAGTTGTTGAAAGTGCCTTAAGTGATGCACTTAAAGACATAGAAACTAAAGAAATTATACCATATCTAATGAGTAAAATTCCCGGACTATCTAGTTTTGTACCAGAGCAAATAGACATATATACAGGAACTCCTATCGGTCACACAGATAATAACTGGTTAAGAGCATTTAATGCTGCAAGTCCTGTTAAGGTTGCTGGACGTGATGAACCTTGGAGAGTATTTTTACAAGAGATAGGTTTTGATGGATTGACTTTACTTAAGAAAGATTCTACAGGAACTTATGAATATAGTCCAACAGAAAGAGAACAGATATATGGATATATAGGTGAACAGCAGATCTACAAACAGATCATACGAATTATGAATACTAAACGCTATCGAGAGGAAATTGAATTAGTTAAAGCACATAGAAGATCTAACAAGACAAGTGATTTAATTACAATAGATGTTGATAGTTTACCTGTAATGCAAGATTTACGTAGCGTTGTACGCAATGCTCAGAAGATTGCAGAAGCTAAATTCTTACGAGATAACCCTGCAATAGGTGACGTAATTAGAAAGCAGCAGGCGGTAGATAATTTAATGAGACAAGGTAAAGTAGAAGAAGCTGTTGAAATAAAAAACAATACCACTCGTAAACTACTAAACATGAGGAAATAGCAACTATGAGTGCTGTTATACAAAATGAATACACAGGTAACGGGAGTACAACTCAGTACTCCTTTACATTCCCATATCTTAAGACCTCAGACATCAAAGCAAGTCTGGACGGTGTGGATACGACGGCATTTACATTGCCTAATGCAACCACGTTACAATTTAATACTGCTCCTACAAACGGAGCCAAAATCAAAATATTTAGACAAACCGGTGTTGACAACTTAACAGCAACATTCTATGCTGGATCAGCTATCAAGTCAGAAGATCTAAACGACAACTTTACACAAAACCTGTATAAAACACAGGAGATTGGAGGTCGTTTTATCAGTAACCTTGGTGGTACGATGCTCGGTGATCTAAACATGGGTGAAGATACTGTTATTAAGTTTGAAGGTGCAACAGATGACGCACATGAAACTACATTAACAGTAGCTGATCCTACAGCAGATCGAACAATTACCCTACCTAACGTAACAGGTACTGTCGTTACTACAGGTGACACCGGTACTGTTGCTACAGGTATGATTGCAGGCGATGCTGTAACTGGAGCTAAGATAGCTGACGATCAGATCAACTCAGAACACTATGTAGACGGATCTATAGATACTGCCCACATAGCTGACGCACAAGTTACAACTGCTAAAATAGCTGACAGCAATGTGACTACAGGTAAGATTGCTAGTCAAGCTGTTACTAACGCTAAACTAGCTGGATTATCAGTAGCTACAGCAAATATTATAGATGCAAATGTAACTACAGCTAAGATAGCAGCAGATGCAGTTACAAACGCAAAGATAGCTGACAACAGTATAGACTCAGAACATTATGTAGATGGATCTATAGATGCTGCACACATAGCAAGTAATGCAATTACTAATGTTAAACTAGCAGACGATTCTGTCGGAACTGCTGAACTACAAGATAGTAGTGTAGATACTGCTAGACTAGCTGACAATGCTGTAACACTCGCTAAGATGACTGACAACTCTGTTGGTACATCTGAAATAGTTAATGATGCAGTCACAACGGCTAAGATAGCACTTAATTCAATAACTGGTAACGAGTTAGCTAACAACTGTATTGGTGAAGAACATATTGCAGACGACCAGATCAGGTCAGAACACTATGCGGCAGGGTCTATTGATACCGAACACATAGCTGATTCACAAATTACTACAGCTAAGATAGCTGACAGTGGTGTAACTACTGCTAAGATAGCCGGGGCTAACGTTACCGATGTGAAGCTTGCATCTAACGCTGTTACAACATCTAAGATTACAGATGCTAATGTAACTACAGACAAGATTGCTAATGATGCTATTACTATTGGTAAGATAGGTTGTGAGCAAACAACTATATCTGATAGCGACTCACACATTCCAACATCTGGAGCTGTGGTAGATTATGTTGCTGCACAGATAGCACCTATTGGTGGTCTAGAAGTTATAGCTACAGAGGTAGCATTTCCTAACACACAGCCTGCTGCCGGTGTAGTTATATCTATAGCAGATGCTGGTGGTATAGTTGTGAACGGATCTGGTACATCAACTACAGGTAGAACTGTAGGTGGTAGTACTGTAACTATCAATGGAATTAACTCGGCTTTTAACAGCTCAACTGTTGATGCTGGTGTATCATTTATGGTAAGTTCTACTGGCTCAGGTCAGGTATATAACTTCCACAAAGCTACATTAAAAGAAGCAGACATACTTAGCTTAAGTAATGACA
>VTLG01001466.1_pt1 | contig 11698 bp, 16 predicted proteins | sample 4694571 | NCBI WGS metagenome assembly VTLG01 (sample SAMN12604809, study PRJNA352737) | marine metagenome | biome: ENVO:00000447; feature: ENVO:00000209|ENVO:00000569|ENVO:01000036; material: ENVO:00002151; isolation source: viral sequences binned using virsorter ... | reverse complement strand
GAGGATTGTGAGACGATGTTAGTAGGAGACATGATTGGTGGGCGGAAGTGAGCTTCGTTACGGAAGCTTGTTTAGCGGTATTGGTGGGATTGATCTTGGGATGGATCTTGCAGGGTTTGAATGTGCTTGGCAGGTTGAAGTAGATGACTACTGTAGACAGGTACTTGAAACGCACTGGCCTGGAGTCCCAAAATACAAAGACATCTACGATGTCAAAGGATCAGAGCTTGAGCCAGTTGACATTCTCTGCGGGGGTTTCCCCTGTCAGCCAGTCTCGGTTGCAGGAAAGCGTAGTGGAGTTGATGATGAAAGATGGCTATGGGACGAGTTCTACAGACTCATTTGCGAAGTTAGACCAAGATGGGTTGTGGCTGAGAATGTGCCAGGACTCTTATCAGCAAACTCTGGACGGGCGTTTGCAGGAGTACTCAGAGACTTGGCCGAGGGCGGGTATGATGTTGTCTGGGACGTGTTTCCAGCGGGAGGACCTGGTGGCGTTGGGGCGTTGCACAGGAGAGAGAGGATCTTTATCATCGGTAAATTGGCCGACTCCAACAGTAAACGACAGCAAGAACAACGCAAGTCCGAGTCAGTTCAGAAGGATCGGCAGGAACCTGAATACAGAGGTGGCGATGCAGGAGATGTGGCCGACACCGACAGCACACATAGCAAAAGAGGGAGGATATCCCGCAGAGCACACACGAAAAACACCGACATTAACGGCAAGAGTTCATCAAAAGATGTGGCCAACACCAAGCGCATCGGACAACAGGGACAGGGGGCATCTAGGAAGTGGGGCCGTTCAGAGACGTATGGAGAAAGGCAAACAGATAATGCTTTCACAATCGGTATCGAAAACCAGTGGGGCGTTGAACCCGATGTGGGTCGAGTGGCTAATGGGGTTCCCAACAGGGTGGACAGACTTAAAGCCCTCGGAAACGCAGTCGTCCCCCAGGTCGCCTACAAAGTAGCGAGGATGATAAGTGAGTATACAGAGAAAGAGAAATGAAGTAAGCAGATTATTGAGGATGTCGAACCGACATAGGAATGTGTTGCGTTGGAGTCCTAATGAGACGATGGAGCATGTGAGTATGAAGTTTGAGATCTGCATGCAGTTAAAGAAATGGGGGCATGAGTTCTATACAGAGGCGATCTTTGATGAGAGTGGATTGCGGGCAGATGTGATTGATGCAGACGAGGGTGTTGTTTACGAGGTTTATCAGACAGAGGGTATGGAGAGTTTGAAGAGGAAAGCCAGGCAATATCCGTTAGAGGTTAGGTTTGTTGATGCGAACCAGCAATTTGAGGAGAAGATGTTACTGTGATCCGTATTATAAGAGATGGTGAAGTGGTTTTTGAGAGTGATGATCTGTATAAGGTTGCAGATTGGTTATATTACGATGATATAGAAGTTAAGATGTTAGAAGTGAGACCGAATAGGGAGGCTTATGACGAGGCCAAGATTATTGAACGGTGATGTGCGGGAGGTTCTCAGAAAGTTGGAGCCTGAGAGTGTCCAGTGTGTAGTCACATCACCCCCCTATTGGGGTCTTAGGGATTATGGATCTGAGGGTCAACTAGGATTGGAGGAGACACCAGAAGAGTATGTAGAGAACATGGTAAGTGTGTTTCAGGAAATAAAACGAGTTCTTAGAAAAGATGGGACGGTTTGGTTGAATCTTGGTGACAGTTATGCAGGTGGAGGCAGGGCAGGTAAGAACACAGAATACAAAGAGAAGCACACGAACTTTGGGAGGGTTCAGGACATGAGCACTTATGCGGATCCTTCAAAGATTCCGAAAGGGTTGAAGGCCAAGGACTTGGTTGGAATCCCCTGGCGTGTTGCGTTTGCGTTACAAGCAGATGGTTGGTGGTTAAGGAACGACATTATTTGGAGTAAGCCAAATCCGATGCCTGAGCCAGTAAAGGATCGTTTAACAAAGAGTCATGAGTATATATTTTTACTTACAAAGTCGAAGAAATACTATTACGATCATGAGGCAATAAAAGAGCCTTATAATGAATCTTCGATCCAGCGAATAAACCAGGCTTCGTTTGATCAACAGACGGGAGGAGACAAGGATTACGGTAAAGTGTCAGTACATTCTAAGAACACTAATTCAATGCGAGGGACGTTGGAGAAATTTAAAGAAAACTTAGGAAGTGGACGTAACCGTAGGACTGTGTGGGAAGTAGTTACGAAGCCATATCCAGGAGCTCACTTTGCTACGTTTCCAGAAGAGATACCTGAGACTTGCATTAAGGCAGGAACATCAAAGGCAGGATGCTGTGCAAGTTGTGGCGCACCCATTGAACGAGTTATAGAGAAAGGCGAGAAAATAAGTTTAGAGGATTACAAAGGAGAAGGCAAGAAAGATTATGCGTCAGCTTTAGCTGAGAATCCAAGCGATGTAAAGAGGCGCACATTAGAATCAATGCGTCAAGTTATCTACAAAGGTTGGAAAGCAAGTTGTAAATGTAATGCTGAGAAGGTTCCTTGTGTAGTATTGGATCCGTTTGCTGGATCTGGAACTACTTGTGCAGTTGCATCGAGGTTAGGAAGGGACAGCATTGGTATAGAATTAAGTGAGGAATATCTTAAATTAGCCCGTAAGAGGTGTAAGATAGACAGCGAGAGTTTATTCAAATATGTTTAAGGTCGAGGACAAGGACATTACCAGGCTGGTTGCTAATGCTCTTGATCTTGCAGCAGAGAAGCCTCTTTCATTGGGTGAGTTTGCAGAATCTATATTACAGAGTTACATGGATCATGAGCCTACCGATTTTGTTCCTTTAGGTGATATGCACAGAGAATGGGAGGAGTTGTTTAACAAAGGAACCCACACAGCTATTATGTGTGCTAGGGGTCACTTAAAGACAAGTTGGAGTTTGGCTGTATTGGCCTATCACATGGCTACGTTTAAAAACTTTAGAGCATTGTATATTTCGGCTACATTGGAACAGGCGTGGGATAAGTTAGAACAGTTTGAGGAATTGTGTAAGAGATCTTGGAGGTTGGAGGGGTATGTAAAGTCCACAGAAGAGCATAAGGCAGTATGGCGTAAAGGGGCCAAATACTTTAACAATGGATCAAGAGTTCACGGGGCAAGTATAGGCAAATCCTTGGAGGGTCCGCACGTACACATGATTATTTTGGACGATGTTTTGCAGGAGTTTCCAAATTTGACAGATGAGAAGGTAATTCATTACATTCGTAGAGTTGTGATGCCAATGAGGCTTCCTAAAGCCAAGATGTTATTGATAGGAACACAGAAGAGGGTAGGAGATGTAACGGACTGGGTAGAGCAAAACAAAGAGTGGGACACAGTAAGACATCCTGCCTTACTTAATGATGAGACACCTAGGTGGCCTGAGTATTGGTCACTTGATCGTTTAATGAAAGAAAAAGAGACAATGGGGAGCAGAGCTTTCGAGTCTGAGTATATGTTGAATCCATTGGATCCTGAATCGGCAGTAATTCCGTATGAGATTCTTGAGGGAGTATTGGACAAAGGTTTGGCTATGGCTCCAGCTCCAGATAATGATGAATGGGACACTTACATGGGTGTTGATCTAGCGGTTGGTATGGATAGTAAGAATGACGAGACAGCTTATGTAATAATTGGCTTTCACAAACCAACCCAAGAACGCAGAGTATTGTATTCATGGTCAGGCAAGATCTATGCTAAGGGCCAGGGGTGGTTAGAAGCCCAGGTAGTAAGTATGAAGGAATTGGCAAACCGATTTAATCCTACAAAGATAATGGTAGAGTCGAATGGTTATCAGAGGCTTGTAGTTCATGCGGCTGCAGATTTAGCAGGACTTCCAGTGGTGGGACACAACACAGGTAGAGAGAAGCACAGGCATGATGTTGGGATCCCATTAATTGCACTTAAGATGGAGCAAGAAAAATACGCTATACCTTGGGGTAAGGAGGCCAATGAGGGTAGTAGGCCAGGAACACGTAAATTAGTAGATGGATTAAGTCGTTTGATTTACGGTAAGAATGGAAGGCTTGAGGGGCATACTCCAGATGCGGTGATGGCTTTATGGATGTGTGAGTTAGCGATTCATGAGGATCACAAGCGTAAGCTTAACTATACAAAGTGGGATTATTTTGCATGACACGAAAATCAGATTTAGTTGATCCTATGAATGATGGGGAGTATGATGTAATGATGATGTGTCCCAATCAATGCGGGGCTCAGTATTCTGCAAACAAAAACGACTACTATACCGTTGGCGATGATTATGTGTTTACCTGCGATGACTGTGAAGAGCCTTTATTGTTAGTAAAGAAAGTAGTAAGTTATGAGGAGATATAAGTATATATACACCACCTCAATAAAGAATTATGGGCTTACCGAAAGTTGAAAAGATTGAATATGAAACGTACTACTGTTTCTGCCCGTATTGTGAATGGACTAATGATGGCCTTACTGATGATACTTCTGAAATAATAAACTGTAGATACTGTTTAAGGGAATTTAAGATAAAATGAGTTTAACAGAAGGTGAATTAAAAGGGCTATTCAGTTCAGCCACAAACGAGTGGTCTACTCCACAGGAGTTTTTTGATCAATTAAATGAAGAATATCGTTTTACTTTAGATCCGTGTTGCACAAGGGAAACAGCTAAGTGCGATCATTTTTTTACTAAGGAAGATGATGGACTTTCTAGATCTTGGGGAGGTCATACAGTATTTATGAATCCTCCGTATGGAAGAGAGATAAAGGATTGGATCAAGAAGGCATACAGGGAAAGTTGTAAACCAAATACAACGGTAGTCTGTTTAATTCCTGCGAGAACAGATACAAGGTATTGGCATAAGTATTGTATGAAAGCATCTGAAATAAGACTTATAAAAGGAAGATTAAAATTTGGAGGTAAGGGGCCAGCTCCATTCCCCTCTGCTGTAGTAGTTTTCGTTAGTTTAGCACAGACAACACCTGACAATATAAGGAGATCTATTAGGACAGCCAACAGGCATCGTTCTCTACCTGGCGCAGTTTCAACTAAAAGTGGGTTAAGGATCAAACCTATATTATCAGCTATAGAACAAAGTTAAGGAATAAGTATAAATATAGGACTTATATACTATGTTCTCCAGATGAGAGGGCACACTCGACAATTCCTGGGCGTTCAGCTTAATCATACACCAATGCTTTGCCCTCTTGTCGTCTTGGAGGTATATGGATAAGACAAGATTAGAATTGTTTGGGATTACAAGAGAAACTAAGAAGAAAGTGCAGATCATAGCAAAGTCTAAGAACATTAGTACTGCGACATTGTTGGAGCCTGTTCTGCGTAAGTATGTTGAGGAGCCTACCAACAGGAAAATAATCTATAGGCACGGGCAAAGGCAATGAGTTATTCAGTGCCCGCAGGAGTGAAGAAAGAGGCTATGCAAGGGCGTGATCTTTACAAGAAGTTTGGTTATGGTGGTGGTAAAGTAACTGCTAAAATAAATTCAATGTTGATTAACAAAAGAGAGGTAAGTCACGGTATTGCGATAAAGGTACACACATATTACAGGAGGCATGAGAAGGTGGATCCACAGGGTAAGAATTTTGATAATAAAAAGCGACCAAGTAAAGGATATATAATGTGGAAGCGCATGGGCGGAGATTCAGGTCAATCATGGTCACGTAAGTTAAAAAGAAGTATAGATTCCGTAAACAAACAAAAACTTAAAAACATAAACATTAGGTTGGAGAAGATAAAACGTGGGCTTACTAGATAGATTCCGTAGCAAGAAGCCGATTCGCAAGTCGGGCATCCAGGATTACTTAGAGAAGAATATGATAAAAGATGCAAGGACTCCAGTGTATTCAGGGGTAAGTACGGATTTGGCATACAAAGAGGCAATACTGCCTCCAGTCGATCAGAACTATTTGGAATTGTTAGCCGACAGGTATTCACACTTACGGACAGTAATAACTAGAATAGCAAGTCAGACAGTAGCGAAGGAATGGGAGTTAATAGAATTGGGAACTGGAGACTTAGAGGAGAAGAAACTATTACAGGGAATATTACGTGATCCTACTAATGGTAATGCAGACATAACGGGCATGGAGTTCTTTAAGGCAGTAATAAGACAGCTTGAGATCTTTGATGATTGTTGGGTAAGTGTAGTTTACGATAGAGTATTAGATGGAAATGGTGAAGAGACGGGTAAGGTAGTGAAGGAGCTTTGGGTAGAGGATGCAAAGCACATGAGATTTTACGTTGATGGGTTTGGCAAGTTTTTGGAAGATAAGTTGTTTGATCCACTTACTAGAGAGTTCATGAGTGGGACACACAACAAGGACACAGGCACTAAGTTAGTTCCAATGGCTTACTTTTATGATGTAGATGGGGAGCAAATTCCATTTGCACGGGATGAGATAATCCATTTCAACAAGTATAGTTCAACAGCTAGGTTGTATGGTCAGTCTCCGATTATAGGTCTTTCTAAGAAAATCGAAACAGCACTTGCTATAGAGTCACTACAAAATAAGGTTTATCGGTTAGAGAGACCACCAAAAGGTTTCTTAGATATTCCAGGACACAATGAGGATTCACTTAACAGGTTAGGAGAATACATAGCAGAAGAAACAAGACGTAATCCTAATTTTATTCCGATCATAAGTAGCCAGGAAGGATCCAATACGGCTAAGTTTGTATCTATTATGCCTAACTTTGATGAATTAATGATGTTGCCATATATGGATCGTATTAACAATGACATTAACGCATCTTATGGAGTCATGCCGTTGGTAGTTGGTGACATGTCAGGAGTGGGTGGATTAAATTCGGAAGGAGAGCAGATAACAATATTTGACAGGACGATTAGAGAGACACAGCGTTGCGTTGAGTTGGGATTGATTAAGCCATTGTTAAAGTTACTTGGTATAAGGACATGGACAATCAGGTTCAACGATATAAACGAAAGAAACGAGACGCAGTATTTGAATAACATGAATCTAAAAGCACAGATAGTAACCCAGTTTCAAAATGCGGGTATTGATGTGGATTTAGGGGAGGATGGAGAATTAGTACTTCCGAAGTCGGCAGAGGCAGTAAGGCAGGATTTTCTAAGGCGTTCTCAGGAGTCGCTGGAGGAAGAGGAGCCAAACGAGCATCTCTCTACATTGACCGAGCTTTACGAGACCTCCGAGCAGTCCTAACCAAAGAGTTTCAGAACTTAAAGGGGATTACTAACATAGTAGATCTCAGAGCTGCAGTAGCAGACATAACTATAATGATCTCAAAGCAGTTGAGAGAGGCAATAGAGGATGATGTAACGGATGCTTATCTTAATGGAGCTAGATCGGCTTATGCAGATGCTCCAGGTTTAGGAGTTAAATCTTATAATAGAGATGATTATGATTTGGAGGATATTAGAATTTTACAGAACAATGGGCCTTTGGGTTTGGCGTTGGGCAATTTTGAGCAGGATCTAAATACTGAGATGAACAAGGTTATTTTTGAAGCGGCTGCTACAAATGTAGTAATGGCAAGCATGGTAGATCAAGTTAGGGCAGTAGCAAATACGCAAGCATGGAAACTAGGTAGAATAGCCAGGACTGAGATGTTAAATGTATTTAACGAAGGTAGGTTTAGAGGATATGCAAAAGCAGAACAGACATTAGGAGATAGATTCAAATATAGTTTACAGATTATAAATGATAGTAGAACATGTGGTGCGCATCAGGAGTTAAGTGGGCGGATCCCAGTAGGAGGGATGTATTTGGATGATTTGATTCAGTTACAGCAATCTGTAGGGGCAAGTTACAATTTCACACTTACGGGAAAAGCGTTACTACATCCAAATCAAAGAACGGTATTGGTGATGGTAAGATGAAAAAATGTAAGAAGTGTTTGGCGGGAGCAATGCGAGTCCACATCTTAGGAAGTGGGTTTTGTCAAGAGTGTCAGTCGGAGTTGGAGTGGAAGCGAGGGCCGTATATAGTAAGAGAACAGCAGATGAACAAGGTTAAATACGATCATTACAAGAAAGGTGAGGAATATATAAAGCGCAAATGGAAGAAGAAGTACGGTGATGATGATGTCGATACTGTATTAGGGTACAAGTAATGGTTAAGATAGAGATGAACTTTGATCCCAATTTGGGAGCAGTTAACAATGATTTTAGTATATTGCCCGATGCGGTAATGGAACTTACAGCAGATGCGATAGAACAAACAGCTTTAGACATAAAAGGAGAAGTAGTGGGTCAGATGAATCAGAGTTACCCACAAGGGCTTGGTAGTGATCGAGCACTTAAAGGTGCAGTAGAAATTGATGGTCAAAGAGAGTTGGCTAATGGATTAGTTACATATTGGGTAGGTACGTCTATTCCTTATGCAGAAGCGGTAGAGTATGGAACAGGCCCACATACAGTAACGGGAGCAAAAGGCGCAGGATCAGATGGAGAATTTATGACTAGTATAATAGAATGGACTGAACGGGTTTTGGGTGGTGACAGACGTACGGCAGAAAGAATTGCTAAGCATATACGAAGAAATGGACTCCAACCTAGACCTTATTTTAGAAGAGCTACAGTAAAGAACGCTCCTAACTTTAAACTTACTTGGAGTCTTATGTTAGCAGAGAAACTAGAAGCAGAAGCGTTCAAGTCATCAGTATAGACACACACACCTTCATTTCCACTGGAGATTTATTTTGGTGTGTCGTTCTTTTTTTTTTATTTTTTAGAGGGGTACGACGGGTTATTAGCTATTATTATTATTACTTACTTATACTAGTAAAAGTTCCAGTGGAAATGAAGGTGTCTGTCTCTCTCCGAAACAGTAAAAAACTTTAATAATAATAATGGTAAAGTAGGGTTGTGGCAGTAAGCACTATCTTCAAAGAAAGCGAGAATGATACAGGATGGATAGTCTACAGGCCCGAATGGTATAATGAGAGAGTAATGGAAACCTACATTTCCTCTCCAGTTATAGATAAACAGAATGATAAGATCCCAACAGATACAATCAAAGAGTCAATGGACTTCTACATGAAGTATGGAGTATATTCGTATAGACATGAAGAACAACCAATAGGACTTCCTCTAGCTTATAAGATCAAGGATGGTAAAGTTAAGGTAAGAGTGGGGATCCATGATAAGTTATCCATGCACAACAAGGTATGGAAGGAGATTCAAGAATTTGGTTCCACTGGAGCCAGCAGTATTAGGGGAGAAGCAATCGATCAGGAGAAGGTATGCGATGAGGAGAGCTGCCACAATCAAATCAACGAGCTAGATCTATGGTCGGTTTCTTGGGTAGGAGACAATCCTGCCAACCCCGAAGCTACTGTTAGAGAGGTAGCAATGGCAAAAGCCAAGTCTGATACAGTCCAAGTGACATTAGATGAGATAGAAGGCATGGTAGAGAAGATCATAGAACGTAGGGGCAAGGAATATTGTTTACTTGGCAAGAAGGATCGGAAGGTTTTGGGTTGCCATGACTCCAGAGCAGGGGCGGTAAGGCAGGAAAGGGCCATACAAGCAAGGAGATACAGTAAATCCAATGAATTATTAGATGATATACTAAAAACATTAAAGAAATCATGTACTCCTAGAGTTATCAAGACAGAATCACTTAAGAAATCTAATGATCTACTAGATGACATAATGCGTATGATAAAGTTTGGTACATTTATAGAAAAGAAAACACCAGGCAAAGTATGGTTTGATAATTGCAGAATGAACGCAATGAAGATAGAAAGATTACCAGGAAGAAAGCAGATTAGAGATAAGCGGGCGTTTTGTTCAGAGTTGTGGTATAATCCAGGACGGTTTGATCAGACTTACAAGAAACCAGATGGATCAACGGGGCGAACATCAGGGATGCAGTTTAGGTTAGATATGGGAACATCCAGTGGGCCAAGCGACCTTCATGGTAGGTAATTCCGAAATAAATAAAATCTTTATATATAATTGGTTTTAAATGAGAGATATGTCCACTTGCACATGCGAAGCGCAGAAGGCAGAAGAGGTTGAGGAGATTAAGGAAGCTCCCGAAGCTGCAGAAGCGTTAGAAGAACCAGTTAGAGAAGAGGATCTGAATAAGGAGGAAGAACTTACGAAAGATCTGGAAGAAACTCTCGGTAAACTCAAAGAAGTAATGGCTTATTTGGCAGAAATGGCCGAAGGCGAGGCTAAAGCAGAAGTTGATGAAGAATCTGCTGAAGAAGAAGAGGCCGAAGAGGAAGAAGAGGAAGAAGCAGAAGAAGAAAAATCTGAAGAACCTAAAGAAAAAGAAGATACTTTGGAGAAATCCTTGGCAACTTTGAAGAAATACGGATTTAACGTATATTCTGGATCCAAGAACACTCCAGCACCAAAAGTAATTGAGACTCCTAAAGCAAAATTTGATTTCAATGATCTTGTTAGCAAGTCATGGGAAGAACTAGAAGCAATAGAGAGAGGTAACTAAACATGGAAATGGAAGAATATATAAACGCATATTATGGCGGAACATTAGGCATAGCAAAGCGTTACGGCATTGAGAAAGGCGATAAAGATTTCACAACATCTATTTCAGATGCTTTCAATGTTGTATACGGAGCAAAGGTGTACAACCAATTAAACACCAAATCAGAAGTAGCAAAGCTATTGAAGAAGGAACCTTGGACACAATCAGGTTGGAGAGTTATGACAACTCGACCAGTAGATGATGGTGGTAACGCAGATTACGCAGTAGGAACCGCAGAAGGTGGAGCTTTCGGTGATACAACTGCACCAACACTCAAAGAAATAAGTGCTACCTTGAAAGAAATCGTAACACCTTACGAGATCTCAACCAAAGCAGAATTACTATCTGACGCAGATGATGGTTTGAAAGGACTTGCAGCTTTTATGAGAAAAGAAATGGGAGATGCCCACGTATTTGGTATGGATCAAATGTTATTAGCAGATGCAGACACAGTTACAGCAGCTAATTTAGAATCATTAGATCGTGTAACAACCACAGATGCTTACTGTAATCCAAGTGGCGGTCCACTATCTACAAGAACTGATGGAGACATGTATGGTTTAACCAAGCAAACAGAAGCAGCTTGGATGGACGCAGGAGCTTGTCTACACGCAGATGGTTCAGACAGAGCACTTACAACAGCAATGTTAGATGAGATGATCGAAGGATGTATGACAAATGGAGCAAACTACTCTGATTTGATTTTACTAACAGGTCATGACAGTTACATGAACTTACAACAGCTACTTACAAAGGGCGGAGATGGTGGCGCAGCCACTATTCTACGTTATGATGCAGCACAAGGCGGAGCAGCTTCAGTAAATGGAGTTCTTGGAGAATCTGGTTTGAATTACGACAGCAGAGTTGGATCCTACAATGGAATACCAATATTTGTATCACAACACGTAACAAAGGACACAACTTCAAGAATACACTTGTTGGACTTGCCACAGTTTGCTTTGAGAGTTGCAGCACCTACAACCTATGTAGCTAACGACAACCTGGCAGTAACCCAATCATTGACCAAGCAATTTGCATTGATCAGTGCAATGGAATTGATTACTTACAGGTGGAATACCAGCGGTAGTGTAAGAGACTTAAACGCATAGAGTGATTGGAGGTCTTAGAATATGGTCAAGATCATCAATCACGGGCTTAAGCCTCTTATTAGGAGGATTGGCACTGGGCAGAATGTCACATTCTACCCAAACCAAGAGGTTGAGGTCACGGATG
>VTLG01015418.1_pt1 | contig 11699 bp, 13 predicted proteins | sample 4694571 | NCBI WGS metagenome assembly VTLG01 (sample SAMN12604809, study PRJNA352737) | marine metagenome | biome: ENVO:00000447; feature: ENVO:00000209|ENVO:00000569|ENVO:01000036; material: ENVO:00002151; isolation source: viral sequences binned using virsorter ... | reverse complement strand
AGCTTTTTTCAGAGAAAGCTGAAGCAACAAATATATTATATTCAAATTGACATTTGTTTTTAACAAATACATTTAAATCTCCACTCTTTACAAAAACAGTGGCATTTTCACTTTGAACTCTTAAAGCTGATGTATCAACATCTATTGATCTTTTTGCTTTAATCGTCAACACTCCATCTTGTTTACCTCCAACAGCATTAAATCTAATGTTCTGTCCTCTCAAGATGATATCTCCGTTTTCGGCATCCAAAATAATATCACCTTTTCGGCAATTGATTTGTTTTGCTGGTAAACAGTAGTTAATTGGTGACGATCTAAATGCTAAACCATCTCCAAGATTCTCTTCATATAATCCTGGCGTAGATAAAATAGCTCTTCCAGTTCCTGATCCAGTTTGTTCTCCACCTATACCAGTTCCAGAATGAAAACTAAATGATTGACCCTCCTGAGATTTAACTCTAAAGTTAGTCATTCCATTTATCGAAGGTTGACCACTAGAAAAAGAATATCTTAGAAAATCTCTTTCTTCAACATTCTTTCCGTCCTTTGGTTTTTCAGTGTTATGTTTGGTCATTTATTTTTGAATACAACTAATTACAGTAACAACGGCATCCTGAGATATTTCAGCATCACGTTTAGCGTCATCGACCTTAGTAAACTTAAGAACAGGTAACAGTCTTGCACCAACTCCTTTTTTGCTATTTATTTGCAAATCAGGAAGATCCGTAAATCCAAATCCACCATTGACAACATTTGCATCTATGATGTGTCCGTTTTGTACGACTAATTCTACCTCTGCACCATCTACAATTACTGTATCATTATCATCATAATTAACACCAGCGTTTTGTACAACTACATCATCAAGTTCAGTTACATATGAAGTCTCTCCATCATAATTTCCATTCGGATCTGGAATTATTTCTTTTACAGTTCCATCAATGTTTGTTTCAATTGTATTTGGTAAAAAACCTGAGCCTGGATCTGTAATTACAACATCAACGACTTTACCATCTTTGATTCTAGGATAACCACCAGCAGCGGATCCATTACCACAACTATCAGAGAAAGTTAGTAACGGTGGGGATGTAAATCCTGATCCAACACCACCTAATGAGACACCAATGATTCTTCCGAGAGTATTGACAATTGCACTACCAGTTACACCTCTACCTCCACCACCAATAAAGTCAACTTTAGGTGGCCCACAACGAAGAACGTTAGTATTACAATCTGGTTTAGATGGTTCAGCATCAATTGCATTATCAATCTTATCTAAGAGAGGATTAATTAATTTGTTCAATGAAGCCTTCTCCATAATTCCACCCATCTTATCTTCAACTTTTTTCTCAACTCCATACTTATTCGAGAAAGCAGTTGGTTCTACAGGGCAAACTATTCCATCACACTCTAAAACATTTGTAATAAGGTTTGCAATTTGAATTCCTTTTGCAAATACTTCACTAGGTAGTGCTATGCCACCTCCATGTAAACTATTTAATTCTCCAAATAAACCACCAAGATCATTGTCCAATACATTTAAAACTTGACCAAACATATCACCTAAAAAATTCTCAATTGCACAAATAGGAACATCTAAAAGACTTCCAATCATATTTTCTAAACTACCTTCTATGTAATCAAGTAAACCATCTGAAATTTTTTCAATATTACAATGAACTAATTTGTTTAATCTTGAGGTCTTTTCTGATTTTTTAAGTTTATTATGTCTATCAACTTTTTTAGATAAGTCATCACTAAATTTACCAACACTCTCCTGTATTAACCAAGATCTACCACGACGAACTAAACCTGTCATTGAATTATGAATCTTGGAAGCTGTAAATTTAACTTCCTTCTTCATGTCAACAAAACCGCCATAGCCTGGATCTAAGTATGTGGAAGAATTATTTAATTGTTGTAATAATTGTAATTTTTTAGTGAATTTCTTCAACTCAGTGGTCATTTTCGCAATCTCATTCGTTTCACAAAATATTTCAGCATCTGTTTCATTATCACTATTTGCATCTACTTGAATTTCAGCAGCACTATTTCCAGTATAAGAATAAGTTACATCATTTTTACCTTCATTAAAACCAATTTTTGTAGAGTTATTCCTTATTGTTGATGATGTAGAATTATTAAATCCACCATTAACTACATAATCTTCTTTTACCTCTTGAAAGTCTTGTCGATATAAAGTCGCAAATATGGCTGGTTGTTGTGCTTCTTCACCATCAAAGAAAAACCCTAATACTATTTCTCCACCTTGATACTGCACTGTTTGTGTTCGACCACCAACAGTTGTGGTGTTTGGTGGTAAAAGAATGTGTGCAAGGGGTAACTCTTCATCTTTTAAATCATCCTCATCATGATACCCAAGAATACGCACTCGACATCTATGAGAATAAATTGGCTCACCATCATCCATATGGGTTTTTTCTAAGGTTTGTTCCCACTTTCCATCCTTCGGATCGGTAACTTTACCAATCCACCAAACCATAGGGTCTCTGCCAAAAAAATTCTGTGCCATCTAATTAATCATCATAGATTAAACACTCAGGTTCGTCTGGGTGATTATCGCAAAACAACTCTAAAGCATTAGGATCATGATGATCACCAGCTTTTATCTCTTCTTTGTGATGTTCTGCATACTCTTCCAACTCATGCAACTCTTCCTTTGCATGTCTTCTCGCTGCTGGATTTGCCTGTGGATCATCAGCAAGTTTCTTATCGTATTCAATGTGATCTTCAATTGATTTCATTAGATTACTCCTGTTTCTTTTATTTAAGCGTTTTCTATGGTGAATAAATCTCTTATCAAACGTAGATGAGTTCTAAATTCACCACCTTCAAACTCATGTCTTAAATGAGATATTAGATACTTTCCACTAATGTCATTAGATTTCTCATCACCCATCTCTTTTTTGTATTCTGTCGTTGGGAATTTAACCATAATTGTTTGACCAGCTCTTAAGTCTGGATTCAATCCAACTGTAATATTTAATGATTGACTGTTTAATAAGGCAAATCTAGCGTAAGCTTTATTTTGATAAACAGGAAGATCCGCAACAGGTTGTCTATCTTTTTCTTTAGTAGAATTTTCCTCATAGTGTTGATGAACACCAGTATCAATAACCCTAAGCATTATTTTAGATGGTTTTGATTGATCTCCATCTAATTTAATTGGTAACTCTGGTGGTTTAAAACTAAGATCCTCAACGTCAGACATATTAAATTTTACCGTAGTTATCTTAGTTTTGTCAAGTTCCACAAAGATTGCTTCATTATTATATAATCCAGATTTTAAATTAATAACAACATCATTTCCATTACTAAAGTTATAATCTTCTATCTTAAAATCAGTGCTTGAACTACCTTCAAGTTTAGTATATTCAAACTCTGGTTCTGGTTCAAATAAAGCTCTCATTGATTTAAAATGATAACCATCATGGTTTTCAAAAAATAAGAATCCATAATCACTTTTACTATCATCATCAAATCCAGAACCTCCAGCCTTTGCTTGCAATCTATGAATTATGTCAAATGCCTTATGTTTGTTTCCCACAAACGCATAGTTGTTTGCAGCTTGATCAGACTCAAGTGTCTTTGTGGTATTAATACCTTTTTTATCAGCATCTTTGACATCAGACCCTCCTAATATATTTTTAATAGAATCAGTAACATTACCAACATACCTTTTATTAATTCTAGCAGTTTCATTTTTAATTAAATCTTTCGATACAAATTGCAAAGTCGCTGTTTGTTGTTTAACTCCAGAAGTTAAATCTCCTATAGTGTTCAATATCAACTCATGTTTATCTGTAGTTAATTGAAACTCCTTTTCTTTAAATTCTGAATCTTCAACACCTTTGATTTTAACTGCAAGTTTTTCACCACCATAAACACCTTTTGCAGTTAGAGAACCATCAACATCTAAAATTCTTACCTGTACACTAATAGATGGACTCATTATACTTTCATAATAATCAAATGATTGAATACCAGCAACCATTCCATATTCACCATCTAGGACAGGATTGACCTCAGATGGAAAAAGGGAGCATTGATTTAGGACAAAGTTTTTTGACATTAGATTCTTCTAGTTCTATTTACTATCTTTCTACCTTTTTGTTGAACAATGGTACGAACAATAGTGTTAGTAATTGGTGTTGTTTTTGTGACTGAAGGTGGAACAAATTTAATATCCTCATTTGGAATGATATTAACATCTTGTTTTGCTACCATCAATTCTGGCCCACTTTCACCAACTATTGCTATTTGACCTTGATTTAAAGTTCCTCCATCTTTTCTCTTTTTAGTATTAGATAGTAAGTTACTCAAAAGATTTTGTTGTGGTTTATATAGTTCTTTTGCATATGCCACTCCCTCCATGAAAGCCTTTTGATAACCTTCATTAAAACCTCGTTGATAAAATTGTGTAGAATCGTTTTTAGCTCTACCTAAGAGTTGAATATTTTCTGCCGATAATTTTTTAGATTTTTGCATTAACATCATCTTAGTTTGACTTAATTTCGCTGCATTCATTCTAACATTAGCCAATAAATTCATATTTTTAGAACCTGATGATTGTAAAAATTTTTCCATAGAAATTTTCATAGTCTTATACTCCTCCTACCGACAACTCTTTTTCAGAGTTAAGTTCAGCAAAATTTATCACAACTACCGATGAATTTGCTGATTTAACTTCGTTTGAAGAAGTCCTCACTTCACCTCTATTTTTGTCGTTTACGTTTACAACTTCATCTTCGCCTGGATATGTTTCAATGCCTGGAGTGAGTGTCACTCCCTTTTCATATGCTTCATTAACCTCTTCCATTGTAGGGGGTTCTTTATATCCACCAGAAGGTTTAAACAATGGGTGGTGATCTTTTGGTGTTGTAAGTTCTCGTTTACGCATTTCAACTTGTTCCATAATCGCAGCTGTAATTTCAGCTCTCCTATGCTCTCCTTCTTTTGCTACCAATTCTTCTATGGTATTTCTATAATGTTCGGGATCAAATGCATTTTTTGGTTTATATCGTTTAGAGTAATCCTCATTATCGACAACTTCAGAACCAGAACCAACTGAAAGTTGTATATTAGAAGGGTTAAAATCAGACACTGTTAATTCTTCTGCGCCTGAAGTATCTGAAGTATCTGAAGTTACTTCTTCTTTTATTTCTTCTTTTATTTCTTCTTTTACTTCCTCTTTTTTATCTTCAACTATGACTTCTTTTACTTTCTTTTCCTCTTCTTTGACTTCTTCTATTAAGCTCTTTTTCTCAGTTATTACTGGAGTAATCTTTTCTTCCTTTTTCTCCTCTACTTTATTATTATTATTTTTTTTCTTTTTTTTCTTAAAAAAGTTAGTAAAAAAATTACCACCACTTGATAAAGCAGTCAAGCCTGCACCAGCACCAAGAAGTCCAAGTACGCCTGCATTATCTTTTGCAAATTTCTTAAGTCTTTTATTCATTCTTCCTGAGAAAGAATCAGCTGAGATTGTCTTAGCTTTATTACCTTTTACGTCTTTTTGTAATTGATCCTCTTGTGCAAATATTTGTTCTTGTAAAGCTTCTGTCTCTGATTTTCTTATCTCTTGTTCCTCTATAACTACATTCGTAACTTCATTAATTTGTGTCTGAACATTTTGCATTCCAGAATCAAAATTTACCTGTAGAGATTCTATTAGGCTCCTCAAATCCATCTGAACCTTACTCAATTCAGATTGTAAAGCGGTTGAATTAGATAAGGCAGTATTCGCTATCTGATCAATCTCAGCAACTTTATCAAAAAACTTAGCCGCTAATATTCTTTTTGATGATCCTTGTGACTCAGCCATACTTTTGGGCGCCTTCCTGTTGTTGTCTCTTCAGATTTTCACCTTCAATATAATCTTTAAGAAGAGCTAAGTAAATATCTCTCTCCCAAGGCATCATATTTTCCAGCTCTGTCAAGCTATATTTATGGTATTGCATGAGAGCAAAATTGATACGATAATAGGATTCAAGATCCTCTCGTGCAATACTTAACCGAAAAAATCGGCTAGACCCTCCAAAACGACAGTACTCTTTTTCTTTGTATTTGGATTTGTTATCTGAATCTTATGAGATAATTTAGGCATTGTTGAAAAGAATTTTTCAACCTCTTTATACTGGTTTGAATTTAACTGTTCAACAAACTCAACTCTTTCCTTTGAAGTATAATCCTTAGCATCCCAAGCATCCTCTTGTGTATAGATTGTATCAATACATTCAGATATAATTTTAAAAGTTTTATTCACACTCTCTTTTGGATCTTCATTCGTATCAAAATTAGTTTCAATAAATTGATTAATGGAAGGGTATTTCATACGAAGAGTCATATTATCATCAAGAACAATATCAGTTTTATGTTCTTTTGACTTAACAACCTTTATTTCATCCACATATATCGTAACAGGAACTTCTGTCTCTCCATCATCAGGACATGTAACTAGTACCTTAATTGCTTCACCAATTGATTTAGCACGAATGTTTAGAAAGATATATTCAATATCAAAAGTTGGAAGACTATCTACATTTACATCTTTAGTTAAAATGCATTGTTTCAAAACGTCTTTCACTGCATTTGTAATCTCAGTTTGACTCTTTGATTCCAATGCAATAATTAAAACTTTTTCTTCCTTAACCAAAAATGGTCTATATTTAATTTTTTTATTTGATGATGGTAATTTCAACTCGTATGTTGGAGTTGCAACAGTTGGTAATGGCATAATAATTTATTCAGTGTTTTATTTATGAGGTTATCCGATAACTTCTGCTTGCGACCAATCGGTCATTCCATCTGCATCCGTTGGTATATCTTTATATACATAATCCAACTCTTGTGAGGAATTAACAAGATTTCCATTCGCAACAGGAACTCCACTCTGATGAGAAGTAAAGTCTGTAAAGAATCGGTCATATGCTAATGCAATCGAACATCTCATTATAGATGATTGTCCATAAGATATCCTTATTGATTGCATATTCTGTGGCCAAACATTTACAAATTCATAATGTGAAGCTGAAGTGGTAGCTCTAGAATTGCCACCAAAGTCTCTTCCTTTTATAAATGTATCTCTTTCAAACTTAGAAACATGAATTGTTTCTTTATAAGTTTCTGGATAATTTAATCTACCAAAAGTTTTAGATGCAGCACTATTAGTTGATAAAGGATTGATATAAGACATCCAACTTTCTATAACTTCTAAAATTAGATGATCAGCATCAACATAAAAAGTTAAATTTAAAGGTGGGAATTGTCTTAAAGTTGGAAAGACTTCTTGAATACCTTGATGATGTCCAACAGCTTGTGTTGTCAAGTAACTCGTGCCAGGAATTTCAGCTTGAGTACATAACAAATTCATCTTTTGTTTGAAATCAAGACCATCAAATTTTTTACCACCAGACGCTGTTCCCCTAAACCAATTACTCTGTTTTCCGAAACTAAATGTTACCTGATAAAAGGTATCAAGAGACACACGAGATACAGGATCCCGAACATCTAACATACTTTTTGGTTGTAATTCTGTATCTTTTGGAAATGACACGATAAATAAACTAGGGTTATAATACTATGTATGAGTTATAAAGGAATATATAAACCTTCTAATCCTAAAAAATATAAAGGCAATCAACATAATATTATTTATAGGTCTTTATGGGAAAGAAAATTCATGAATTACTGTGATTTGAATGAAAATGTCCTTGAATGGGCGTCAGAAGAGTTTTTTATACCCTATCGTGATCCAACAACCAACCGTGTTCGTAGATATTTCCCTGATTTTTTTATTAAATATAAAGATAGAGAAGGTAATATCCGTAGATCAGTGATTGAAGTTAAGCCTATGAGAGAAACTCTAGAACCAAAAGCAACAAAAGGCAAGTCGAGGAAAACTCTTATTAATGAGTCAATCACATATGTGAAGAATCAAGCAAAATGGAAAGCAGCAAAAGAATTTTGTGATGATCGCAAATTAGAATTTAAAATTATGACTGAAAAAGAATTAGGAATCCGATGAGTATTCTTCAAAACATATTGAATAAAGTTAGTGGTCAAGTCAACGAGGATTTCTTTCGTCAACAACTAATACAACAACTTGGATCTACTAACTTTGATGATGATGCTGCAGATACAGGTGGATTTTCTCCTGGCCAATTATATTTTTTTACATATCAAGCACAGACAAAACAACCATATTATGACATGCATCCTTTGTCATATGTGATTGAAATGAGAACAGGTGGATTTTTAGGTTGTAATTTACACTATCTACGTCTAAATCAAAGAGAAGAATTAGCAATGAGCTTACTAAATAACTCTGCTCAAGGTGCGATTTCTGTTCCTCCCCGAACTTTGCATAAATATCTTTATGCTGGTGTTAGAGGTCAACCATATCGTATTCCAGAATCAGAATGGACTGACGTAGCACAATTACCAACTGAAAGATTCGTTGATATGAGAGGAATCAGTGTTCCGAAAAGTCGCATTTACAACAAAAACTAATGTCACAGACAAATAGCCAACCATTTGAAGTTGACGGTAATACATATTCAACTACTGTTGTTAATGGTGAAATATCAGTAATATCACAACAGGATTCTAGTGGTCTTTACACTCCAGTAGATCCATCAACAGACCTGTTTGATGATTTGTCATTAAATCAGGCTTCGATAACGGCAATAGAAGTTAATACTGGTGAGAAAGATTTAACTGAAGATGATGTTATATGGCAAGATGAATCACTGTTAACTAAAAATTATAATGAATCACTTAAAAATTATAATAACGCACTAAGCATAGAGAATCCAGATAACGAAGATCCTTTCACTACTGGTCAAATCGCTGCAAATCCTGTCATCTCAGTCGAGACTTTAAGATATCCTTATGATATTGATATACAACAAGATCATTTAAAAATTACACAATACAAATATGAACGAGATCAAGATGATTTCTTTGATGCAGCAAAACAAGAAAATAAAGGAAATGGTGGTGCTAATGATTTAAAATATACAAGAAGTGTTCAAAGAAGTGGCCCTGATAATTATGTGAGAGGTGAATATCAAGGTGGTGTAATTTTACCGATGCCAAAAGTGAGTGATTCAAATGGTGCAGAGTGGGGAAAAAGTGATTTAAATGTTTTCGAGTTAGGTGCTGCATCATTAGGAGCAACCGCAATGGATACTTTATCAGATCCCCTTTCAGGCTTTAGAGAGATGGGAAATACGCTTGGACTTGGGAGTCAAGATAAAAAGTTTAACAAGTTGAGTGAGGCAGAACAGGGTAACATACTAAGATCAGATATGCAAAGGAAATTTTCGGATACAGCTTTTGGAAGTCCAAAAGCTATGGGACAGGCTACTATGGGATTTGCAGCTACACAACTTGGTAAAGCAGCTGGACTTGATATATCAGCAGATGAATTTCTTGCAAGATCAACTGGAAGGATTTTAAATCCAAATGCAGAACTTTTATTTCAAGGGCCTGTATTAAGAGATTTTGGATTTAAATTTTTAATGATTGCAAGAAGTGAAGCAGAGGCTAAAATGATTAGATCAATAATTAGATTCTTTAAGATCGGATCAGCACCAATTTATGATGGTGGCCCAGCATTATTAGGAACTCCAAATATATTTAAACTTGAATATAAAGCTGGAAGCAAAAAATTAAACACTGTAAATAAATTTAATGAAATGGCATTGAGAACAATTACAGTTGACTATGCTCCTGATGGATTTTGGTCTGCATATCAAGATTCACATCCTGTGGCGGTAGTTATGAGTTTACAATTTAGTGAATTAAAACCAATATATCAAGAAAATCACACACTGGAACCTGTTGACTCAGTAGGATACTAAAATGACATATTCATCTCCAGACAGAGGCCCTAAGAACACATACTTTAGGCAATTACCTAATTTAGATTATCCTTCGCTTGCGAATGATCGTACATCTGTATATGATTACATTCGAGTTAAAAATATATTTAAAAGAGCAGTATTGCGTGAAGATGTCATTGACTCATATTTTCAATTTAACAAATATTTAATTCAAGGTGATGATAGACCAGATAATGTAGCAAGTAAAGTTTATGGAGATGCAAATTTAGATTGGGTTGTTCTTACAACAAATAATATTATTAATGTTAGAGATGAATGGCCAATGTCTCAGGGTGATTTACAGAACTATCTTACAAACAAATATACATCAGCACAATTAGCATATATTCATCATTATGAAACTTTGAAAATAGTTGATTCATATCAAAGATTAATTCAACCAAAAGGACTTATAGTAGAAGAGGGTCATTCAGTTACTTTTGTTGATCGTGGAGTTTCAAAAACAGAGTCTAAAACTAAATCCATGTCTTACCTTGAATATGAAATTGATTTAAATGATGCTAAGAGAGAAATTAATGTTTTACAACCACGATATGTAGAGATATATTTAAGAGATATGGCTAATATTATGGAATATCAAAGATCAAAACAATTTATTAGCAGAAGTCTCAAAAAAACAGAAAATCCAAGAATAATTTCCCCATAAAAAAAGAGGTCGTTTTGAGCGACCTCTGGCGTAAAAAATGGCCCGAATTTTTTTTCGGGTTATTTTCTAATTTTCAGCTAATTTTGCAAAATAGCTAAGTGCATCTTCTTCATCCTCATCTGAATTAACAGAGGATGGAGTTGTGTCAACAACAGCACTAGTTTTACCTTCACTTAGATCTTCTAAGTTACTCTCTTCATCAACGACCTCTGGGTCTTGTCTCTTAGGTGCAACAGTTAGACCAAGAACATAGTTAAGTCTCTTTTTGAGATCTTCATATGACTTGAACTGATCTGGAGCAACAAGTTCTGCAAGAGAATGTTCTTGCTTCCAAACTGTTTCCATTGCGTCGTCATCATCTAGAAGTGGAGCAGGAGCAGCAAACTCAGATGAGTCATAGTTCCAATACCCAGCAACCTTTTTGATTTTGATCTTGAAGTTTGCACCAGCCCAAAAATCAAATGGGTTGATTGCTTGTTCATCTTCAAACTCAGGTTGCATTGCAGCAGTTATCTTATCAAAGATTTTCTTTCCATATCTAAACAAGAATACTTTACCTTCATTCGATGGGTTTGAAGGATCTTTAACAACATAAACGTTACTATAATAAGATAACTTACGTTTCTGTTTTCTTGCGACTTCCTTATCGGAATCAACACCTGAGTTCCAGAGTTGTGAATTATGCTCTGATACTGGGTCTTTCTGACCAAGTGTTGTTAATGAGTTCTCTATGTACCAACCACCAGATGCTTGGAAAGCATGAGTATAAAGTTTTACCCAAGGTAAATCTTCTCCGTCTGGTGCAGGGAGAAATCTGATTACTGCGTAACCGTTACCTGCTTTATCTACTTCTGGTTTCCATAAACGATCATCTACACCGTTTGAACCTTTGTTCATTTTTTCCACCTGACTAACAAGTTTTGCAGTCAGAGAACCAAGTGAGGATTGTTTTTTAAGATTAGAAAAAGACATTAGATTTTATTAGATTAATTTTTATTTTGTGTTAGAGAGACCATCTGCCCGACTCATAGAGTTGCATCTTAGGTCAAAAAAGAGGGAGGTTGGATTCCTGTGTACCAACAAATAACGGGCATTACTACAGTAAGTAAATACGTCATTGCCTG
>VTLG01010182.1_pt1 | contig 11699 bp, 13 predicted proteins | sample 4694571 | NCBI WGS metagenome assembly VTLG01 (sample SAMN12604809, study PRJNA352737) | marine metagenome | biome: ENVO:00000447; feature: ENVO:00000209|ENVO:00000569|ENVO:01000036; material: ENVO:00002151; isolation source: viral sequences binned using virsorter ... | reverse complement strand
CCTTTCGATATGAAAATGCCTCCTGTTACTTCAGGTGCAGGTAAAGAAGCATACAGATACGAAGAAAAATCAGATTTTACTGGTGGTTTGAATCTTAGAGCGGATCAGTTCAATTTAGCCCCTAATGAATCTCCAGCAATGTTGAACGTAGAGGTTGACCCTAGGGGTGGTGTACGTCGTCGTGACGCTGTTACTAAAATTAATAGTACAGCCTTGTCTGACGATATTGTTTCATTATTCACTCACTATGAGGCTGCACAGAATCAGATCATTGCCAGCGTCAACCCGTCAACGGCTCCCTCCACTACGGAGATGTATTGGAATGAGAATGCTTCCGGTGACTTTGCAGGTCCTATGGCTCGTACCGATGGTACTCTGGTCTTTTCGGGGAGTCAGCCTGCTACGGGTGTGACCTTCAACGGTTACACCTACATTGTGAACGGCAACATGCTGGCAGCGCCCCATTCGACGGGAGCCGCTATCAAATGGCATGGTGATAATGTGTTGCCCGGATCGTATCCGGGGTATTTAACCCCTGATCTTGATGGGACTGATGGTCATTTCCCCTGCGCCCGTTATGTCACTACTTGGAATGAACACGTTTGGGCTGCTTACACCGAGGAACTTATCGACGGCACGCAAAAAAACCGTTTAAGATGGTCTAAAACATCCGATGCGGAGAATTGGACTGCGACACACTATGTTGACATAGACATAGGTGAAGATGGTGACCATATAACAGGCATTCTTCCCGATCAGAACCGTTTACTTGTTTTCAAAGAGAACTCTGTTTATGAAGTTTTAGGTTTTAATACGGATAATTTTCAGGTTCGTAACATTTCCCGCACAGCAGGAAACATGGATGGTTGTACGCCAATAAACACTACTATTGGTGTGTTCTTTTGGTTTGCTGAAGATGGATTGTTTCTGTTACGAGATCAGACTTTAGCGTGGGTTTTTGAACGTATAAAACCTGCAATGACTTATGCTGTTGGTCAACCTGCTTTAACAACCACTGTTGTTCCTTCAATGATGTGGTTTGATGAGAGGCTTTGGTTGTCCGTCAATTATCAATCCGATGACAACTTGTCAGGTTCTAATCAAACTAATCGTAGAAACACGTTTGTTTGGGATCCCAGTCTTGGTGCTACTGGTGGTTGGGTTAGACACGATATTAATGCTCGGAGTCTTTTAGCATATCGTCCTACAAATGACACTCATTATGGTATAGCGGCTACTTCAGTTATTGATGCACCTGTTTCTTTTGATCGTATTTCTAAAGTTGATCAAAACTTTGATGTGGATAACTATGATTCATCTGCAACTGAAATAGTTTCTTACTATCAAACAGGCTGGTTTGAAGGTAATCGTCCTACTTTTCCTAAAAGGTGGGGTAAAACTCGTTCTGTTCTTTTAGCGGACGCTGATTTACAAATATACCAATATGTGTATAAAGATTACAATTTAGCCGGTTGGGTAGAGTCTTTAACAGGAAGTGTTACAGGTTTAAGTTCGCCTTCTACATGGGATTCTGACCCTTCAGGTTCAGGTACAGGCGTGTGGGATACGTCTGAATGGCAGGCAGAAGGCACTGAAGACAACTATGTGTTGGCTAGATGGTCTTCGATTGGGACAGCGGTGGCTATTAGTTTGAGGTTTGCTGTTATCCCAACAGTGTCTTATAGGGGCAAATGGGGTGTCACTTCCATAATTGGTATGTACAGGACTAGGAGATTGCGTTAATGACTGCATTAGCCAAAACATATAGTTTCACTGCGGGAACAGCGATTGTCGCAGCGCAAGTTAATGAAAATTTTGATGATGTGGTCGATTGGGCTACAAACGCTCCAACGTTGTCTAAAGCAGGGTCTGTTACAACTGTTAGTGGACAATTATCGGTGACTGAAGCAGCGACTTTTTCAGATCAGATTTATTTAAATGGTTCTAATCAGTGGATTCAATATGAAGGTTCTTCTTCTGACGCTCACGAAACTTTCATAACGGCTACTAACGCTACTGCGGATCGTACAATAACGTTCCCTGATGCAACTGGAACAGTAGCCCTCACGTCTGATATCACTTCACCTACGTGGAATGATGTCAATAACATTCTTACTAACTCGGTTTTCAATTAAATAAAGGAAAAACAATATGGCAACATATTCAAAACAACTACTATCAGGTGGTACAAACGGCAAGAATATTAAAGTAGCAGCCACAGCGACTGCTGGCACAACTATTCACACTGCTATTGCTGGTACAACTGATATTGATGAAATCTGGTTGTATGCCTGCAACACTGATTCTTCGGACAGGAAACTGACGATTGAATACGGTGGAGCGACAGCACCAGATGAATTAACAGAAATTACCCTCACAGCCGAAGCAGGTTGGGTGCTTGTATGCCCCGGATTGCTTTTGCAGAATGGTCTTGTGGTTAAGGCTTTTGCTGCGGCTGCGAATGTTGTTAACATCAATGGTTTTGTAAATAGAATAGATAACTAAGAGGTTCTATAGTGTTTCGACAAGATAGGACAAACCCTAGCACTGCGGTTTCAACGTGGAAGGGTCGTAAGGATTTGGCGAAGGCTAATCCGTCTACGGCTGTTTCTGCGTGGATGAACGGCGGTTTGGGCGGTGCTGCATCTCCTTTGACTGCTTTCGGTGGGATTATCACCCAGTATGAGGATTCTGGTACAACGTATCGTGTTCATGCTTTCAGGGGTACTGGCACGTTTACTGTTGTGGATGGTTCCGCTGACGTTGACTATCTGTTTGTTGCAGGTGGTGGCGGAGGAGGAAACTCCAGTACATGGGATGAATGTGGAGGCGGCGGAGGTGCTGGCGGTGTGACTACAGCCACAGGCGTTACTGTTGATAGTTCTTCAAGTCCTTACACTATCACAGTTGGGCAAGGAGGTGCTGGAGCGGCGGCTGGTGTAGGAGGTGCTAACGGAGGTAATAGTTCTGCGTTTAGTCAAACTGCGGCTGTTGGTGGCGGTTTAGGCGGTCACGGAACTGCACATCAAGAAAACGGTGCTACTGGTGGTTCTGGTGGTGGTGGTTCAGGTGAGACTGGCGGCAATGGTGCTGGTACAGGTGGAGCGGCTACTGCTGGACAAGGTAATGCAGGTGGCGCAGGTGTTGGCAGTAATGGTCGCCAAGGCGGTGGCGGTGGCGGTAAAGGTGGCGTAGGTGCCGCAGGTACTGGTGCCGCAGGTACTGGTGTCGGAGGCGCTGGAGGCGCTGGAGGCACAGGTCATTATGGAATAACTGCTTCCACAGTTGGTTACGCTGGCGGTGGTGGCGGTGGAAGTGACAATACTGGTTCTCAAGCCGCTGGTGGTTCTTACGGCGGTGGTAAAGGTGGATACAATTCTGGTGCCGCAAATTATGTAGGTACTACTGGTTTCCCTAATACTGGCGGCGGTGGCGGTGGAACATACGGTATTCCGGGTGGGTCTTATCCGGGTAGCAAGGGTGGCGTTGGTATTGTTCTAATCAGATATGTGGTGGCATAATGACAGTAAACACAGCAACACCCGATTACATAGTTGATGGCGTTCTCACTGATGGTGAGTCGTGGGTTCCTCTTTCTTCAACTGTTATTTCTGGCAGTTCAACTGCATTAGTTACTATAGAATCTACTACTGGTGCTAACGACTGGTCACAGTACATGGATGTGGTACTCATTTGGTATGCGAAAGCGATTAATGCGGCTTCTGGTGCTAACTCTTTGAGGATGAAATTTAATAATTCGTCAAGCGATTTTTTATTTCAAGCCTTTCTTTCCAATGGTTCTGTTGGTTGGGCTGATTCTGGTGCGTATCCCCAGTTGGGTTATATCCCTGTGGATACTCCTGCGGATGTTTTTAGTGGGGGGAAAATTACTATCGCAGATATTAACAGTGGGAAATTTAAGGCTTGGCAAGGGCAAATGAGCGCAGTTGCTTTACCTGCGACTTATTATGGATGGGTTTCAGACACAGTTGGTGTTTGGGAACAGACAGCCCCTCTCACACGAATAGATATACACGAAGGTAACGATTACAACTTTGTAGCAGGTTCTCGTTTCGATTTGTTCGGTGTTCTCCCAAGGATGGTGACAGCATAATGGCAATTATTGAAGCGATAGAAACAGTTTATTTGGAAGCAGATGCCGCTTCGGTGACTTTCAGTTCTTTAAGCGGTTACGAGCATTTAGAGATAAGAGGAACAGGGCAATCAAACAATGCAGGCGCTACAGACAATGTAAAAGTACAATTCAATAGTGACACAGGTAATAATTATAATTACCACTATATGGGTGGTGAAGGTAGTACCGAATGGGTGGGTAAAACTATAAATGTTGGATACATTTTGTTTCCTTACAACGTCAATGGAGCAACCATAGCATCTTCTGGAAGTAATGATATGTACGATACTTTTCGTTGCATAATTCACGATTACGCTAATGGTAGTAAAAACACGACTTTAAGTGGGCTTGCTCAAGGTAAAGGAAATGCAGCGAGTCATAGTTCCAGCGCTTATATAAGTCGACACGTTGCCTTTTGGGATAATGTAGCGGCGGTAACTTCTATAAAAATTTTTACCAATTCAGGCGATTGGTTGAGAGGTACAGAAATTTCAATATATGGGATAAAGAGTTCATAATGGCTTGTTGGAATGTTATAAATCACACAGAATTATCAGGAAATGCAACAGATTATGAAGTTACTTCAATCTCGTCTGCTTATGAACATTTGTACTGTGTTGTAAGCGCCCGATCAGATAAGAGCGCATACTATGAAATGGTGGATATACAACTAAGTGGCGACACTGGAAGCAACTATTATTCCACTGCGTTGCAAATGTTTAAAGCCGCATCACCTTTCTCTGGGGGTTTCTTTACAGGGAAAGCCCAATTTGAAGGCGCGTATGTAAATGCGGCATCTATGGCTGGTGACACTTTTAGCCCAATGGAAATATTGATTCCAAACTATTCAAACGCTGTTGGTGATAAGCAAGTAATTATAAAAGGTGGCTGTCCTAATTGGTCTACAACTGACTATCAGTACATGGTTTATCTAATTGGGGGTTGTCACGACAGCACAGCCGCTGTTGATGAATTTAAAATCAAATTGAATGGTGGAAATAATTTCATTCAATACAGCACTTTTACACTATATGGAATAAATGGAGCATAATAATGGCAGAGCCAAGATATAAGGTCGTGAACGGTGAGTACATCGAACTCACGGCTGAAGAATTAAAAGAGTTGGAGGATTCAGCCGCAGCAGCGGATCTGGATTTTTCACATATAAGAGCGCAACGCAACGGCATGTTGGCTGGATGCGATTGGACTCAAATAGCAGACGCAGCCCTAGGGGCGCACACTGCTGAGGAATGGGCGACATACAGACAAGAACTACGCGACCTACCTAGCGCACACAGCAAGGTGTCCGAAGTTGTTTGGCCTACGCCACCAGAATAATGACTGTCGTATACCAGCCCACACAAAAAATGTTAGGTGAGAATGCTCGCTCTATCGAATATGAGTTGTTTAAAATCCAAGAAAAATTGGATGATTTAGAAACCCGCGTAACGGCGTTAGGCGGATAGGAGAAACATGTCAGGAATAAGATACAACGCCTCACAGTACGGGTCGTCTGTAGGTGACCAACAGTTAACAGTTTCAACTGTGGCTGTTGCTTGCACAGCCGCAACTGGTGCTATTGCGGCGATGATAACAAATGGTGCTGAACCAATCAGAGTCAGATGGGGAACCCCGACTGCTTCTGTGGGTCACTATTTAAACCCATATAGCGTCATGGATTTATACCAAGACGACTTAACAGATGTGAAATTTATCAGGGCTGGATCGTCAGATTCTGATATTCAGATCACTTACTTTGGATAGGGGTTGTTGTGAGCGTACAGAGAATAAACCAACGTATAACACAGACCAGTACGGGCGACATTTCGGATGTAACTGCTGGTACTGCTCTCAGCGGCGGTGGGTCGGAGGGGGCTGTTGTACTCAATGTTGTTGTAGACACTGCCACTCTTGTCATTGCGGGTCAGGTGTTTAACTAGATGGCTCGTTTGTCCGCCTCACAAAGAAGAAACCTTCCACGTGGAGATTTTGCTATGCCTAAGCAGCGTAAGTATCCGATCAACGATCGGTCTCACGCTCGTAATGCTTTAGCGCGTGTTTCTCAACATGGCACTCCTTCTCAGAAAGCAAGAGTGAGGGCTGCTGTACGCAGAAGATATCCGGGTATTAAACAAAGTAGATAATTATGGCTTATCAACCTTTCAGTAATTACAATATTTCAGATCCTTATGGGGTTTCTCCTGAGCAACGTTTGTCGCGTTCTTTGGCGGGTACGACTCGTAGTGCTAAAAGGGCTAAGCGTGGTTATGAGACGGACAGGTTTGATTTAGGTAAGCAGTACAAAAAGCAGGTTCCTAAACTTTTAACTAATTACGCTCAGCGTGGTATGGAAACTTCTGGTGTTAAGAATCTTGGTTTGGCTGAGGCAGCGGCTAATTATAGTCGGGTGATGGCTGAACGTGGTGCGATGTTGGATGATGCTTTGACTAATATTGCTTTGGAACGTATGGGTGCTTATGGGGATTATTTTGGTTCTCGTTTTCAAGATTCGTTTGATGCTAACACTCAGCGTGCTGCTACTGCTGCGAAAATTCGGGAGGCTTTAAGTTAATGGCTGCTGTTGATGATTATTTAAAAGCGTTAGAAAGGCAGCGTTCTGCTGATCCTCGTGCTTTTGCGATGAAAGTAAAAGGAATGACTCCTAATTCTACTACTAAGGATTTTGCGAGTTATGTGGGTAATATGAATAAGACTACTCCTCCTGCTGTTGCTGCACGATCTAGAACTTCTCCTCCTCGTGGTTCTAATATGCATCTTCAACAGATGGCTGATTATGATTGGGGTAGTTTAGGTATGCCTTCTGTGGGTGCTAACCTTGCGGCTCGTGCTCAGCCTGCTGCGATTGTTGGACCCGGAAATATGGAAGGGATGAGACCGTTGGCTACAGCGGCTCAGCATATTCAAAATTCTGGAGAAAGTCCTGAAAGGATTGCAGCGAATTTAGATGCGCTTACTGGGTTGTCTATTGATGAGATGAATTATTTTAATGCTGCTGTGGATTCTGGTTTTTTTGATGCTGTGGCGGCAGCGGCAGGTCAAGCACCTGCGCCTGAAATCTTTTCTGATCCTGAAATAGTTATTGATCCTGAAATAGTTGTGGATCCACCTCTTGATATGGGCGGCGGTGGACCTTTTTCTTCACCACCACCTCTCGGTCCACTTCCTACTGGTCCTGTTGATACAAGTTTTGGAGGGCAACAAAAAGCAATTATTGATAATGCGTTGCAAGACACGTTGGGGTATATTCAAGCAGCATTAGATGCTGGTCTTATGGATATTGAAACTGCTCAAGGGTTGTGGGAGCAGCAGCAAGCATCTATATATGAAGATTTTATGAGCGAACAGGATTTGGCTTTGGCTGCTTTTGCTGAAGATCAGGCTGCTGAACGTGCTCGAATGGATGCTTTGAATGCACAGTTGATGGGTGACGTTGATGCTTCTTTGGCTGCGGACACGTTCGCTATATCAGATGCTATTAGTAGAGGTGCTGCTCAAGAGGATGAAGCGTTGTTGAGTGCTATGGGTCGTATCGGTGGCATGAGCGATGATGCGTTAACTATGATGGGTGTAGGTAATTTTGGAAACATTGAGCAGGGTTTAAGAACTGATGCTCGTAATCTTGGTTTGGCTGCAGAGTTAGGTTCTGTGGATGATATTCGCTCTGTTGATGAGGCTGCGTTGTACGGGGATGTTTTGGGATCTTATTTGAATCTTGATCCTAATATTTTTGCTGCTGGTCAAATGTCTGGCACTGATGTTGCTGGTATACAGGCTGGTAGGGACGCTGCTGTAGCGGCTGCTCAGGAAGCGGCAGCAGATAGGGCTTTGAGTTTAGAGTTGGCTGGCATGCAGGATGCTACTTCTAGGTATGGTGTTGATCAGCGCACAATAATGGATCAGGCTCAATTGGATAGGCAGATTGCTAGGGATTCTGTTGATGACGCTCGATGGCGGACAGAATACACGGATGATGCTTTCTATCAGGATGAGTTGTTGGACATGCAGGAGAGGGAATTCCAACAGGGTGTGTCTGAGGCTGCTACTGCGGCTGCTCAAGGGTGGGCTGCTTTAGATCCTGAGGCGGATATTCCTGTTGTTGAAACTGTGTTTATGGCTACTCGTGGTAATCCTGATGCGTGGACTGATGTGGTTACTCGTATTGATGATCTTCAGTTGGGTGGTCTTTCTGAGCGTAACTTCAGGTTGGCTATTCAGGACATTTTGTTAGATGAGGGTATTGCTGAGGATACTAGTTTGTTCTGGGAAGGTGTGTTGGGTCAGATTTCTGGTCTTGGTGGTGGCATGGGTGACCCTGTAATGGGTGGTGATCCTGCTACTGCGGCTGCTATTGCAGATCAGGTAGCGGAGATTGTATATGGTACTGGTGCAGATAATCTTTCTGAATCTGAGGAGATGTTAAAAGAATTATTAGAAGCAGAAGCGGCTATTGATCCTACTAGATTTCAAGAGCCGGGAGATTTTAATCTACCCGGAGCGCCTGATCCTCTAGGTATTGGGGGTGGTTTACCTGCTTTAGGTAACTTATTTGACTCGGATCGTGTCATGGTACAGGGTAAGAGTTATCCTCCAGAGGCTTATCGCGCATTGATTTTAGGAAATACAAATGTTGAAGAAAATGATATTCGTGATTACATTGAACGGGTTTTAGGGAGCGGAAAAGTTTGGAACGAACCTACTAAGTCTTGGAATTAGCATCAGATGTCTGCCGTTAATGATGCGCTTCAAAACATAATAAAAAGAGGACGTGCTCCTGCTCCCAGAGGAACCGCTCCTGTAGGGCAGATGTCTTTCGAACGTTTAGCCTCTCTTCCTTACACTCCTATAGTTAACCCCGCTGACCGTCAAGAACCCGATGGAGGGATTCTTAGTACAATTTTTAAAGGGTTAGCGATTCCGGGGCAGACTGTTCGTTCTGGTATTAAAGAAACTATTGACCTGTTTCAAGGTGAAGGTTTCAATTTCGGAGAGTTTCGTGATCAGGCTTTAAGTGATGAATGGTATGGTTTCGGTGACCTTATTCACGAAGAGGGTGTTGATCTAGGAACATGGGGTAACCGTCTGCTTGGTTTTGTGGGCGATGTCGCTACTGATCCGTTCACTGCTTCGGGTGGTATGGCTGCTCTTGCTCGTGCTGGTGGCACTAAAAGGTTGACTTCTAATCTTAAGTTTCTTTTAGATGAGGCAACTGATCCTTTAAGAAGGAACGCTATTAAGGATGCTATTAAGGCTACTGGGCAGAAGAGGAGCATTTCGGCTGCTCGTAACGTGTTGACTCGCAACCATGGCAAAGTAGGTAAAGAGTTAATTGACGAGTTGGGTATTCAAACAGGTTTAAGGTTCAGAGTTCCGGGTACTGGTGCTTTCTTAGGGGGTATTACTAGGGGTTCTAAGACTATGGCTCGTAAACGAGCGAAGCAAGTTCCTTTAGCGGAAAGAGCACGGTTGGTTAAAGAGGGTGCTTTGAAAGGTGTTGATGATACGGACGATCTGGCTGATCTTATTTTCAAATCTCAAAGCAAGAAACGTTTAAAGGATTTACCTGCTGGTTTATCTGAGGAGGCTAGACAGTTTGTGAGACAGGCTGCTCGTGTTCCTGTTGATACGTTGCCTGTTGGTGTGTTCCCTATAGCGAGTGGTATTTCTGCTTCTATTATGGCTGGTCCGGGAATGTTGTATGAGAAGGTTGCTACCACTAAGGGTGCTCAGGCTTTTAAAAAGTTTTTTGTTGATCCTCAAACAGAGTATATAAATGATTTGCGTAGAGCACGTAATCCTCAAGAGACTGCGGCGGCGTATCAGAAAAGTAGAAGGCAGGCGAGGGATGCTGCTAGGACTTTGAGTCGCAGCAGAGATGTGGATGATATTTTGTTGGCTTCTGAGATGCGGTCAGGTTTTGATCGTTCTAATATGGGTGTTGGTTATTTGACTGAGCGTATGCAGAAGCATACCCGTCAGGTTGAGAATGTTATTCATCGCAATTATGACAATGTTGATGATGTTACTTTGGGGCGTATTGATCGTGAACCTGCTTGGGTTGCGAGGTTGAAAGATCCTGAGGATGTGGTGGGTAATGCGGGTACTCCAGAAAGGTTGGTTCATCTTCAGTCTAAATATCCTGACATGACTCTTCAGGAAATAGGTGCTGTTAAACAGTTGCTTATAGATTTGGTTGAAGAACCTGAGATGAGGATCTTTATTGAAGATAACTTGTATGGTCCTTTAGAGTTTGGTGAGGATGGTCTTCCTGTTGGTGCTTTCTTACGGGATGTGGACGATGTGTTGAATGATTATGGTGGTTACTCTGCTATGGTTATGACTGAGGAGGGTAAGGCTCTTCTTCGTGCCATGTACGGTGTTGAGGATGTGGCGGACATCGAGTGGGTGTCGGGTGTAACGGGTCTTTTTGAGGAGCCGTTGTCTAGTGTGGGAGATATGACGGGTGCTCAGAGGAGAGCACGTGCGACTGTTAATCGTTTGAAGCAGCGCACAACTCAGCCTTCTCGTATTACTACTAGCGGGGAGTATGTGAGAGGTAGAGAGATTTCTATTCCTAGTGTTGACACTCCTTCGGATCGGAGCACTTGGTCTAGTGTTGTTTTAAAAAATCCGGGTGGTATGAGAGATGGAACTGATATACGCAGATTGAATCGTAATTTTGATCCTAATGATCCTGCTTCTAGATTGATCCATGATCATCATAATATGTCGTATCCACCTACAGGAAATCAGGAGTTGCGGAATGCTAATCGTGTCAGGTACGGGTTTGGTGCGGAAGACACTTTAGGCCGCTCAGTTGAAGAACAAATAGATGATGCTCTCATAGCGGCAGGATGGATGGAAGCAGGGCAATCAATATGGGAGCAAGGGTATGCTGCTAAGCGTGCCGCATATGTTTATTCTATGGCGGCGGATGCACGGTTAAGATTTTTGGAACAGTACCTTGCTAGTCGAGGAATTATTTTTAACGCAGATAATTATGTTAATCAGATTGAGGCTTTGGAAGCAGCCGAGAACACTGTCGCTGCTTTAAAAGCAGAGTACGACGAGTTGTCCGCCTCCGAGAAACTTGTTAGGGCTAGGATTGCTGCCCGTGAAAACATGGAAGCAACTTTAATTGAAGATTTAGAGTTAAGTTCTGAGCCTTTTACCGCTGAAGGTGGTGGTCGTGCCAGTCGTGAATACATATATGAAAGAATAAGAGCGGCTGAAGAGGCGGAAGAGTTAGCGGAAGATACTTACGAAGATTTAATTCAAGAGTTGATTGAGTCTGATGCAGAAGTTGTAATGATAACTGATGAACTTTCGGAAATGATTGACGATATTAATGAAGCATTAACTCGTAGAGGTATAGCAGATCCTGATTCTCCTGTTACTTTTTTAGATATAGCAGGTTATCCGCGTAGAGGGTTCGGTCCTACTAGTCAAACTCGTGATGCTATAGATGCTGTGAAAGTGTTGGGTCCTATCTTGGAGGATATTGCACCTGCGATGGTTCGTTTGCGGGTTATAAGAGAGGCAATAG
>VTLG01006677.1_pt1 | contig 11700 bp, 12 predicted proteins | sample 4694571 | NCBI WGS metagenome assembly VTLG01 (sample SAMN12604809, study PRJNA352737) | marine metagenome | biome: ENVO:00000447; feature: ENVO:00000209|ENVO:00000569|ENVO:01000036; material: ENVO:00002151; isolation source: viral sequences binned using virsorter ... | reverse complement strand
TACTCAGCGGCATCAACAACTGTTTGTAAAGCACGTAAAGCATTGTCGCCAGGCTTATTAAAACCCCAGCCAGTAAAGCACACGCTGATTGAACGACTGTTCCAGCCTTTAGTTCCAGCTCCACGGTTATCCCATCCTCTGCCTTCAAAAATGGTTCCCGATTCGTCTACAAGCCAGTTGTAGCCAATACCATCCCAACCTTTACCCATGTGGTGTCGTTCAAATGCTTTAACAGCGTCAGAGTTCTTAGGTCCGTTCTCCACACCTGAGTGGTGGATGACTACGCCTTGAACTTTGGCACGGTTAAGTTTGTCGAATTTTCCTTTTGGTGGCGGTTGAGCGCCCCATTCTTTTCTTGAGATGTGTTTCATCTATTTATACTCCGTTTTGTCCCGTTAAATCTCTCGGAACTGTATGTCTTGTAGGTCCTGTAAGTCTTTCTCGAACTGTCTTTGCTGTTCATAAAAAGCGTTTCTTCTACTTTGACTGTCATTGACACGTAGACCACCGCCAGCTAACACAGATATCCACGATGTTAGCAGACGACGCTGTTTCGATTCTTCATTAGGAAACAATCTTCTCACACGGGACAACACAGGCATGAAAGAATCAAACATGTAAATGTCTTTGTCGCGCATCTTCCACTCGCCGCGACTGTTCTTTTTAGCTTTCCCGAATTTCCCAAGAATAGGCATCAAACCTGGGATCTTCCCGTAAGAATTAGGAGGCTGCTGGTACCTGCCGCTGAACCCTTGATCCCCAAACAGTTGTTTACCAGCCCACATTTCGAGAGGAGTTTTAATAAACGGAGCCATACCAGTTGCCATTTCACGAGGAGCTTCTAAAGGTTCGTTAATGTATTTGGCTAAATCTTTGAAAGGTAAATCAGGCAGCGTGTAAACACGCCCACCGTCAGTTTCAAAAGGCAACCGTATACCCAGAGCCTCACCGAAATAGTCAGGAACCCACTTTTCTTCATCGACACCTAACTCAAGTTCACCTTTAAGTTGCTGCAACCTAGACCACGCCTGCGGGTTTTTACCCATCGACTCGACCAGCACAGGCAGAATAGATTTCTGCCACTTCCAGAAAGATATACCTCTTTTAATTGTACGTTCAGTGTTGGTCAGATCCGAATAATCGAAATGGTATTTTCTTACCAACTCCCACGCTTCATCAATGTTTTTACCCTTGTTAGCCATAGCGTCAAAAGCTAAAGCACCACGCAACATGAACTCCATTTTTTCGTTAGCATGACGCACAGCACGAAAACCTCTAAACTGGGCTGAAAACGGATTCCACGTACCAGGTAAACCTAGTTCAGCTAAAGCGTCATCAACCTCAGACCATGCTTGACCGCCTTGAGCTATACCCGAATCAACCATCTCATAAAACGCTTCCAACTCTCGTTTAGAAGCAGTGCGACCCACACCGAAAACCTTATCCAACCTGACAGGCTGAGTTTGATTTCTTAAAACCAAAGCGCCACGCCGCATGTCACCACCACCAGCTTTCATAGCGGCACGAGCCAACGCCACAACCTTAGAGTGCATACCCATCTCAACACCAGCTATCTGAGAGTTAATCCAAGCACCACCCATACCGTTCCTTAAAATGAAACCAGGTGTCGCAGTCGCTTGCGCTTTCCACCAGTTGTGTAACTTGTTGTACTGTTTACCGAACTCGCCAACCTTTCGAGGGTTGTTTATTCTAGCCGCAGCGTTCATAGCATCCATGAACAGCTCCGCTGAAGAACCAGTGTTTACCGCGGTGTAGTCACCAAAAGCCCTACCGAGAAGCTGATTAGATAACGCTTCGTTGTATGCTTCCTGAAAACCTAAAATGTTTCTCCTGTCGTTCAACAGTTTCAACGCTTCTTCTTGACTATCAGCAGCAGAAATAAGACGACCAGTCTGCCCGCTTTCAACAGCGTCATCTAAAGACAACTGCAAACTACGCATTTCATCAGCAATATCTGTTTCAAGAATGTTCTTCAACGTTTCAGATTCTTCACCCAACTCCCTAATAGTTCTTTGACGTTGCAATAAAAGTTGACGCAATTCTCCTCTGCGTTGCGTTATGAGTTGCTCTTGAAAAGCTATACCATCAGCTTGTATAGCAGCTAACCTCATGCGACCAGGATCAGCGACATCATACAATGTGCCAGCCGCATCCATTTCTTTCCAAAAATCTAATTGCTCCGCTAAACGCTGTTGAGCGCCTTCCAACCACTTAGCGTTACTATCCAATAGTCTGGTACCCCTGTTAATATCAGCATCTATTTTGTCGATCTCTTTATAGATACCCTCCCATTTTTGGAACCGTTTAGCAGCAGGATCAACAGACTTCATGTCGAAAGGACCTAACCTAACTTCCCCCTCTAACAAACTCTGCAACCTTTGACCTGCACTAACAGTCTCATCAGACAGCATCGTTCCAAGAAAATCGTCATTAGCAGCAGTTAAAGCATCACCCAATTCTTTAACAGAAGAATCCAAATCTTTGAACAGTTGAGGGTTCTCGCTACCAATCCGAATGTTTTTAAGAGCCAAAACTATTCTCTCTAAAGAATCTTTCTGCCTTCCCAACTCGCTCATCTGAGCGGCGTAACTTTTACCACGTTCACCCAAATCTTTTTGAACGCTCTTAAGAAGATTGCCGCTCTCAGGAAGATACTGACCAGGAGCCAAATCAACTATGTCAGAAATCAGATCATCTAAATCCATTTGAATACGATCCCTAGTTTCTAAAAACACGTTCATAGCAGGGTCATCATAAGCAGACTGTTCACTTATTAACCGCCTGTTAAGATCCACAGCTTGTTGAATTTTTTCCTGCCGTTTAGTTAAATCACCGCTACGTCTAGTCATCTGCGACATGCGTTCAGCTAACTCACGTTTAATACCCGTAGCCACACCACCCTTAACGATGATACCGAAATCCTGCAAATAAGAATTTAACACTGCTTCTCTGGAGAACTGTGCCATGCGTTCCACGTAACGTGGGATAACCTCAGCGAAATCGTTAATGAACAAATGGTCGTAGTCATCACCCATGTATTGTTTACCAATAGCACGCATTTGATCTTCGATAGAACCTACACCTTTGGTAACATCTGTAAGTTCCTCACCGAAAAAAGTTTTCTTATACAATCTCGCAGCCTCATCAGCTCCTAAAATGTTCTCATAATAGTTGTACTGTGAAGGAGTGATAATCGTTCTCCTTGAAAGAGTGCCAACACCTCTAGGCACAAACTCTTTAGCACCGTTAGCACCCACAATAAAAGCACCCTCATCTGTTAAAAACCTTGCCGAGTACATGTCACCAAGCATCTCGGATAAAAGAGGTTGACCAGTAGCTTCGTTGACTACAGTCTCAGCTTCTTTCCAAAACCCAACCAGATCATCGTGAAACGATTTACCTGCACGAAGTATAGAACCAGGCATATTAGGATCATCAAACCGTCTACTCGAAGCTCCCAACAGATCCTCAAAAGGAACCTTCAATTTCTGCGCTCTGCGAGCTATCTCACCAGCCCTGTTCATCAAACGTGAACGAACCTTACGGGCAGCCACCTCACCCTTATTAGCGCCACGCTCCAAATAGACAGCCTCCAAAGCCAAATCAGGATCATCACCTATCTTTATGGCACGCATAGGCTGACGGGTGTTCAAAGCCTTATCAACACTCTGCAACATCGCCCGTTGTGTAGCCCACCTTAAACCCCTACCAGGCAAAGCAGCGACAGCACCAACCATTTTAGACGACCAAGGTAAACGTAACCTCGACTCAACAGGGAGTTTAGAAGCCATCGTCGCGGCTTTACGAATATTAGGTTCCATCTTGTTCAACAAATTCTTAGCAGCCGCGTCTTTACGACGCATCAACCCCATAGCTTCTTGAATCTTAGGAGTGTTCTTAGCTACCAAACCAGCTTCATCGAAAAGAAAATCAGCTTTCTTAATCTGATCCAACCTTTTCTTATCCAACCTTCTACCAAGCGCACCACCCGACAATAAATTCAAAGGATTCTCAATAGCTTTACGGCCAAGACGACCAGTGCCAGGGAGTGTTAAACCCAAATTAGGTTTAATACCAATATCTCTTAACGACTTACCAGCCGAAAGAACGCTTCTGGATTTCCTAACCTTCTCAGACGCTTTGAATAACTCTTGTGCTTTTTTAGTGTCGCCCGCTTTTTTAGCAGCAGCTTGAGCTTTCCTTAAAGCAGCTACCACATCGTCAGCTTTAGCTAACCTTGCTGCCACGCCAGCACCACCAGCGTATGTTAACGGGTCGAAAGCAATATCTAAACCCATACCTAAAGCAAAATCTAAAGGACCTGGAAGATCAACACCTATGTCGCGCATTATCTCACCAAACAGATGATTGTCTTTGGTTTGTTTCCACCAGTCTGACGGGGAAAAACCCTCGCCTTGGAAAACGTCTACGATTTCTTGAACTGTTGAAGCTATCGCAGCGCGAGGTGTGTCTATAATGTCGATAAACTTGCCGAACGCCCCACCGAAACCCCTTCTAGGGCTTTTAACAGGAGCTTTGTATTGACTGAATCCTTTTTGAACATTAGCGGCAAGTTGCGCTGCTGATTGCGCTGCGGCAGGAGATGTGCTTCTACCCAAAGGAGAAGGATTAGGGGATAAAGAACCTCTTTTGTTTATTTCAGCGAGGGCTTCTTCTAACGGAGTCATAGCCCAACCTTAAAGAGAAGCTATATAAGCGTCGTATTCTGCTTGAGCTTCAGCTAAAGTCATTCTTCCCGTGTTACCCATGAACGGATCGTTAGGGTTGCCTACAAAAGTGTTGTACGCTTCTTCAATAGTTCCAAATCCCATACTGCCTGTAACACCTATCATGTCGTATATTTGTTCACGAGCTTCAGGTACTCCCACATTAGGATCCACAGTTTGACCCCCAGTGTTAGGCGGTGGTTTGCTACCAGGTGTTGCATTGTTTCTTGCAGCAATTTCAGCGAGCATATCTTGAAACTCTTTCATTGCTTCAGCGTCACCAAAAAATGCGCTACCCATTTGTTGCTGCAACGCTACCAAATCGAGCAACACATCAGCAGGGACACCACCCATACCTAAGATGTTGAGTAGTTGCTCATCTCCTAAAGTTTGCCCCCCATCAGCCAAGTCAGAAATCGTTTGATTGATTGTGTCCTCTAAGTCAGGGTTGATTGCAAATATGTCTGGCATGAAATATATTAAATCTGTTAAAGGTCTTTGACCTTGTTGTCTAGCTTCCCATTCCTCGAACGGAGACAAACCAGCAAAAGGATTATTAGGATCTAAATATTTACCAGTAGCAGGATCAATGCCAGCTACAGTAAATTTGAGTTGTTCAGCAGCAGACAACTCATTAAAGTTCCTGTCAGCTAAAGCAAGCTCTTGAGCTAAATTAGCAGCCGCTATACGCTCCTGAGAAGCCCTGTCAAGACGACCCTCAGCAATACCAGCAGTGTCCACACCAGCGTACTGACCGCCAAACATAGCACCCTCAGGGACACCAGTAAACGCAGACAACAACTCAGACGACAAACCACGCTCACGAGCCGTCTGACGATCCTCAGCAGCCATCAAAGCAGCGTTCAAATCCATCTCCCTTGCTGTAGACCGCAAGTCCTGACCAAAACCACCAAACACAGCCTCACCCAACAAAGCCCTATCAGCATCAGCGGAAGTACCTATGCGACCCATAGCGTTCAAATAGTCTCGTTCAGCGTCACGACCACCCTGATAGGTGGCATCAATCATAGCTAACTCGTCAGCTACCAGAGCAGGATCTATACCCGCTGCGATCAACTGGGCGTTCAAAGCATCCCTGTCAGCTTGACGTTCCAACGCTGCGGCAGCCATCTCATTCTCGAACCCTGTTATGACACCTGCTTGTTCAGCTAGAAAGTCGTTGTAGACTCTTTCACGTTCCGTGTCATATAAAGCTTGCGCTGCTTCTATGTCTATTAAACCTTCGTCTAACATTGTTTGAATAGCGGCTTCTCGTTCAGATAACGCTTCTTCAACGATACCTAGTTGCCTGTCTAAAGGACTGCCACCACCAACAACACCCATGCCACCACCAGCACCACCACCAGCACCTCCACCAGCGCCTCCGCCTCCGCCTCCGCCTCCACCACCAGGAGGAGGACCACCAGGAGGGGCACCTAAGCCCCCTTCGCCAACAGTTTGAATGAATGTACCAGTCGGATCCCATTCAAAAACACTCTGATCGTTGATGTTCATTTGACCCAAACCACTACCAGCTTGAGCTACAAGAGCATCAAAAGCCCCTTGAGTTATTAGACCCGCATCTAATGATGCTTCTGCTATAGCCATTTCTTTTTGAGCGGGAGTGTTACCAGCCGCTGCACCAAACTGTGTATCTAAACCTTGAAGATAAGCCAAAGCATCGGGATCAGTGGGTAAGTAATCTAATGGCCTACCCCACTCATCTCTAGGACCAGCAGAAGCAGCCTTGTTGGCTTGAGCTTGTGCTTGACCCGCAGCATACTCATCCATTGTAGGCAACGGAGTATCAACCCCATACTTTATACCACTAGGTGAATAGAAACTGCCAGTAACATTAGCACCCGCGTTCGCATTTTGAGCGTCTATACGCCGTTGAACCTCACCCCAATCAACTGCACCTAAACCAGGTTGATTAGCTTTACCTTGAGCTTGAGCATCAACATACTGAGAAGTAGACATAGCAGGGGTGTAAGCATCCGTACCAAATTTCATACCGCCAGGAGAGTAAAAACTGCTACCCACGTTAGCACCTGAACCAAACTTTGTATTTGCAGGTGTTTGAGTAGCACCCCATGTGTTCTTCCCAGCAGCCTTATCGCGTAAAAACTTTTCGTAAACACCCTTAGTAGCATTAGCACGAGGATCCAATATTTTTTTAGCCATTAAGCCAAAGCCTCCCTAATCTGCGCCGCACGCTCCGCACGCCCCGCAGCAGTACCCAAAACATCCTCAAACCTAGAACCCGAATAACCGCCATAACTACCCAAATTCTCAACCGCTAAATTAAACAAAGCCCTATCCAAAGCACCCCTAGACTCAGCACGCTGACGATCAAACGCAGCAGCCTGCTCCGCTAACGCCATGTTCTTCAAACCAGAAGTCTCCAAACCACGACTAGCAAACTGGGCTGAAGTACGAGGAACCTGCTTCTTATAACCCTTAGTTAAATCAAACTTGCCCTGCCCGTAATCAGTCAACAAACCCTTCTTAGAAAACGTCGAACCAGCCAACGCTCTTTGCAGACGCGCAGCAGGTGTAGTCCCATAAGGGTCACCAACATTTATTTTACTGAGAGGATTAGTCCCGAAAGACGGAGCAGAACCGAAAGCCATTAGTTAAAAACCTGACCCGCAATGACAAGAGTGGCAGTCTCTACAACAACATTTAGCGTGACAGCCCCGCTTGATCCACCTCCGCTCAGAGCAGTACCAGCAGAAACATCCGAAATGTCCCCCGTAGATGTCTGAGTAATACGTTGATTTATTCTCTGTACGCTCACAGCAACCCCTATCCAAAGTACGTAATCTGAATGTCAGAATCTGACGATCCAGCTCTAATAAATTTCACATCCGTTAAGTCGTCTTGGTACAAATCCATGACGCTGTATGGGTTCAAATAGTGGCCTACAGAAGCTGTCGGTGTACCCCAACGCACTCTTATAGGTTCAGCACCATTTGTTATCATCGCCGCAATAGCACCAGTCGGCACAGTGCAAGCAACAGCAGTGGAAGACACTGTTAATGCTTGATCACCGATAGACGACCCGTACTGTGAGGCGTTATATCTTATTCCTGACATGTTTCTCCTAACCGCCTAACGCCGTTACGCGGATTTCTAAATCATCCAGCTTCTCCTGGATTTTTAACAATTCGTATTCGATTGAGCGAGCGTTTTCGCCTACCATTTTTTGTGTGGGCTGGTATACGACAGTCATTACTCGGCTGCTTCCTCCGCTGCCTTCGCTGCCGCTGTAGGAGGATCATCAGGCCAAACAACTTCAGACACCTTGCCACCATTACCTTCATTAGAAGTGGCAGGTAGGTCACGTAGTTCTTGCCTGTATGTCGCCCATTCCTCAACGGTGTGTGCGCCCAAACTAGCGTCTGCTATCTGTGTCCAGTCACTTTCACGCAACAATGCGTCACGATGCGCTCTAGTGAAAGTGAAATCCAGATCCACTGCTGCGGCTCTGTCTTCCAGTTCTTGTATTTCTTCTGCCGTGAGTTCGATGTACTCACCGTTCACGACCTTATATCTTGGCTCTGCCATTATCCTGCTCCGTTTATTCCATATAGTGTAAAAGTGCTGTATTGCACAAAATCGTCTGCACCGCCATAAGGCAAAAATTTGAAAGCGTTAATAGCGGCAGTATTTTCCCAAACGTTTCCAGCGAATCCAACGTTGTATTGATAATCAGTAGTCGAACGATTAGGTGCAACACATCTTGTGAACACAGATTTTTCATTAGATGAGTTTGCGTAATTGGGTATCCACATTTCACAAATACCAAACATATCCCCATAACCAGATGCGGCGGGAACTTGTGCGCCCCAACTATAAGCCCCACTATTTGATGCTGGAGTGGCAGTTTCAGAGTTCGTGAATTGAGAAAAATAATTGCTATCTGTTGTGTCGCCATTAAATTGAAAATGACAAAAATCATAATATGCACTAGCATCTGTTCTGAGTGAGGCTACAAAATACAAATGATCGTATCCTGAAACAATAGAAGTCTTCTCATAGTAAGACGCAGTACCGCTTAACTCTGTGTGATCTATAACATTCCAAACAGCCATTATGAACTCTTTATCCCATATAGTGTGAACGAGGAACCACGCCTCATGTTTCCGTTATCAGGCGTGAATTCTATTGATGTAAGAGCCGCCGTGTCATCCCACACACCGCCACCAAAAAAAATCCTTCTGTTAGTGTTAGTTATTGACTGACCGCCAATAAATTCGATACTTGTATTTTTATTTGCGTTAGCATAATCCAAAATATTTACCATTATTGTTGCGTATTCACTAACATCAGTATTGACACCGTGAAGACCGTCATAAATCTTGACGTACGCTGTACTATTCAAAGCGTTTAGCGCAACAGAAGTTGTTGATCCTCTTATGACCTGAGATGCGTAAACTGATGAACCGTCTCCATTAAGTTCAATGTAATAAGCCTGACCAGTAGAGTATCCTGCCGCCGCACTTGATGCACGTACTTGCAAATGCTCATACGTTGCAGGAATACCCGAAAACGTTACTGACGCAACGTCGGCTTCTAAATACTGTGTTGCTATCGCTTCCATAATAGCCATTATGCTGTCACCATCCTTGGGAGAATACCAAACAAATCGAAACGTGTACCTGCCGCTAATGTGACACCAACACCTGTCAAGTCAATTTCCGTAATCGCCGCTTGAGATTTCCAAGTTTGCGTACATAGTAGGGTATAATTAGCGGTGTCTCTACCATCAGCAGATAGTGCTGTTGAGGACTTGAATTTACCGCTGTTAATGTCAAATATATCTATAACCACAGTCGAAAATTCGTTGGCACCAGCGCCCGCTCCTACAATCCACCCTCCATAAGCATAAGTAGTTGTGGCTGTAGCAGCAGCAGTACTGGTACCAGAGTTGTATATATATTGCATGGAGTAGTTACTACCCCCATCGTTATTGAAATTCATTAAAAGAGAAGTTGATATGTTGGTGTGTGTGCTTCGCACATAGCCAATAATTTTAAGATCCATGTATTGTGACCAGTCATTAGCACCAGTCGAAGAAGTGAAAGTCACATTCGCAGAAGATGGTGTCGCCGTACCAAGAGCAACCCACGCCTCACCATCAGTGAGAACGCCATCAACTATGTAATCGGGTGTCGCTGTGTTTACTGTCATCACGCCACCGCATATCTGATTAGAACCATGCCAGCAGAGCCAGCACCGCCCGCATAAGAACCAGTACTGTTCAAAGTGCCACCACCACCTGAACCAGTGTTAGGAAAAGCGGTTTGATAACCAGCAGGAGTCGCAGTGCCATATCCTGAATCTCCTCCAATGCCGCTTTCACCCTGACTTTGACCTGAACCTCCGCCACCTTCACCATAAGCCCGTGCAGTAGCGCTAATACCTATATGGTTTGCACTAGCGCCACCATCTCCACCGTTTGCTAAACCGTCTGTTCCTGCGGCTTCTCCGACACCACCGATACCACCACCGCCACCAGATTCATACCAACCGCCATTAGTTGTATAATTGGTCGCTGTACCTCCTGCGTTGCCCGTGTGAGAACCTGTTGCAGTACCCCCAGCCATTGTGCTGGCCGCAGAGCCGTTCTGACCACCGCCACCGCCGCAACCTAAACTGTTACCAGCCGAGCCAGTACCACCAGCGCCGCCTCCAATAGTAGTCACACCTAAAGCGGAAGAAGATGAACCATTAACACCTGCAGTAGTTGTTCCCACCCCACCTGTGCCAACAGTAATAGTGTAAGGAGATGAAGCAGTATCAATAGTTACAGTTCCTGTGGTAACTTCACCAGCACCACCACCGCCGCCACCGACATACGCCCCGTTGTTAGCGCCACCTGAGCCACCGCCACCAATAATCATATAAGTAGCATCGCCAGAACCAGCATGAACAGTCAACGTACCCGTACCCCTGAAAGCATGAACACGGTACGTTGTACCAGAATCCTCATACTGTGTGATAATCCCACCGAAAGCAGTAATAGGAGATGCACCACCAGCCAAACCGCCATTCAACCAATTAGAAACAGCCGTAGACGGATTAGCCTTCGGCAAATCCTTCCGAGCCTTCCACGTAGAAACCGCAGTGCTAGGGTTAGTCCTATCTTGTCGAAACACTATAAGACCTCTACTTGTCTATTCTATTAACAAACCCGTTGATGTTGATAACATCCGCAGCCGCCGCAAAAGCCTTAACCACAAGACCATTTTGCAAAAGCAGACCAGGGCATACCAGCACCCAACCTGAGTCAGCAGCGATTTCAAGTTCCACTAGATCATCCTGATCTGTAGTCCCACCGTATTCGATGGTAAGAACACGAGCTGTTGCTGATGTGTTGCAAGCGTACAACCATATCTCGTCGAGATCAGTTGTGCCTGACACAGCAGTGTGAACTGTAACAGAAGCGCCTGTTGCGGTGCCTGTTACGGAAATGTTCTTTCCTTGTGTGCTGCCTGACAGCAGTTCTTTTGAATATGTTGCCATATTACCTTTCCTTTAATTGAAAACCGAGTTAGTAAGAATGTTGTTAGCGTCATTCCACGTAGGTGAAGTGATATCAGACGTGAGGGCTACAGTTCCTGTGGCATCAGGGAACGTTATTGTACGATCCGCAGTCGCGTTAGTAGCCGCTATGAAAGTTTCGTGAGCGTCAGCAGAAGAACCTTCATAAACAAGACGTTGATTGGAACCTGCTAAAAACACGTCATCAGAGAATGTAGCCAATTCTGTTACAGCCAATTTTCCACTAACCGTAGTAGTAGACCCCGCTGTAGACAAATTAGGTGATCCTGTCGCCCATGTCACAACGTCACTAAAGTTAGTGTTCATTTGTGAAGCAACGATAGAAGTTCCTGCTGTGAAGTTGTTTGTTACAGCTAAAGCCGCCATTTAACGCAATCTCCTA
>VTLG01004945.1_pt1 | contig 11700 bp, 18 predicted proteins | sample 4694571 | NCBI WGS metagenome assembly VTLG01 (sample SAMN12604809, study PRJNA352737) | marine metagenome | biome: ENVO:00000447; feature: ENVO:00000209|ENVO:00000569|ENVO:01000036; material: ENVO:00002151; isolation source: viral sequences binned using virsorter ... | reverse complement strand
CCAGAGCTTATGCTCGTTATAAGTTTCCTGCACATACCATCGAGATTGATAAAGATGATCCAGTAAGCTTGGAAGTTCTAGGTAGAAATAGCTTTGACTTTTCATGGCCTTCAGTCTTTCAAGGTGGAGGCTGGCGCATGGTATGTACTAACTTGCTTGTGTTTGGAACTGTAATTGCTATAGCCAAGCGAAGACATACTAAGAACTTGGATATTCAAGGAGCAATTAAGGAGTTAGGTAATTGCCTGGATCATTTCCTTGTTGAAACTGAGAAGTGGAAAGAATGGAAAGATTTTCCTATTCATACTAATGAAGCTTTCGGAGTCTTTGCAGAACTATCTCGTAATCAGTATGCTCAAGATCATTTGAAAGACTTAAATGAAAATCAATTAAGTATTCTTCAAATCTTGAATGAGTCTGCTGTGTCTAAGAATAAGACTTTAACTTATCTTTGGGAGAAGTATACAAGAACTTATCGTCCTGCTATAGGCAACAATCTTTGGGCTGTATTTAATACTCTGACTGATTGGAGTACACATAATCAGGAACCAAAGAGAGAAAAGACTAATCAGACTGTAGCTTCTATGCAAGTTGCAGCTTCTGAAAGAGTTCGTAAAGTTCTTAACATGAATGAAACTTTTAGGAGAGCAGCAGCTTAATGGAGGAAGAAGATAAAGACCATATTGATATTTCAAAGGGGAGAGAGCCTGAGTATTGTACTTGTGGTAAGCTAACTGAAGAATGTCCAGATGCTTATGAGCATTTGTCTGATGGTTATTAGGGAAGTAGTAGGGGCCAAGGAAGGCCCTTTCCTTAACATGAAAATATTTCATGTTGATAATGGTTGACAAGACTATATAATTCATATAGTCTTTCTAGGTTATAAATTATTGGAGATAAAGTTATGGCGGTTGTTGAAGGTTTAGCTTATTGGGCTTCTGTTACATCACCTAATACAAAGTTTGAGCCTGTCTATTCTGTTAATCTTATTGTTGATGAAAAGACTGCAAAGGATTTTGCAGCACGAGGTCATAAGATTAAGCAGATGGATGAAGGCCCATCTATTGTAATTAAGCGAAAGGTAACAGATCGTAGTGGTAAAAATAGACCAGCACCTAAGTTGGTGGATTCTGACAAGCAACCTATGGATACTCTTATAGGTAATGGTTCTAAAGTCAAAGTTCAATATCATGAATGGGAGACTACGAATCACTATGGAGAATTTAAAGGTCTTGACTTTCAAGCAATGCAAGTTCTCGAACTAGTTGAGTACGGTGAACGTATTGTTGATGGAGAAGAGCTTGGTCTTGTTGACGGAGAGGAGTTTTAAAGATGGCTGAAGAAAAAGTAGCAGAGACTAGACAGTGGAGTTATTCCAACGAAGGTACTGTATATGATGTAAGTCTATTTGATGATTCAGGTAGAGCAGCATTTACATTATTGCTAGAAGTAACTGCAGAAATAAATACTCTTCAAAAGAGAGTATCAATTCTTCAAGCTTCTAGTTTGGAACTCAATCGCGTCATCGGCGCACAACTGACCGACGACGCAATTCTCGCACAGCCTGAAGAGGCAGAGGTTGCAAAGGAAGCATAGTAGTAAGACCTGCGGCATGTCTTGAAAAGGCCGCATTCATCAATCAATGAAAGGAAATAGATTATGAGAACTGGAGGCAACATGCTTTCTAGGATTCATATTAATCAGCATCATATCAAGTATAACAAGAAGGAGGGTAATAAAAGAAAGCCAGTAATCACTGTCAAGAACAAGGAAGGTAATTTCTATTCCAATAGAGTTAGCATTGTAGGTGGTTGTACTGTAGTTTATAGTCCTGATAAACCTTTATCATGTGGAGCTACAGTATGGATTGAGGCAGATGGATTTGTTGTAAGTCTTGATGGTTTCATGGCTCATGGAGATATACAATGAAAGAAGTTAGAGAGAATACAGATTCTCTTTCAAGAAAGTGGTCAAAGAAACTCAAAAAGATTAGAGAGAAAAAGCAGCGTCATATCTCAAAGACTTTAACATCAAAGGATTTATAAAATGGATACTAATTTTGTAAAGTATCATGTTGCCTGTCCTGAATGTAATAGTAGTGATGCAGTAAGTGTTAATGAAGATGGTTCAGCAAAATGTTTTAGTTGTGGAGTATTTATGCAAGATTATTCAGGGAAAGATGTGATTGGTAATTATGCTAGAAATCAAGGATCTTCTGAAGTTAAGAAGTCTCTTGTTCATTTCTCAAGTGATGATTATGTAGGTGTATGGGGTGAATTAACAGATAGAAAGATATCGGCTGATACAGCTCAGAAGTATGGTGTACGTATTGTTGTAAGTCCTGATTATAAAGAAGTAATAAAGCATTATTATCCCTATCATAAAGATGGTGAATTGGTGGGGTATAAGATTCGTACAGTCAAGACAAAAGGATTTGTATCAGAAGGAGATATATCTCAAGGTACTTTATTTGGACAGAATGTTTTTAAGGCTGGAGGTAAATACGTTACAATTACTGAAGGTGAATGTGATGCAATGGCTGCACATGAATTAACAGGAAGCAGATGGCCTGTAGTTTCTATTAAGAATGGAGCGCAGAGTGCAGTTACAGATGTTAGAAAGAACTTAGAATATCTTGAGTCATTTGATAATGTAGTCATCTGCTTTGACGCAGATAAACAAGGAAGAGAAGCTGCTCGTAAAGTTGCTTCTTTACTACGTCCTAATAAAGCTAAGATTATGAAGCTTCCTGATGGAATTAAAGATGCTAATGATATGCTTAAAGCAAATCAACATGGTAAATTTGTTGAATGTTTCTGGCAAGCTAAGACTTTTACTCCTTCTGGTATCATTCGTGTATCTGAAAAGAGAGAAGATTGGAAGAATAGAAAGCAAAAAGAAAGTATTCCTTATCCTTGGGAAGGATTAAATGATAAGTTATATGGTATGAGACAAGGTGAGCTTGTAACTTTCACAGGTGGTACAGGACTAGGCAAGTCTAGTATTACAAGAGAGTTAGAGCATTGGTTAATTCAAAGAACGAAAGATCGAGTAGGTATTATATCTTTAGAAGAAGATTGGCGTAGAACTGTAGATGGTATTTTATCTATAGAAGCTAATGATCGTTTATATATTGATGAAGTACGTGCAGCCTACGATGAAAAAGAACTTGATAAGTTATTTGATAAGATAATGGATACCGATAGAGTATTTATTCATGCTCATTTTGGTATCAATGATATTGATGAGATCTTTTCAAAGTTAAGATATATTATTGTAGGGTGTCAATGTAAATGGGTTGTAGTAGATCACTTGCACATGCTAGTTGCGTCACTATCTGAAGGTGATGAAAGAAGATCCATTGATAATATTATGACTAGCTTACGAAGTATCGTAGAAGAGACAGGAGCAGGTCTACTGCTTGTTTCTCACTTAAGAAGGGTACAGGGTAATGAAGGTCATGAAAATGGCATAGAAGTCAATCTGAGCCATCTGAGAGGGTCTCAGAGCATAGCACAGCTATCAGATTGTGTCATAGCCCTTGAAAGGAATCAGCAAGCACTAGATTCAGTAGAAGCTAATACAACAAAGTTAAGAGTATTGAAGTCTCGATACACAGGTGATGTAGGATTAGCCACTCAAGTAGTGTATGATAGAGATACAGGCAGACTATCTGAACTTGCTGCTACAGAAAATAATTTAGAATTTGATAAGGAGCTACCATTTTGAGTAACCATTATACAGAAGTACTAGAAGAAAACTTATATGAAGATGCTATAGAGAAGGGACTATCTGAGGAGGAAGCAGAACAGTATGTCATTGATAAGCTTGATGAACTTGAATAAAGCATTCGAGGAATTTGTTCTAGATCATTTTAAATATTTTGATGTCTATCCAATGGAATTTGAATATGAAAATATAGTTTATGATACAGAATGGGTATGGAATAAGCTTAAAGAATTAAACTTATTTGAAATAAATCAATAAATTAATTAATCTATATGGAAAAACTTTATGAAATTAGTCTTTGATATTGAAACTGATGGTTTAAATGCTACAAAGATATGGTGTATTGTTGCAAAAGATCTAGATAATAATCAAGTCTATGGCTTTCCTCCTGATCAAATAGATCAGGGTATTGAGTTGTTGGAAGGAGCTGACTTACTTATTGGACATAATATTCTTGGATTTGATATACCTGTGTTGAAGGAGTTGACAAATATTAACTTTGATAATAAAAAGATAATAGATACATTAGTATTGTCGAGGCTTGCTAAACCAGAACGAGATGGTCATGGTTTAGAAGCTTGGGGTTATAAATTAAATAGACATAAAGGGTTGATGGAGGAAAGAGATTTTCAGAGGTATACTCCTAATATGCTGGACTATTGTATCAATGATGTAGAATTAAATTCTTTAGTATTTGATAATGTTATCAAAGAGTTAGATGGATTTGATACAAAGTCAATTAAGATTGAACATGATGTATCTCATATACTTAAAGAACAAGAAAGATATGGATTCTTATTTGATAGTTATAAAGGTGAAATGTTGTTGGCTAAATTAAATGAACGTAAAACTATTATAGAGGATGAAGTTCAAGAAGTTTTTAAACCTAAGAAGGTTAAGATAAAAACTGTTGTACCTAAATTTAAAAATGATGGTGCATTATCTAAGCAAGGTTTAACAGAAGAAGAATATAATTGTTTATCTACTCAACCTGTTAGTAGAGTACTGGCATTTGATCGTTATAAAATTCAGGAGTTTAACTTAGCTTCTAGAAAACAAATAGGAGAATATCTTAAAGAGTTTGGTTGGAAGCCTAAGAAATTTACACCGACAGGTCAGCCTATTGTTGATGAAGGTACATTAAAGAATGTAAAAGATATACCTGAAGCTCAACTAATAGCAGAATTCTTGTTGTTGCAGAAACGTATAGCTCAAGTTGAATCATGGTTTAAACATCTAGGTGGTGATAATAGAGTACACGGATTTGTTATACCAAATGGAGCGATAACAGGTAGAATGGCTCATGTCAAACCCAATATGGCACAAGTACCTTCAATCAATAGTCCTTACGGTAAGGAATGTAGAGAATGTTGGACTGTACCTAACGGATATAAATTAGTTGGTATTGATGCAAGTGGATTAGAACTTAGAATGCTTGCTCATTACATGAATGATAAGGAGTTTACAAATGAAATACTCACTGGCGATATACACACCGCTAATCAAAAACTTGCAGGGCTTGAATCAAGAAATCAGGCAAAGACTTTCATATATGCCTTCATATACGGAGCAGGAGATGCAAAACTTGGAACTGTGGTCGGACGAAGTAGAAAAGATGGTAAAGTCCTTAGACAACGTTTCCTTACTAATCTTCCAGCACTTGCAACTCTTAAAAATAAAGTTGAACGAGCGGCGAGAAGAGGATACCTCAAAGGATTAGATGGAAGACATATCTCAGTACGAAATGAATACTCTGCCTTAAATACTTTGTTGCAGAGTGCGGGTGCAATTGTAATGAAACAAGCACTTATAAAATTACATGATAAAATTAAGGAGGATATAATTGATGCTCATTTTGTAGCCAACATCCATGATGAATGGCAGATGGAAGTTTATGAACGTCATGCTTGCATTGTTGGTGAACTTGGTGTACAATGTATACGAGAGGTCGCAGATGATTTCCATTTGCGGTGTCCTCTCGATGGTGAATATAGCATAGGAGACAATTGGAGTGAAACACACTAGTATTAAACAACCTTATCCAAGGTTTCTTGAAAATAAAACAAGAATGACGATTGGTGGTAAACGCTATCGTATAGGAAATAAGAATCATCCTTATAACTTCATCTATGAAGAAAGAGGTATTAATGCAGTATTAGCTGCAATGGGATTGCTTCACTTTCCTACCGTAGTATCTCGAATCAATGAAAGAGTTGAAGAACTCTTTGATGAAGTTGAAGATGGATATGTTTATATTATTAAGAACCCTGCTTGGAAAGGATGGGTTAAAGTAGGTATGGCTATTGATGCATTTGATAGAACGAATGCTTTTCAAACAGGTAGTCCCTTCAGAGATTATGTCTTAGTAGACAAGGAGTACTTTGAAGATCGACGCTTTGCTGAAAAGTTCATACATCATAAGTTACAGCCTTTAGCTAAAGAAAGAAATGGTGAATGGTTTCGTGCAGGAACTAATGTAGCAGTTAGAGTTCTTCGTGATGCCGCAAAGAATGTTCATCCATATAGTGATAACTTTGAAGTTGCAGTCTAAAAACTTAGATACTCTTGTAGAAGATATCTATTCTAAGTTAGCCCCTCTATCCAACGGAGGGGCTTTAGACTTAGATGATTCTTTGATCGAAGAGTTTGGCGAGTCCATAAAGAAAGCTTTAAAAACATGGGCTATCCCTCAACGTGGTGGTAAGACTATGTTACGTATGTCCAATATTGGAAAACCCATGCGTCAATTATGGTTCGACCTTAAAAATAATAAGGAGGAAGAGACATCTGTAAGTAGTTACCTTCCAATAAAGTTTCTTTACGGACACTTATTGGAAGAAGTATTGTTGTTTCTTGTTCGTCTATCTGAACACAAGGTAGAGGATGAACAGAAAGAAGTTAAAGTTTCTGGAATAAAGGGACATATCGATTGTAAGATTGATGGAGAAGTTGTAGATATTAAGACTGCATCAAGTTATGCCTTTAAGAAATTTAAAGCAGGAACATTACGTGATGATGATCCCTTTGGATATATGGCTCAGTTAGCCGGTTATGAAGAATCAGAGAAGACTGATGGTGGTGGGTTCTTAGTTATTAATAAGGAGACAGGAGAGCTAACTCTTTATAGACCTGAAGAATTAGATAAGCCTAATGTAAAGATAAGGATACGAGACATTAAAGATTCGTTGATGTTAGATACTCCTCCTAAAGAGTATTGTTATGATCCTGTTTCTGAAGGTAAGTCAGGTAATATGAAACTCCCAAGAGAGTGTACTTATTGTAAACATAAAGTAAGTTGTTATCCTGATTTAAGAGCCTTTCAATATTCAAAAGGTCTTGTATATTTAACAGAGGTTGTAAACGAACCTAGAGTAGAAGAGGTTTATGATTATTAAAAGTAAAAAACAAAGAATGAATGCTCATGTATTTAATCTTTTAATAGAATGGGTTAATAATATTATTCCTGAAGATAAAGATCTTTCGTTAGAAGAGATAGAAGAATTGTTGCCGACTGAAAAGTATACAATATCTTTAGGCCAAGTACGTTTGAGTTCGTACACTCATAGATGGGTTCGTAAAAGATTGAAGATGATTTTAAAAAGAAGTCATGGTAAAAGAACTATTGAATCTGTTACAATGAAAGAGATTGAAAATGCCAAAGCGTATACCTAGAAAGAAAAGACCTGTTGAAAAAGGGATACCTAAAGGGTATGATTCTAAATGGGAGGCAGATCTTCATAAGAAACTGTTAAAGAATTGGGAAGTTCATAGTGATAAGGTTAAGTATATTATAGAACATACTTATCATCCAGATTTTATACGTGTTATAAAGGGTAAAAAGATTTTACTTGAATCTAAAGGAAGATTTTGGGACTATCAAGAATACAGTAAATACATCTGGATAAAAAAGATGCTTCCGAAAGATACTGAACTTGTGTTTCTGTTCGCCTCACCTTTCGCGCCTATGCCTCACACACGGCGACGAAAGGACGGCTCAAAAAGAACACATGCAGATTGGGCAGACAGTCATGAGATACGTTGGTTTACTGAGAAAACTTTACCAGAGGAATGGCAATGACTAGATATAGTATAGATGAAGCAACCCCTGATGAGTGGGATGTAGTAGCTAGAAAATGGAAGGATAAAGAATTTATGGAAGGACAAGAAAAATATAAAGAGTTACGAACTAAGATGAAGGAAGATGAGAAAAAGCATAGTGCAATTCATAATCCTGCTCATTATAATCAAGGTACAATAGAATGTATTGAAGCTATTGAAGCTATGCTTTCTGACGAAGAATTTATAGGATACTTACGAGGTAATTCAGCTAAGTATCGCTGGAGATTTAGAGAAAAGAACGGCATAGAAGATGTTAAGAAAGCTGAATGGTACGAAAGTAGATTAAAAAGATTTATGGAGAAACACAATGTCTTGGGACAGGAAGGTTGAAAGACGTACTCAATATACTAAACGAAAGAAAGCTAGAAATAATTCTAAAAGTAAGCGTCATCGCAAGGTACGTAAAGAAGAATTAAAATATGAAGAGGATTTAAAAGATTATGGTCACTAAAGAAGGTGTTCAAGAATATCTCGGTATTAAAATTGATTATGGACGAGAAAAGAATCTAGATAAATTTAGTCTGAATACTTTAATTGATCGCTATTTTTGGGAAGAAGAAACTTATGCACAAGAAGCGTATGCAAGAGCTAGTATCTTTGGTTCAACGTATAAAGGAACGGTTGACTACGACATGGCTCAGAGACTCTATGAATATAGTAGTAGGAATTGGTTTATGTTCAGCACTCCTATACTTTCTAACGGGGGCACTACTAGGGGCTTACCTATTAGTTGCTTCCTCAATTACGTACCTGATTCGAGACACGGTTTATCTGATCATTATGATGAGAATATATGGTTATCGAGTTCGGGGGGTGGAATCGGTGGCTATTGGGGTGAAGTTCGCAGTAATGGCATTGCAACTAGTAACGGTAGTCGTTCTACTGGATCTATACCATTCATGCATGTCGTAGATTCTCAGATGTTAGCTTTCAATCAAGGAGTAACTAGGAGAGGAAGCTATGCTGCTTACATGGATATTAGTCATCCTGAGATAGAAGAGTTTATTAATATGCGTAAGCCTACAGGAGGAGATTTAAATCGTAAATGTTTGAATATTCATAATGCAGTTAATATTACAAATAAGTTTTTAGAAGCTGTAAAGAATAATGATGAATGGAGATTAGTAGATCCAAAGACAAAGGAAGCTGTAAAAATAATTCGAGCTAGAGATTTGTGGTGGCAACTACTCAATGTTCGTATTGAAACAGGTGAGCCTTATATAATTAATATAGATAATTGTAATGATGCTTTACCTAAAGAACAAAAGGAATTAGGATTAGAAATTAAACAAAGTAATCTTTGCTCTGAGATCACATTAGCAACGAATGAAGAGCGTACAGCAGTATGCTGTTTGTCTAGTGTAAACTTAGAACTCTTTGATGAGTGGCGTAAAGATGAGTTATTTATTTATGATATAATAACTATGTTAGATAATGTCCTTGAAGGATTTATTAATAATGTAGTTGATATAGAATCAATAGGTACATACAATGCAAATTATAAGAGGTTTAAAAATTATGTTAGAGAAGGTAAAGAAGGTCTTGTCAAGGCCGCTTATTCAGCATATAGAGAACGCTCAGTTGGTCTTGGAGCGATGGGGTTTCATAGTTACTTACAACGTAATAGAATTGCTTTCGAGTCGGTATTCGCCGCGAGCTTCAATCACAAGGCTTTCTCAGCCATCTCAGAGCAGGCCAAAGAAGCAACTAGGAAGTTGGGGTCAAGTCGCGGTGAAGCTCCTGATATGGCTAATAGCGGCTGTCGTAATGCTCATCTATTGGCTGTTGCTCCTAATGCTTCTTCTTCCATTATATGTGGTGGAACAAGTCCTTCTGTTGAGCCAACGAGGGCTAATGTTTATACGCACAAGACGTTGAGTGGTAGCTTTGAGATAAAGAATAAGTATCTTGAAAAGATTCTACGATCTAAAGGCATGAACAATGAGAAGGTGTGGAGAGATATAGCAGCACACAAAGGTTCTGTACAGCATCTTAAGGAGTTATCAGATGAAGAAAAGGAGCTATTTAAAACAGCACCAGAACTTAATCAGATATGGATAGTAGAACATGCTCAACAAAGACAACAGTATATTTGCCAGAGTCAGAGTATTAATTTATTCTTTGTACCACCAAAGGCTACAGAAGATCAAAAGATACATGATGAATATTTACAGTATGTTAATGATGTCCATTGGGCAGGAGCTTATCATTTAAAGTCTATGTATTATTTACGTTCAGATGCAGCTAGAGGAGCGGAGAATGTTAATGTTAAAATACCACGTATTAATTTAGAAGATGTGGAGTGTTTAAGTTGTGAGGGGTAGATTTAAAAGATTTAGGGAGGTCATGAATGATTATGAACTCCAACAAGAAGATAGAAGAATAGAACTGCGTATGTACAAAGTTCGTTGGATATGGTATCATACTATATTGGGCATTGAATTATTCGCAGTTTTTGTAGTTCTTTTAGGAATCTATTTAAAACTATGAGGTATGTATTATGAAATATGAAGCTCTAAAAGCAAAGTATGAAGCTGAGATCGCTATTGCCAAGGCAGAACTCATGGAGTACTTTGATAATTCTGTGGGTGTAGGAGACCATCCTAATATTATTGATTCAATGGATATGGTATTAGGAAAACTTTCCCAAGCTGAAGAAAAGTTAGATTCTTTAATTTATTTTATAGGATATCAAAAAGAAAATAATGACTGAACTAACTTATAAAATGCTTACTCTGCCCTCCGTGTTTTTAATGGAAGCGCAGATCCCCAAAGAAATGATTGATTCTTTGAATAAGTATTTAGATAAGCTACTAAAAAATAAGGATCGCATAACTGCTGCCGACACATTAGTTGGTCAGATACATGGTGGTGAACAGCTTACTATGGATCATGAGTGTGAAGAATTGGAGGAAGTTAGGATAGATCTTTGCAGTATAGCTGCCAGATATGTAGCAGACTTTTTAGGTATGACAGGACAAACGCTAGTTGGTGATAGACAAATAGATATAGATAAGTTGTGGTCAGTTCATAGCTACGAAGGAGATTACAATCCACTTCACGATCATGGAACTAAGACAGCTATGGGTGTTAGTTGTACTACCTGGACTAAAATTCCAGAACAGATCTCTAAATTAACTGATCCATCCGAAGAAGGGAAGCTTACTTATTACAATGCTTCAGGTTGTTCGGATGGCTTCTTAGAATTTTTTTATGGTAGAAATTCAACAAGAGATAAAGAAATATTAAAGCCTACATATGCTACTATGTGTAAGCCTAAAGTAGGTACAATATATTTCTTTCCCTCTTGGTTACAGCATACAGTTTATCCTTTTAGAGGTGAAGGAGAACGTAGGACTGTAGCTGCAAATTTTAACTGCTTTCCTGTGGAGAATAATGAATGAGTTTATTAGGTACTAGAGATTATTATAAGCCATTTGATTACCCTTGGATGTTCGATTATTACGTCCAGCAAAATCAAATGCATTGGTTTCCTGAAGAAGTTCCGTTACATAATGATGTGAAGGATTGGGCAGATGTCTTGTCAGATAGTGAACGTAATCTTTTAACACAGATCTTTAGATTATTTACTCAGTCAGATGTAGATGTCAGTTCAGGTTACATAGATAAGTATATGCGTATCTTTAAGAAGCCTGAAGCACGTATGATGATGGGTTCGTTTGCAAACATGGAAAGTATTCATCAACATGCTTATAGTTTACTGTTAGATACAGTAGGTATGCCTGAAGTGGAATACAAAGCCTTTTCAGAATATGAAGAGATGGCACAGAAGCATGAATACATACAAACTTTTAAAGTTGCTGCAAGTAATTTAGAATCTATTGCTAAAGC
>VTLG01013726.1_pt1 | contig 11701 bp, 19 predicted proteins | sample 4694571 | NCBI WGS metagenome assembly VTLG01 (sample SAMN12604809, study PRJNA352737) | marine metagenome | biome: ENVO:00000447; feature: ENVO:00000209|ENVO:00000569|ENVO:01000036; material: ENVO:00002151; isolation source: viral sequences binned using virsorter ... | reverse complement strand
TAACGGATGTGGGCGTAACCCTATTTGACTTAGCGTAGCTTTGCCTAATATTTACATACTAACGTGTTTTAGCAATATCTCTCAACTTTTGCCAAGTTTCCTTACCATAAGTTTTAAATATACGACCTTGTTCAGTTATATCTTCACTGGTTTTAAGAAATGGTTTTAACATATCTTCTGAAAATGAATCTGTACTTGCCCTTGAAATTGGAGCACCACCACCTGTAGGTTGACCTTTTTTCAAAAGATAAGGTTTTTCTTTTTCAAGTTTGTTTTTAACATATTCTGCAACTGGTAATTGTTCATAACCATCTATAACTACAGGTCGACCATCTTTAATTTGTATTTGATCTTTTGGTATTAAATTATTCAAGACCAATTCTGGATCATGGGTTATTTCTGAAAGTGCTTGTATTGAAGGACTTATTAATTCAAGTTCTCTGTTTCTTGCTTCTAGTTCTTCTATTTTTTGTTTATCCGCAGCACTTTTATCTCTATATTCTTGTGCCATAGCTTCTTTTGCTTTCGAATAATCGCCAGCTTGTTCTAATTTGGCTTGTTCTGCTTTGTTTTTATAATCAACCAATTCCTGATAATCTTCAGGAATTGATATATCAACATTACCTTTCTGATTTTTAAGTTTTCCTATCAACTCATAATTTTTGGCTTCTAGTTTTTTTACAGATTCTTTGAGTTGCTCAAGTTCTGCGTTGTTTTCTGGTGGCGTAACCACTTCTTTGTTTTCTTCAGACATAAATAAGTCGTAAACTTAAAGGTATTATAATAGTTATACTACCATTTGACTTTCGCTGCCCAAAAAGCTGCAGACATTTTGCCTTTTGCTATATTTTTTGCGTGACGAGCCAAAAAAGATTTTCTCCTTGCCTTACCTTTTTCTGTTTGCGGGTTTTTACCGGAACCTTGAACGCCTTGCTGACCAAATCTAATTAATTTAATTTTATCTCCCTCTTTGGCTAATACTGCATGACTTGACGTTGGGTGATTCGGTGTTCGTTTAGGTTTGTTATACCCACTAAATGTTTCAGACCCACGTTTGACTGTCATTTGCTTCTCTTTCTTGCTTTGTTATATATGTCTTTATCAACTCGTCTTGCAGGTCCACCTCTCATATAACTATTTACACGAGCCATAGACCAAGCGGCCATTGTTACATTTCGACTACCACTTGATAAATAGGCACCTTGACCTTTTCTGTAAACAGATGCAAGTTCACCATATGTAAAGCGAGTACCCTCGGCTTTACTTCTTAGTGCTTTTTTTGTTTTTTCGTTTAGTGGACTTCTTCGACTTTTTTGTGGCATCTTGGTCAACCCTCGATTTGATTACTGCAGCAATATCAATGAACTTACCTTCTTTATAAAGTTTGGCAGTTCTTTTAATTTCAGCTGCTTTTGCTGATTTATTCTTGGCACCCCTTAAATATGATTTTGGAATGCCAGTTTTTTTATCCTTCGGTACTTTCCGTTTTCTTGGCATCTTTTTTTGTGGATTTAACAGGCTTAGTGCCTTGTTTTGCTTCGGCCAAGCGTTGACCTAATGACTTTGCCATTATTTTTTACCACCTTTTTTTTTCTTTTTTTTACCTTTTGGTTTCATTGAGCCATAATGTCCGGGCATAATTAAAAAAGCAACTAAGTTAATATTAACTGTTTTTTGCAAATTTTTCTAATTCTTTTAATGTTAATTCTGTGCCATCTTCTCTAACGAACTGACGAAAGACATCTGTAGGGTTTTTTCCTTTTCTTATTTGTTTACGAAATAATGCAGATTTTCTCACACCAAATATCTCATTTTGTATTTCAATTGGTTGCTGTGCAAACCAATTTGGATAATTTAAATCAGCAGGTACCAATTTGCCGATTTGTTTTAAGCCTGTCTTTGATGGTCTTGAACCAATCTCTAAATCTTGACTCGTTAAACCAAATTCTTTCAAAAAATCATCAGAAATAATTGGCACAGTTACAGATCTGCAATTGAAATGCTGAGGAGGGGTTGGACCTTTCCCAAATTCGAATATTTGGCCATCAAGCCTAGCACAAATAGATGAAGTTCTACTGTCGAGTGTGGCTACATATTTATACTGTTGAGTAATATCTTGATTTGCTGAGTAAACCGCAGATGATGCAGCATTAGCGACTTGATTAATACTTGTTCTAACTATTGTATGAACTTGATTATTAGCAATTTTAGTCGCTTCACCACCTGCAGCAATTTTTTGAGCAATAGTTCCTTCTTGATTAAATTGTAATTTTCCTCTTAACCTTCTTGAAATCTGTGAAGTTGTTTCACCGACAAGCAAACCATTTCTAACTGTTTTTGTAAACAAGTCGGATTGTTGAGTTGCAATACCTCTAAATGCTTTTTGTACTGTTGCACCATTTGGCAAAGTTATTACTGAGCCAAATCGTGCAGTAAGATTAAATTTTGGCTGTACCCCAGTTACTTGTGCTTGTAATTCTTTTGGCAAGGTAAAAACATTTACTTTTGTTGGATCTGTAGTAACTACACTTTTTGCAAAATTTTCTGAAACTTCAACTGTTCTTACAGATCGTTTTGCAGCATCAGAAGGTAATACTTTTCTTAATTGTTCTTGAATAAAATCGGTTTCAAGCATTGCTAAACCTTGCAATTGCTCAACTGTTACTTTTGTACTATCAATTGCCCAAGTCCCAAGACTTTCCTGTAATTGTTTCAATATTGTTCTCAATCTTAAGGTTGTTCCGGGCGAAGTTACTTCGTCTATTGCTGCCAATTGGTATGAAATATCTAAAATAATATCGTTATATCTAGTTATTAATTCATTTGAAACACTATTACTGAATCTATTTAAATTTAAAGCATTTCTATATAATGCTTCAGGTATTGCTTGGTTTGGTGGTGCCATTAATCATCTGCAGGTTCATCTGTTTCTTCTTGTTGCGGTGTCATGTTAACCAGACCTCCACGCTGAGTAGCTTCAATCTCTTCTTCAACCTCAAATTCATCACCTAAAACTTCTCCCTCATGTAGTTGCTTCAACAAAGTTTCTTGTGAAATCGAACCAGCGGTATAAAGTTGTAATAAAGCTTGTATTTCTTGAGGGTCAAGACGCTGTGATAAGAAATCTCTATTTACAAAACTACTACCAGCATCAGTTCCAGTATATTTTGAATGATAAACCAAACAGTTATCAATCATATCTTGCATCTGTTGAGCTACGACCATCATTGTCGAGTCGCCCTGCGATCTGTCAATTCTTTTAGCTTCTGCAGTCTCAGCCGATAATTTTTGACCTAATACAGCAGCAAGACCTAGTTCGTTTATTTGATTTGATAAATTATCTAATCTTTTAAATTGTGCTTCATAACTACGACCAGCAGGTTCAATATATTCAGCACGACCATCTGCAGGAAAAGCGATAGCTTCACCGGGTCCCGCAGTTACTTCTTCACTTTGTTGAGGAAAACCATAAAATGCAAGCATTGGTACAGCAGAAATATGTAGCTGATTATCTAAATCTGATTGAATTTGATATGCTTTCAAATTCAACTCAGCAATATCTGCCATAGGAGGTCTTGATTCAAGTAAATTTATTCTGTTTGAATATGCAACAGAAAATGGTATTTCATCTACATCCATTGTTCCTTCTTCAAATATAGTAAATTTATTATTTTTATTTTTTCTGTAAATTTGAAAATTTCCGGGTGTAAGTAATCTGACTTGTTCAATTATTTTTTCACCATATTCACCATCGGGTATTGCAACTTTTTCAGATAATCGTATTTGAGTAAATTTAATCTGACCATCTACCATTTCTGTACGAAAGCCCAAAATATCTCTGGGTGTATAAGTTACCCAGTAAGGTCTGCCGTTACCACTTGCTGGTGCATCAACCAATACACCAACATGACCATATCTGACCATTTTTCTTGTGGTTTCGTATGTCCAAACATTTAAATCATTTCCTTGCAAGTCTACATTAAACAAACTTTCTCTTATTTCATCTGAGGTTTCATTTAATCTTACAGGTTTTCTTGTAAGCATACCAGCAAGCATTCTTTCAAGACGTAAGTAAAAAGGTGGACAGACTGAACGAGCAAGTCTGTTGTCGTAGCTTTCATCTAATTCTCTTGGTTCTTGTGGTAAATATTTTCTGTGTCTTTTTCTCATTTGATATGTACCGCCCAACAAATCTTCTATCAGCATCCAATGGGGTTCTTGCTGAAACCATGTATTATTAGGGTCATTTATTTCTTTTCCCTGTGAGCTTGTCTCACGATTGTAATAGTTATAACCTGAGTACACTTGTAAAACTCCTTAATTAATTACAGTTTAATAGCTTTCTTTAATAAAGCCTAATACCAGTCTTTCGACCAGCACCCATATGTAATGGATTGAACAACCTCCAACAGATGTACCCCAGTGCATCTACCATATGGTCATAACCAGCTTCTTTGTCAGGATCACCCTTTTCAGTATAACTTTGCAGCTCAAGACACTCGATTAATTTTTTTGCAGAATTATGAATTTTTAATCTTTTAGTACCCTTGCCATCTTCAAATAAACGCTGTACAGAATTAACTCGATCTCTTACTGGTGGATTTGAAGCTGCGGATTGATTAACAAATCCGTAGCCTTCAAGTATTTGGATGTCGGTTTTCGTAGCATTTGTGCTTCTATTACCGCCTGAAGCGTCAGGGTAGATATATATTTTGTTAAATGGATATCTGTTTTTAATTTCTTTCGCCAAATTGTCAGTGTCATAACTAGCGTTGATTTCATCAAAAATGATCATTGAATCACCTATAGCAAGCCCAATCACAGCATTTGTGTTACCGATATTAAAGTCGATCCCAATTCTGAGTGGTTCGTTTTCTATATTTGGCCTTTCATCAATGACATGAGTAGATCTATCGAAGCGTGAATAGACTACTCCTGTTGTTATATTACAGAACTCGCCATTCAAATAGGCTTGAAGTAACCCAGACTCATAATTCTCTTCAAGTCTTGAAATAAAATCAGATGGTAAATGTGGATTATCATAAGTCCTCATTTTTATTAAACGTCTATCAGTCTTTGTTTTGGCTTCATTACTTCCAAACGTATTCCACATCCACCGAAAGCCTTCAGGTGTAGACGCTACACCAAACTGTCTTTGATTGCCACTACGAAGTCTTGCAAGAATACGAGGAAAAGCACGATCTGCAATGCTAGGGCTGACTGTATCAATCTCATCTGCAAGTACCCAAGCTAAGTTAAGTCCAATTATTCTTGACCAGTTCTCAAACGACCTACATAAAATCTTACTTTCCCCATCTGGTAAATGCAAAGAGTACTCGGGTAATGGGGACTGACGTAAGGTATATGGAATACCATAATGTTCTAAGAAAGTTTCAAAATCATTCTGCCAAATATCTCGTATTAATGGTGCAGTAGGTTCCATAACTGCACCTGTAAAACCTTGGTTACTCATAGCTAACTGTACAGCTTTTGCACATAGACTACGAGTTTTACCAGCACCATAACCTGCTGAAAGACCAATAATTTCAGTATTTTGGTCATTTACAAAATCTAATTGGCCGGGGTGTAAATCATTCTTTATTTCTTCCAATATTTTCTCACAGTCAATATTTGAAGAACTGATAGACTCTAATATCCCACCTTCTTGAATATCAAGAATACTCATTTGACTACACCACTTATTTTGGCCATTGTATTTATACAGCCTAAAGCGACATGAGGCTGACCATTTCTACGAGCATCTTGAGCCAATGTGCTTAATTGTGATAAAAGTTCTGCAGAAAACTGACGTCTATCAATCTCCCAATCAATTGCTATCAGTTTGTTTGCTTCAGCCAAATATACATCAACTTGCCTTTTATTCACCCCCCATTCTTTTGTGCCATAAGCCACAATTTCAGATCTGCTTGCATTTCGTGCTTTCAGACCTGCAACTTTGCGGACTCTATCATTAAATTCTTTCTTCGTAGCTCTTTTCATATCACTTTTCTTGTAATTGTAGATTAAAAGATTTTGGTTTGTAATCTGGGTCTTTTATAAGTGGTATGTCTTTGAACATCCTCCAACTGTCTTTCACATGAAAATGTGGCCTACCATATTTATTTTTAAGCTCAACAACACTTGGCCATCTTCGCTGAAGAACTCGTGAGCCATAAGCACGTGAGTCAAGATTTTGATAGGCAGTACTGTTTCCACCTTTCATGCTCATAGTTTTCATTTTTTCTTGCGTTATAAAAGTCGTACCTATAGTGCAGTATTTATGTGCTAAAGACTGTAAACATAAATCTACATCCTCATTCCAAGGACCTCTCCAATTGAAAGGCAAACTGTTCAGTACACACATACATGAGTAGACATGAACATTTTTTCTAAAAGGTACAGGGGTTATTCTTGCATTAGAAAGAAAAGAATAGTATGGTCCATAAATTCCAACATTAGTCCATTGGTCACAAAATTCTTCACATAATCGCAAGCCTAGATTTGGTTGTATTTGTATTCTGGTTCTGCCATTAAAATGACAAAACCATCTGATATTATCATCTATTATCCAATGTCTGTGATGACCTTGATCTCGGCTGTAATTCATTATCCAGACTCTAGGAGGACAGGGGGTACCGTTATTCAGAAATGGTAAAACAAGTAAATTATGGTCACCATAAATTTTTGCGTAATTATCGTACTCAGACTTATCAACTACTAGTTTAAATGGAACACCATACTGCATAAACAGTTTTGGTGTTAAAGCATTATCAGAACGCTTATGTGAAGGTATAAATATCGGGTATTTAGGTAATATTTTACTCATTATTGTACAGACAGTTACGGCAAGCTGAAATCATTTCCCAATTGTTTTCAGCATGGGCTTTCCGTAAGTTTTTCATTTTTTCACTTTTCCATGCTTCTTTCAGCGTCATGTTTTCAATATTACCGATAGCCAACTCTTTGCCCCATAATTTACAGCAGGGTAATATATCCCCCGAACTATCGACTACTAATTGTTTATTAGGGAAACTACATGGCTTTGGTTTTTCATTCTCAAACAAGGTTAGCCCAGTAACTATGCCCGGTACTTTGTTCATTGTTTGAAATGTTATTACATCTACTACATCAATCCACTGTTCTTCAAACAGTTTAGCTTCGTGTTCATTTATTTTATTTTTCAAAAAACTTACTCTTACCTTAGGAAACTCAAGTCCTAACTCATCCCTTCTTTCCACAAGTCGTCTCACATTTCTCACAACTTTTTTATATAGACCATTTTTTCTTTGCTTGTTGTAAGTTTCTTCAGTTGCTGCATCAATGCTGATAAATACTTTAGTCACACCACTTTGCAATAAATCTTCAATTCTTTGTTCTGTTAATAGAGAACCGTTGGTAACAAAGTAAATATTTATAATTCCTTTTGACTTTGCGTACTGTATTGCTTCTTCAAGATCTTTTCGAAGCAATGGCTCATTGATGTAGTTTAACTTTATAGACTTGGTTCCCATTGCTGAAGCCTCGTCTATCAGACGTTTATATGTATTCAGAGGTATATTTTCCGCTGTTCTACCGCCTCCTATTCCGTGAATACAAAACGGACAAGCCATATTACAGCTCCCATTTAACTCAAAGTCAATTTGAATTGGTGCTTCAGGAACTGATTTAAAAGTTTCTGCATCTTTCTGATTATTGATGTAGTCATCCCAAGCAATTGGATCTGTTTCTGGTGGTCTTTTATAAAGAGCTTCAAGATTTTTTATGTCAAAAAATGAATCACTCATTTGAATCCTCAGTTACGTTTTCTATTGGTTTTGCCTCAATTACATAGTTCAAGTGAGCAAACTTGTTCTTTTCTTTGAAAGGCCACCAAATATATTTTGTCTTATCTGTAAGTTCTGCACCAATAAATTTTGCAAAATCTTCTCTATCTTTTTCGTTTTCGAAGTTTACTATCAGTTTTGGATTGGCTTTAACAGCTTGAAAGTCCATGAAATCACCCCACTGTTCATCTTCTAACCGCTTTACTTCGTCTTTTGAACGTGACACCATTAATAGGTTTTCAATCTTTTGCTTGTCATAGCCTGTGCCAAGTAAATCATCTTCAACAAGTAATTCTTTCAAAAGTTCACTCATTTCTCTTGCATTAGTCTCGGCTAAATGTGTTACTTCATTGTCTGCGGTGAGAATCTTGATGGCTTTGGTGGAATTAGGTGGGAGGTCGAGTCTTAATATTGGAACTGAAGTTAAACCTAAAGACTTTGCGGCTTCAACTATTCCATGACCAGCAAGTATAGTCAAATCATTGGCTACAAGTACATTTCGATAGATACCGTTTTCTTTTATTGACTGCTGTAAGTGTTCGAGTTGTTCAGGTGGGTGTACTTTGTAGTTTCTTGGATGTGGTTTTATTTTATCTATTGATATTTGTTCTGCTTTTGTTTTTACAAAAGTATTAAGGTCAAACAATGCAGCAAGATTTTCGTCTGTATCAAAATCTTGCAGATCACTAAGTTCTGCAAGTAGGTTTTCTTCATGCCATTCAGACATTTCAGCAATTTTATTATCAGCAATAATATATGCTTTTTTTTCTTTTTCTGTCAGTCTGACAATTCTACATGGTACCAATTCTAACCCTAACTCCATTGCTGCCATATATCTGCCATGACCTGCCAATATAACTTTGTTCTCGTCACAAATAATTGGCTGAGTAAAACCAAACTTATCTATTGCTGCAGCAAGTGATTGTATTTGCTCGTCACTGTGGGTACGACTATTTTTCTCGTATTGTGTTAATTGTTCAATAGGTAGTATTTCATTTATTATATTTTTCATGCTGATAAATGTAATACCACAAGCATAGTAGAAAATTAATTGGTTGACAAATAAAAAAGCTGCCCAGTTACGAGCAGCTTGTATTTATTTAGGAATTTTGAATGAGCCATCTTTAGTTTTAAGATGCCAACATTCTTTAATTTTTATATTAGGAGGTCTTTCAAAATCATTTTTCTTAAAAATAAAATAAATTTTTTGAAGTTCAGATTCTGTAAGTTGGCTTTTTCTATCAAGCGAAGTTTGAAAGAATCCACCTTGCTCTGTAGCGAGCCAATTGTCGAAAGATAACATTTTAATAATTTATATAAAGCCTCCCGAAGAAGGCAGTTTGCATTAAAGAACTACATCTAAACATTCGATATACGGAAGTCTTTTGGCTCCTCTGTATTCGTTGTAAATGTTGTTTTTGTAATCTTCAGATTCCTTATCTACAATATCTGGATTAACAATGGTATATCCATTGTAAGCCCATCTTTCAGATTCGGTTATATCGAAGATGTTAACAGGCATTACAAAACCTTTTTTAATTTTGTAATCCCGCTTGGCCTTTCGTGCAGCTTTAGTTGCAAGGATGATATTTTCATCAGTGCCACTACACCATGTTTGAATTGAACCGCCATGTCCAAAGACACAAATAGCGAGTTTCAAAGTTCTCGGCTTAGTCATAATTTTAAATTTTCAAGTTTCCAACGGTTTTACCCGTCAATCCAATTATAATACAATTAATTATAATTGTAATACAATTGTTACAAACTGAAACATTTTAATTATAATACAATTGTTACAGATTGTTAACTAAGGTTGTAATTGTAATACAATTAATAGTATTATATAAATATACCAAAGGAGGCATTATGACCACTCAAACTCAATTCATCACTGAACTTGAAACCACTTGTGACGAACTTGACCAACAGCAAATCAAAGCTGAACGTGAAGAAAACAAAAAGCAAATCAAAAAGCTTGTTGAAACATACTGCCAAATGTACAACTGGGGTTGCCATGAAGCTTTAACTGATTGTTTAACTACTCTTTGTGAACAGAAAGGTTTTACAACTGATTATGCAATTGAGAGATTAAACAACATGAATGATGAATATATGGAGGACAGATAAATGTTTCAAAGACTTAATGGTTATTCAATGATGAACTCAATCTTCGGAACTGGGTTTGACATTTACGACCCTTACGGACAACCTGCTTATTACAGAAGCAGACATACTTTTCCTACAAAGGGAGAAGCAATAAATGCAATTTTCAACCTTATCTTGGAGAAGAAAAATGAGGTATAACTTTTCACACGAGCAACTTGTTGAACTTCATTCTGGGGTTAAAAACGGAACATGGGTTAACCACGAAGTCAGGATGGAGTTAATTAAACTTTTTGAAGATTATTTTATTGAACTTGCTACAAGTCCTCTTTATAAAATCACAAAAAAGAAAATAGGGGAAGAAAAGTAATTTAATGGCACAAATGGAAAACCATTTTTACCATCTGTGCCATTTTTACCATTTATAATTATATTACAATTGTTACAGTTATATTAACTACCCTTAATTGTATTACAATTGATGGTATAATAATAATATAAACAAAGGAGGAACAATGACCACTACTACTCAAAAAACTCAAATCGAATTTGACCCAACCTACGGAAAATACCTTGAATCTGACACAATGGGTTATACATTTTACTTCGAGAAGGATGTTGAAAGTGATACCATGAGTGATCGTGAATTTAAAGCACTAGGTAGAACAACTTGGGTTTTATTTGCAGCACCTACAACACCTTTCGGCGGTGCTGATTTTGATAACGGAATGGCAGTTGAGGAATGGGATTTTACAGAACTTGATGCTGAACAACTTAAGGAATTATTTGAAATACAAGCAAGAATGTATGATGTAATAAACGGACACTTTTGGTACAAATAATCTGTAGGTTGACTAGGTACTATTGTTATCATTAAAGAGTAAATAATCTGTCCTACCAGAACCGCTTTACCGCCTACAAATATATAACTGGCATTAAATCTGAATAATGGAAAATACAGTAGCTCCGCCAGATTTATGTAAGTCCAGTATTAAACAAAAAAAAAGAGAAGCTACCACCCTTCTCCTAATAAAGCAATATCAAACAAAAACAAGGAAGTAATGACCACAACCTCAGTTCTATTGTATCAGACATGACTTCAGATTCAACCCTTTCTAGGATTTATGTAAACCTAACCAAAGTCGAACTAGACAGACTTCAAATAATACTTGATAAAAAATTAAACGAACCTATAGATTGGACTGAAGTTATAACACCTTCTGCAGACCCCGATGAGCAAAGAGCAAGATCAATTGATTCTGCAAGAATAAAGTCTTTAATAAGATATCACGAGAAAGGTGGACCAAAGAAAAGACAAACCCAGAATAAAAGAGACGAAGTGGTAATGAGCAGAACGGAGATCAGAAAAAGAGGTCTTTAATATTACTGAATATTACTTAAAGTGGTTTACAAGTAATTACAATTGTATTACAATTAGATGGCAAACAACAAAAACAAGAAAATGCCAACTTCAAAAATTACTAAGGCTGATTCAAAATTATTCAGAGGTACAGCAGCAGAAGTTCACTCATTTATGTCAAATGAGGACATACTAAAATCAATTGGCTGTAACTTTGAAGTTACACGAGTGCCACATGAATACAAAGGCCAAACATTCAACGAAGTCCAACATTGGCACAGATCTGACAATGACGGATTACTTGGAGTATTTGGTTCAAGAAGGCAATGTATTCAACCAGATACTTTTGTTGACTACTTCCGTGATTTCTGTGAAGCAAGCAACAAAGAAATATCTCTTGATCTTGTCGGCTCAC
>VTLG01013725.1_pt1 | contig 11705 bp, 2 predicted proteins | sample 4694571 | NCBI WGS metagenome assembly VTLG01 (sample SAMN12604809, study PRJNA352737) | marine metagenome | biome: ENVO:00000447; feature: ENVO:00000209|ENVO:00000569|ENVO:01000036; material: ENVO:00002151; isolation source: viral sequences binned using virsorter ... | reverse complement strand
TGCAAGATGATCTCATCGCACAAACCACATCTCTAGCTAATGAAGATTTTGAAAATAGAATTGCTCAGATAAATTTAGGAATGATGCAAGAATCACAAGCAGCATCACAACAAAAACAAGCAGCACAAAAAGAATTTCTGGAAGGTCGTGGAGAAATACTGGCCTCTGGTCGTGTAGGTAATAGTGTAAGTAGTTTGCTGGCTGACTATCGAAGACAGAAAGCAGCATTTGATTATGCAACAGATAGAAACTTAGCTTTCTCAGGAGCAGCAGCTAAACAAGATAAGAGAGGTGCAGCTATAGAAAGGGGAGCCAGAATTACTAGCCAACAGCCATACTTAGAACGAATGTTCCTTGACCCCTTAAAACCAATGATGCGAGGAAAAGTTAAAGGGCCAGGAGCTATAGGCTTCTTAAGTGCTGGCCTGAGTGGTGCTACTACTGCATTTAGTTCACACACAGCTATGGTTCAATCTAAAGTTTACGTTCCTGGCAAGGGTTACTCATGGGGTAAAGCTTAAACAATGGCTACTAAAAAATTCTCTTTCGGTTCTTCTGAAGTATCTACTACCAAGAAAAGAAGTGGTGGCCCTTCGATGGGAGCCAGCGTTGCAGCTATTGGACAAGGTTTAGATCTAAGGATTCCAACTCTTCAACCTCAAGCATCTGCTGCTAGTACTTTCTATTCTCCTACTGCACCCAATGCACCAGCAGCAACATCCGTTCCTCAAGGATCTACTGTCGCAAAACCTAGTGGTGATCTTGAAAACTTAGCAAACAATCTTAGTAGCTTAAATCAAAACCTTACTCAGTTTGCTTCTACCTTTATTGAAAGTCAGGCTAAGTTAAACAAAGCAGCAGAGAAAAGAGCACAAGAAGTAGCAATCAAGTTAAGGGAGACAAATGGGAATGTAATGGGTAAATATAATGACCTTTTAAATAAAGCTGATAAAGATAGAACTAACGAAAAATTATCTATAGAGAAGCAAACATTAGCAAAGAAAAATTATGACACCCTTAGAGCAGTAGATCCAAGAGCCGCTAGTTTCTTATCAAGAGCTTTAGAGTATCAACAAGGATTACAGCTAGTCCTTAATGCTCCTAATTACATAAACAATTTAACGGATGAAAGTGGTGCAATTAGAGTTCTAAAACCATACACAGATGATGGAAGTCCTAGTGAATTAGATACTGAATTAAACAATTATTATTCTCAAGGTGGTCTTAAATCTCCTGAAGTCTTGCTTGACTTAAGAGAAACAATGGTCAATACCAGTGCAAATATAAAGAGTCAGCAAGCTTCTAAATACGCAGCAAAACAAGATGAAAGATTGTTGTCGGGATTGAATACAAACCTCAACAATATGATCTTACAAAGAAAAGATTTAGGTGCTGATTATAAAAGTGGTCGTGCATTAACAGGTGTATTAGATCAAGTTAGACACGCAGGAATGACGAATAAAACTTTAAACAAAGTTAATGAAGAACTCATACCAACATTAGCAAGTTATGCAATCACTGTTTCCTTAAAACCTGACGGCACTCTTGACCAAGCAAAGTTTGTAGAGATCCAAGAGTTTCTTTATAAGGAACTTGCTGGTGCTAAAACTGGCCCTATTACACAAAAGAATAGACCTGGATTAGATACAAAACTAGGCACTAACCCTGAGAATCAATTCTTAATAGCCAGTGATGATAAAGCAAATGCAATGGATCTTAGTAATAAGAGAACAAACAATAGAAAATGGATAGGAGAAGCTAATAAAGATTTTGATACAGCATTACTACAATTTAACGACAGTGATCCTGACAAAGATGGCAACCAACCTTACACCTTTGAAGTTGTAGATGGTGATAAAACTACAACAGTTACAATTAGTGCTGATCTTAGAAAACTAACAACTTGGTATAACAATAAACTTCAAGAATTAAGTGGCCCAAATGCTACAGGAAATGCAGCAGAACGCATGGCAAAAAGAAAACAATTAACTGAAAGAATGAAAGAATTAACAATAGGTATGACGGCTGATTTAGATATAGTAGAAGATAAACTTAATGATTTTGTTAGGAAAGCAGGAGTAAACCCTATATTCAAAAAAGCTGAAGTTGTAGTAGCAGCTAGAAATAATTTAATTAACAAAGAAACAGAAAGAAGTCTGCTAAATATCATTGAGGCAGAGATAAGAGCACAAGATAATCAATCACAAACAATAATTAATAGCTATGTCGATCAAGCATTAGGTTTTCTAGGTGACGAAGGAGCATCAGGACAAGGACTTCTATCCCCTCTTAGCACGTCAGCAGATGGGATCATGGATACAAATGAATTGATTGCAGCCAGAAAAATATTACAACCTGCAATGGATGAAACAAATAAAATCTTGGCAGATAAATCATTAAGTCAACCAGAGAAATTAAATAAACTTGATACCTTATGGTCTAAATACAATAAAGATATTGAGCTACTTGTTAAAAGATCTTCCGATCAAAGAAAGTTAAAACTAGAAGGAGACTTAGCTTTACATACAAGACTTGAAAGTATAAATGCAGGCAATATAGAAATTACTCCGAATGATATGGATATCAAAGAAAAGAATGTAACTATTAAACTAAAGGATGGAACTACTTATACACCATTACCTGACGGAGAATTATATGCGACAGATAATGAAGCATTTGTAAGAGCAGAAAATAATATTAAAGAATCAAATGAACACTATGAAAAATCTAAGAATTACTATGAACAATTAGTAAAAGATGGAAAGATAAAAGAAGGTGAACTTGTTATCAATCCCTACATAGAAGACGAAAGAAGACTTGCTTTAAGATATGGGTTTAGATATGCAAGAAAAGGCGAACTTATCAATCCTGCAAACTTAGACAGGATGAAAGAAGATATTGATTTATTAATTAAAGAAGCAGAACAACTTAAAGATCCTGTAATCCAAAACAATTTACATTGGACATCTTTCTCATCTCCTTCTTATACAAGTCGTGGCACACCAATCCAAGATCTACAATCTTTACCAGCCACGTTTACAGAGGATACAGATAAACAACAAATGGCATTAACAAATGCTACTGAGTTCTCAAGAGTAGAAGCTTCTCAAAGATTTAAAGGAATTGGTTTTGGAATTACAGGCTTCTCTGTTGGCAGAGAATTAGATCTTAATAACGAATATGTTTCAAACTGGACAGCCTTAAGAACGAAGGAACATTTTTACAAACAAGGATCAGGGATAGATCCTTCATTAAGACCAGGAGAGGCAACCCCCATAGGTGGTAGATCAGTTTTGTTTGGTGATACTCCTTGGCATATCATTGATAAAATTGGACATAAGAGAGGAAGAAAAGCTGACAATGCAATACTTAATTCAGATATAAGGCAACGTCCTCTTTATCAAAGATATGTATTTGCAGAGCAAATTAATGCACTAGAAGCAGGTGCACCTTGGATACCTTATTCACATGACTTAAATATTATTTTAGACAAGGCAGGAGTAACACCTATTGATTTCTTTAGACAACAGTATTTCGTACATACAGGCAACACAATGCCAGCAGAGCTAGAAGAAAGTATTACAAATAGATTGATACAAAAGATTGATGGTGTAGCTAATCCTTTATATAGAAAAGGTTTTACAAAGAAAGTAATTAACGACAAAGATCAAGCAATGATAAATGATGTAAACAATCAGAAAGATGCAAGTCTAATTGCAGAATCATGGATGCCACAACAAGGAACATTAGTTGCAAGCACAGACTTAAAAGGAGTATTACCTAAAAAAAAAGTTGAAAAGGAAATAACTCTTTCGACTGATGAAAATAATATAAAAAGAGCAGAAACTAATTTCCCTATTATTTATAAGGAAGCTAAAGAAGTAGGTATCAAATTCCCAGAGATACCTGCTGCTCAACTTGGGCAAGAGGCAGGATGGGGTAACAAGCCTAGCGGTAAAAATAATTACTGGGGACTAAAAGCAACACCTCAAGAGATAAAAGATGGCAAAGCAACTTTAGTTACTACTTCTGAAGTTATTAATGGTAAAGAAGTTATAATTAAAGATTATTTCAAAAACTTTGACACCAGAAAAGAAGCTTTAGAGCAATATAAAAAAGAATGGGATGACCCATTTATGGGTAGGAAAGGAACTTCTTCAGCAAAGACAAGACAAGAAGCAATTAAAATATTGAAAGAAGGCGGTTATGCCACTGATCCCAACTATGAGGATAGTATAGAGACATTAGCCGTTGAGTATTCCGATCTTTACTAATTATGGGACTTACATTTGTAACTAGAGAAGATGGTTCTACTGGCTATGAATATCTAAACGAAGAACAAACTCAAACCAGAGGTCTTAATGCTGGTATCCTTCCTTCCACTGAAATAGAAGATCCTAGTGGATTTCTTGGTCAGATCAATAGAACAGCAAGACGTACAGTTGAAGCAGATAAAGATGATAACTTTATTGTCGGTGGATTAAAAACAGTTCCACGGGTAATTCATAATGCAGCCGTTGGAACAATTCAAGAGACTAGCGACTCTGCTCGTTACCTTGGGGAAGCAATAGGAATAGCACCTAAAGGCACTTCTACAACTAAAGAAGAACCAGATAAACCAATCATAGGATTAGGAGGGTGGAAACCTATAAGGGCTGATAACAGTGAAGCAGCCTTAAGAGGTGTAGAAAATTTAGGTACAGGTATTACGCAATTTGCAATGGAATGGATTGCACTTTCTAAAGTATTGAAAGGTGCAAACTTATCATTAAAGGCAAGTAAATTCCCCCTTGCAGCAAAGGCAGGAGAAAAATTCTCACAGATTGCTAAAGCCAATCCAGGCAGATTAGTAGGAGTTAAATCGACAAGAGCACTTAAACCTGTTGTCGGAACAAAAGGGGCAAAGATTATAGGTGGTGTTGCAGGAGGTGTTGCTGCTACTGGTTATGAAGCTGTTACTCAATTTAGAGGTATGGCAGTTGATTCCCTTGGTCTTGATCCTTGGGATGGCAACCTTATTACGATGGCCTCCAACACAAAACTTGGAGGATGGATTGAAGATGTTCCTGCTTTTAGAGAACTTATAATTAACCCTGACGATACAGAGACAGAGAGAAGAGCTAAACACGCAGGAGAAGGTATTCTTATAGATCTTTTCTTTGGAGGTGCATTAAAAACTGTTGCTAACTCTGTTAATGCTACAAATTTAGCTGTCGGTGTTGCAAAGGCTAAAGGTTATGCAAAACAGTTAGAAGAAGCAGTCATAAAGTTTGGTGTTGATAGTCCAGAAGCTATTGCAATTAGAGAAAAAATTGTTAATCAGGGAGATCAATTAGCAAAGAATCCTCTTATTAAATACTTAGAAGGACAGAAATACCAAGCTCCAGAAGTTCCCCTTTCTATTGCACTAAAGAACGCAGACAAGAATCAACCATTAGCTTTGTTCTTAAGAACTGCTCCTTTTGAAGATCAAGCTCATATAGCTATTGGAAGATTAGAAGAAGCTCTATCTAAATTTGCAGATCCACAAGGAAGAGGCCCACAAAGAAGAGCAGTTGATACTGTTGGTGACTTTGTTAACTTATTAAATCTTGCAAGAGTAGTAACAGAAGAAGGAGTACAAAAAGCTCTAAGAGATGTTAATGATTTATTCTTACCAGCAGGTCAGAAAGCTGAAAGGAAACTTCTAATAGGAGTAGAAGGATATAAGAAGAGAATGGATGGGCAGAAGATTGCCGACAATTTATATTATTCACAAGGACTAGGAACAAAATCCTCTCCTGCACCTGAAGTTCCTGTACCTGTTGAAACGAAAGTACCTGTCGAAGAAACTGTTCCTACTACTAGACCAGATGGAGGAGAAGGTTATACAACACAACAATTAACAAATGACATTACACAATTAAGAGCAGATCTAAAAGCTTTAGGTAAAGCACCTGCTGAACCACCTAAAGGTAAAAAGATTGTCAATGGTAAGCAAACACCTGAATATAAAAAGTTCAACGCTTGGAGACAAAAAGCAAACAAGATCCAAAAACAAATTGATGCTCTTGAATCTCAAGTTAAGGAATCAGCAGATTATCGAGTAGAAGAACCATTACCTGAAACTAGATTAACGGAAGAACAGTTTCAAACAAAGACAGAAAGTACAGGTAAAGAATGGGAAAGAACAGGTAAAGAATGGGAAGAGTATGAGCAAGGAAGAAAGCCTGGACAAACGTGGGAAGACTATGGAACTCTTGGCGATATTAATGATCGTACAGTTAGAGGTTTCGACAAGATAAAAAGATACCTTGTCGGTGATTGGAAGACAATGAAGATATTAAAAGGATCAGAGAAAAGCCCTGCTGCACAGGCAGAGATAGAATCTGTCGTTAAATTTATGGAGACAATAGGTACAGAGTTCTTTAACGATGTAAGCCTATCTGTTAGGACAAATATGAGTGCAAAAGGAGAATTTAATTTCTTAAATAGATTAGTTAAAATTAGAAAAGATACTTTATTACCTAACAAACTAGGTAATTTAGAATTTCAACAGACAGCTATTCACGAATTTTGGCACACACTTTCTCGCTACTTACCAGAGAAACGTGTTAAACAATTAATAAGACAATTCAAACTTGAGAAAGCACAATACAAAGCCAGCTTAAATGCTGAACAACTAGCAGATTTTAATGCTGGTAAATATGATCGACTTGATTACAGGTATAAAAACATTGATGAATATTTTGTAGAATCAATGTTAGATGCTTGGTGGAATTATAAAAAGGGAGCCGCAGCCCAAGGTGAAGGAGAATTAGCAGGACTAGCTGGAAGTGTCGTTAAATATTTCAACCATATATGGACAAGTATTAGTGCAGAAGTAGGGCTAGGAAGTTCTAAGGAAATCTTTAATGACTTTATGAATAAGAGATATAAAGGTATGCAAAGAACTACAAAGATTTCTTCAACTCCTTATGCCAAATACATGGATGAAGCGGCAGATGGATCTAAAGCAGAACTACCTGATTTCTCAAAGAGAGATGAAGCAATAGACGCTGATCCCAACAGACCAGGAGAAACAGGCCCAGAGGTAAATGTAGGAGAAGCAGAAAGAATTTTAGAAAACTATGCAGATAGTCTTAAAGCTGCAAATGCAGGAGATGAGGATTTACTATCGGCTGTTGGCTATGCCATCCAAGATGTTATTAACGTCAGAAGTGCAGGTAGAAACAAGACTCAATATGTAAAAGCAGGAGCAGAGGCAGTCAGGTTTATGAAAGCAATAAAAGATTTTAGATCAAGAGCACATAGTAAAGGTGTACCAGATATAAACATGAGAGCATTAGAAACTGCTCTTTTAGATAAAGCTTATAGAGAGGGAATTAATATAAAACAAGTAGAAGAGAACAGCAAAATACTTCTTTATGCAGCAAGAAATGTAAAAGAATTTGCTAGTAGGATATTTGAACTCAGATTAACTGTCGGAGAAATATCAAGACAGGCAGGAGTAAAAGCTGCAAATGTTTTAAATGCAATGAATAACGGTCAAATTAACTGGAATAAGGCTGTCTCAGAGATGGAATATACAACTCAAGTTGCTCTGAAATACATCAGATTTTATCAAGATATAAACAAAAGTATGGGGCAACAATTTAAGCTCCTTCAGATGCAAGTAGGAGATACAAGCAAGATTGATTTTGTTGATAAACCTGTTGACTTACCCATCTTCAAACAGGATTTAGAAGAAGCATTTGTGATGTTTGAAGAAGGTGAAGTAGGTGCAGGCTTTGAAGAAATCTTTGGTGATGATGTAATCACAGCACTTAAAACAGGTAAATGGCCTGCTGGCACTAAATCACAAGTAGCTGAAATAGCAGATGCGATTGCTACATCAACAAGACCTGACGGCCCAGGTATTGCATCTATTAACAAGATTACAAAAGGGCCAAACATAGGTGAAGCAGCAGAGATTAATGCAAATAGAAAATGGACTGAAAGTACAAAAGGAAAAGAAGAAGATCTAACAAAGTTAACTCCAATGGAGAAACTAGATTTATTTATAAGAAGTGTCGCTACTTGGAAAACCAGTTCAATCCTTAGTGCTGGTACTACTTATGCAGTACAGGCAGCCGTTCCTTATACAAGAGCATTGATGGAACCAGCAGTGGATTTATTTAACCACTCAGTTTTGACTTCACGCAATATTGATGGAAGGAAAGTATTAATGCCGTTTGATGCAGAAGCTTTTAGTGCAAGACTTCCTATTACTTACACATGGTATAAACAATTATTCCTCCAACATCAGTCAGCTTTAAGATTAGCTAGAGATGCTTTTAGAGATGGACATACATACTTTGATGCTTATAGACATCCAGGTAGTTTTGACTTGAATGACAATTCTAGTATTGCAGCAGCAGTTAGAAATGCAGAAGGTAAAGGTATAAAGCTAGATCCAAAGCAAGGTGCGTACGACTTAAATCAAGCTAACTGGTTAAGATCAACAAGATGGGCAAATAGTAATCCTACTGCAATCGTCATTGGCGATATGACATGGAAGCTTGGAACATTTGATTTAAGAGCACAATCTGCTATTGAAACATTCCAGAAATCATTAGTCGGTAATAGTTATTTAACAGCAATCGGAGTAGGAGAAGGATTAGAACAAGCTAAAAAAGAAGGACTTAGAGGCTTAGATAAATGGGCTTATGCAGAAGAATGGGCTAAAGCAAAGGTAGATTTCTTTACCCATGATGCAATCGTTAACGGTAGAACAGTTCCAGATGCTATTAACTCTCATCCAGCAGCGTTAAAAGTTGGTCGGATGCTTACATTTACAGATGATATTAAAGCAAGAATGGAACATAGATCTTTCTCCTTTGGACAAGAACTAGCTAGACAATCAGGTATTGATCCTAATAACTTTGATGAGATAAATAAATTTGCTCAAAGATATATAGAAGGTACAAATGATATGGCAGAAGGATGGCAGTACGGTCTTAACAAGAGTAGATTTTCTAAATCTTTAAGAGGTGGTGATACAACGATACCAAAAGCAGGAGACACTACACCAGCACTAACAGGAGGATGGTCATTCCTTCCTTCTATATGGGCTAAGTTACAAAGACAAAAGATGGGTGGATTAGCAACAATGGTTCAACCATTTACTAGATCTCCTGCTGACATAATGAAACAAGCAGCAAGAACTATTCCAGGTTTAAATCTTACTGTCGATACTTTTTATAGAGATGTTTTTGATGAATCTAGTTTCTTTTCTAATCATTGGAAAGGAGAAGTAGCAACTTCCTTAGTAGCAGGTACTGTGCTTTGGAGCTTGTTCCAAGACGACAATATTCAAGTAACAGGGTCAGGCCCATTAGGTGATGAAAGTAGAACTCTTTGGACTGGAATGAATATGCGTCCAATGTCAATTAGACATAAATATAAGGATGAGAATGGAGTTGAAAGATGGTCTGAATGGTTGTCTTACAGAGGATACGAACCAGTTGCAACACTATGGAGAACTGCTGCTGACATCATGGATTTGACTAGCTCCATGACCTATGAAGATCAGGAAACAGTTAAAGGTCTTTGGGCATTTAACGTGGCAGGAGAAGTGATAAAAGGAAATTTACAATCTACTTACTACCAAGGAATCTTAGATTTCATGGATGGTGTCGTTGCACCACTGACAGGTATAGGAAACTGGGGTAAAGCAATGCCACAACCAGGAGAAGGAGGTGGTTTTATTGATCCAAGATTTGTTAGATACCTCAACAAACAAATAATTTCTTCTGGCCCACACAGTTCAAGAGTAAGAGCCTTAACACAAATGATTGATCCTGTTAAGCGAGTAAGTCCAGGTGTAAAGGTAGGACAACAAGTTATTGATCCTAATGTCGGAAGAGGTGAAGCAGGTTGGGAGTGGAGTTACGAGGGAGATAGTGAACAGATTGGTGGTACTTATCCTTACAAGAACAAGTTCGGATTAATCTTCGTTGATAAATTTATAAATGACCTTAAACAGAACACACCTTTCTGGTCTAAGACTCTTCCAGTTAGAAGAAACTGGGTAACAGGAGATCCTTTATATAACCCTGGTTTCTTACATGACGATCAAATGCCACTAGATGATGAGCCTTGGTTATCCCAACTCACTCATGCGTTTGTTCTTACACACTTACCAATAGCTTATTCTGCAATACCATTTGCAGGAGCATTACCACAAGTAACAGGAAGAACAGGACACAATGAGATAGCAGAAAGAAATTATGTAACCCGTGAATTAATGAGACTTAGAGGATTCGGAACTAAATATGCACAACCTAGACCAGATGAATTACAAGAAGGAGTAACACTATCTAATGATGCTTACAATCAATACTTGACCTACATCAATAGGACTCCAGACCCAATAACAGGTTTAACTCTTTCAGAAGAATTATTCCAAATGATGAACTCTGACAACTACCTAAATCAAGATCCTGACAGGATAGGAGATGAATACCTTGGATCAGCAAGACAGAAATTATTAGAACCTATATTTTTAAAATTCAAGCAAAGAGGTAAATGGTTATTCTTTAATGACCCTGGAAATGTACATGCACTAGAAGTACTAGAGAAGAGAGCAGAAGAACTTAAAGTTAAAGGTGATAGAGACTTCTCTGTGAAGTTTGGCGTACCACAGACACCAAGGAAAGATATAAAAGCAGGTACCAAAAAGAGGGTTAGTGCGACAGAATATATACAATCAGTACAATGACCAGTAAACGGAAGCCATGAGTTACACAGCATCGTACATAGTAAATTCTTCGTCAGCACAGGGTGCTACTGACTTTCAGTTCACCTTCCCTTACATCAAAGAAGAACATATAGAGGTCTACCTTAATTACAGTAAGATCACTCAAGGTTCAGGATCTAACCAGTACCAAGTAATAACTAACGTATCTCCTAAACTTATACGACTTAATACAGGTCTAGCATCAGCAAACTTAAGAGTAGAAATTAGAAGAAACTCATCACTTGGTTCACCTCTTGTCGATTATGCAGATGGTTCAACCCTTACTGCTAATGACTTAGATACAAGTGCATTACAAAGTTTATATATAGACCAAGAGCTAAAAGATAACCAAGGAAAAGCAGTCAGTGTTGATGAGGCAACTGGTCTACCAACATTAAACAATGCAAGGTTAACTAATGTTGCTGATCCAACAGCAGCACAAGATGCAGCAACTAAGAACTATGTAGATACAAACTTTCAAGGTAAAAGTGCCAAGCTGACTGAGCTAGCCACAATGGCTCAGAACACAGCAGATGCACTAGCTGATTTAACAGCAACCGAAGTTCAAACAATAGATGGATTAACTGCTAGCACCGATGAATTGAATAAACTTGATGGAGTCACTGCTACTACAGCAGAACTTAATTATGTTGATGGTGTTACTTCAAATGTTCAGACTCAACTAGACGCAAAGCAACCTTTAGATACTGAGTTAACAGAACTTGCAACAATGCACGCCGATACGGCGGCAGCTTTAGCAGACTTAACTCAAGCTGAAGTACAGATACTGGATGGAGCTACTGTAAGTACAGATGAGTTAAATAAACTTGATGGAGTTACCGCTACAACAACAGAACTTAATTATGTTGATGGTGTTACTTCTAACGTACAAACACAGCTAGATGCGAAACAACCATTAAATTCAAAACTAACTGGATTATCCAAC
>VTLG01010181.1_pt1 | contig 11705 bp, 19 predicted proteins | sample 4694571 | NCBI WGS metagenome assembly VTLG01 (sample SAMN12604809, study PRJNA352737) | marine metagenome | biome: ENVO:00000447; feature: ENVO:00000209|ENVO:00000569|ENVO:01000036; material: ENVO:00002151; isolation source: viral sequences binned using virsorter ... | reverse complement strand
GTTCAGAAGGAAAGTGGAGAACGGAGAACTGACGGAAGCAGAGGCACAAGCCATGATGAACGGAGTAACTTTGAGACCACCGAGAATGGAAGAGTGGAATTATCCAACACCGACATCAAGTTTAAAAAAACACAGTTACAACGGCAACAAGGACTTTTGGGAGAACCGAGTGGAGAAGGGCAGACAAATGGACTTGGGAATGAAAATGTACCAAACGGAAGGAGACGGAAGGTTGAATTGCGATTGGACGGAGTGGTTGATGGGGTATCCTATTGGTTGGACGAACCTAGAGGAGTCCCAAGAATAGTTGTCGATCAGAAAGATAGAGCCAATAGGTTGAAAGCGTTGGGTAACGCTATCGTACCACAAAATGCAAAGTTAATTGGATTAGCAATAAAGGAGGAGATTGAGAATGGAAGATAAAAAACTAATTAAAAAGATAAAAGAATGGTTATGGTTGGACAGTCATAATGAAGAAGAATGTCAAGAGGTTCGTATGAACAGTAAGGCATTATTAAATTTTATAGAAGAATGGGAACAAGGAGGAAAGGAGAACACATGATAGATCAAGATTATAAAAATGGTTGGAGATACATAGTTTGGGTTGATGGTAATGATGACTACTACAAAACTTTTAGTCTAGCACAAATGGATTATCATAATTGGAGAGAAAAAGGTTATGATGTTTGTCTTACAGAAATACAAAAAAACGGAACTGAAAAGATTGTATATAATTCAGAAGAGGATTGACATCTATATATTGTTTAAATTATCCTTGGATTGCACGGAGCAATATCGGGAATTGCTATTTGCCCAGGTTGGAGAGAGCTTTTACTTTCCCCTTTCTCTCTTCAACTACTTTGAAGTCTCCGTCAATGAACGCAGAGGGGTAGTTTTTACGAAGTTCAGAAAGTCTAGCAACAATTTCATCACGAGAAAGTTTATCTAAATTATGTGTAACATGAGTTTCTCTTTTATCAATAGCAAGACCACCAAGTGCGGATCTATACTTTTCTGCATTAACGGCTGCCGAGAACTGTCCAGATTCTTCTGCACCTTTCGACAGATCTGCAAACCTTTTGAGTTGACCCATCAGAGTTACACCATATTTTCTTTCTCTAGCTTCACGAAGTTCTTTGATATATTCAGTTACGAGAGGAAAATCTCTACCATTAAGAAGCAGACTAGCAGTTTTTCTAGCTTGACCTTCAGAGTATCCAGACTTTCTGGCACACTCAGAGTTAGAGTATGTTCCTTCAACAATATATTTACAAAAAGTTTTCTGTCGATTGGTCAATGGCATGTCCCCATAGTAGAGTTTCTGGGATATATTTGCAATAATAAAGGGAAAAAAATGACGCGGTCGGCTTTAAAGTGTGGAAAGTGTAACCAAAGTGTAGAAAGAACATCTAGTGTCACCAAGGGTTACAGAGTGTTTTCTACGTTTCTACACTTTCTACACCTATTTTTAAAAAATTTTATCAAACAAAAAATTATGGGAGAAACACTATGTTTAAAGCAATGTTAATTGTATGTGCCTTGAACCATGTTCCACATATCGAGACACAATGCTTCAAAGTATATGATTTAAAAGCACCGAAAGGTTATAATAAAATCAATGATTGCTATGATAGAGCAAGTGAGATGTTAGTTTTAGTGAGAGATAGAATGGAATATCCTCATGCGATTAGAGTACAATGTTTAATAGAAGGAGATAAATATGGATCGTGACCAAACAATATTAACAGAAGATGGTTCATCAGAAGAACCACCAAAAGTTTTCATGTGCGAGAGGTGTAAGATCGCACTTAAACGAATAGAGTTGAAAGGATTATATCAATGTCCAATGTGTTTTACAGTAACGGAACAAGAATGAGATTTGAAGACAAATTAAAGTGTTCCAAGTGCCAAGCTGCAATGCGAAAGATCGGAGTAAAATTCGAGAACTTAGAAGTAGTCGAGGTTCACAAGTGCTTGGCTTGTGGCAAAAGAAGAACAAGAAAAGCAAAGGACTTAGCCATTAGATCAAGTCCGATATTGGAGGAAAAAGATGTTTAAAGCAGTAGCATTAATATGTAGTGTTTGGATTGCAGATGGTAGAGCAAAGCAAGAATGTTTTACCCACATGTTTGATTGGGAGTTTCAGACAAGGAAGGAATGTCAATTAAGACTTCTTCGTTATCGAGCCAAGGAACAACCTGCATACCACAATGTAATCTTAGATGAGTGCATAAAAAAAGAGCCAGAAACTCAAGCGAAAGGTAAAAATTTCTAGCTCTCTTTGTTATTACAACTGTTACAACTGTTAAACCATGTTATTTTCGACACCCACAGTTAACAGATCGGAAATGCACAGTCTAGACATCATTATCTTACTAAATAACAAAAACTATGTCAAACAAATATATAAAAATTTTTATGGTATCCCCTCTTGACTTATGCTATCCCATGTATTACTTATATATAAGTACAACTAATTATTTATAGGAGATATTATGGGAGGTACGAAAAGGCTCTGGGAAGAGGGTATCGAAGAGGAAGTCGGAGATTACCTTGATGGCATTATTCCTAGAAGCAAAGTAAGTGAAGATGCCGAAGAGGTCTATGATCTTGATGATGAAGATGTAGGCTTCAAATCTTTAAATGTCCGTGTTTCGGTATACAAGCAGATAAAAAGAATAGCCAAGGAAGATAATAGAACTATTGCAGCTACAGTTGCTTTGATGGTTCGAGATACTTTAAAAAGTAGAGCTATTATATGTGGCGATAACTGTGGGTGTCCCGAGCCATGTGAAGAACAACTAGATAGACTAGAAGAACAAAATAGAATTTTTGGAGGAAATTAAAGTGGAACTAGATAAATTAAAAATACACTCGACCACAGATTATGGTCAGTTCAAATATATAGAAGGTAATCGAGAAGTTGTTGAAGCTCATGTAAAGAATTTATCAGATCAGATAATCGAGAAAGATTTTCAGATACCTATAATAGTCAATGAGAAGATGGAAGTATGCGAAGGTCAACATAGGCTAGAAGCATATAGAAGTTTAGGTATGCCTATAACCTATATTATAAAAGAAGGTTTGAATATCTGTGATATAAGAAAGATGAACTCTACCTCACGAAAGTGGACTATGGAAGAGTATATGATTAGTCATGTGAAGTTAGGCAATAAAGAGTATGAGATATTACAGTGGTTTCATAATACCTATGAGTTTTCGATTACGGATTCTATATCCATGTTGAATGGTAAAGGTTACCATACGGCAGATGATTTAAAAGATTTCAAGAACGGACATTTCAAAGTTCTTGAATTAGAATGGGCGAAAGACACGGCTAATAAAATCCATATAGTCGGAGAGTATTTTCCACATTGGAAGAAAAGATCATTTGTAGGTGCTATGATATCTGCATTAAAAGATTCTACCTTCATCTGGAAAGTGTTCGAAGCAAGGTTGAAGAGCCATTCTTCAAAGTTGAAGAACCAAGGTAGTCGTAATGATTTCATTCTTAATATCGAAAGATTATATAATCATAATACATCTGCCGAGAAGAAGATAAGATTACAGATATATGGGAATCGCTAATGGCTCAATCTCATATGAAATTATCTCAGAAAGAGATTAAGTTATGTATCAAGAGCACCAGGTTGTTATTAGAAAAATTTGATGCCGAGAATAATTTAGATTATTACCCTTATGCTTCTGAAGTAGCAACAGAAAGAAGACACATGGTTGACTTCATAGGTAAGTTACAGAATGAACTAAGGGTAAGAGAGATGAGACCACACAAGGTTACGACATGAGTGTGGTCTTTCATTACAAAACCAAACCCTACAAGCACCAAGAAGATGCTCTCCATAAAAGTTATGACAAAGAAAACTTTGCATACTTTATGGAGATGGGGTGTGGTAAGTCAAAAGTATTGATCGACAATATCGCTTGGCTTTATTGGAATAATAAAATAGATACTGCGATTGTTGTAGCACCGAAAGGTGTGTATACGAATTGGAAGAACAATGAAATACCTGCACATCTGATAGATGAAATAACTCCAAAGGTATATGTATGGAAGTCCACTCTCAACAAACGAGAACAAGCAGACTTAAAAAACTCCGTGGGCGGTGAAGCAAGAAGACATTTGCGAATACTACTAATCAATGTCGAGGCTTTCGCCTCAAAGAAAGTATTTAAGTTTCTTGAAATGTTTATCCACAGAAGTAAATTTTTACTTGCCGTTGATGAGTCAACCACAATCAAGAACATCAAGGCGAAAAGAACCAAGGCACTAATTGAGTTTGCTGGTGGTGCGAAGTACAAAAGAATACTGACAGGCGCTCCGATAACCAAGTCGCCACTCGATTTATACTCACAATGTTTATTCATGTCCCCAAAAATTTTGGGGTTCTGTTCTTATTGGTCATTCCAAGGACGATATGCCGTGATTAAAAATGTTAAGATGGGATCACATCAGTTCAACCAAGTTGTGGGTTATAAGAACCTAGAGGAGTTGAAAAAGAAAATTGAGCCACATTCGTTTCGAGTTACAAAAGACGAAGCACTAGATTTACCACCAAAGATATACACAACAAGACAAGTTGATCTGACTATGGAGCAAGAGCGATACTATGAAAGTATCAAGAAAACATCAGTAGCACTTCTTCAAAGTGGAGAGATGGTCACAACACCAGAGGTTATGACACGGCTTTTGAGGTTGCAGCAGTTGTTGTGTGGGTATCTTGTTACAGATGATGGCGAGACAAAAGAGATAGAGAACAATAGGTTAGATGTATTACTTGAAGTTGTAGAAGAGATGGAAGGTAAAGTTATTATATGGTCGAGGTTCAGACATGACATCTTAAAAATACAAAGCAAGTTAGCACAAATCTATGGTCCGAGTTCCGTGGTTACCTATTTTGGCGACACGACTATGGCAGATAGAGACAATGCTATTGCGAGGTTTCAAGATTCGGCTGATCCCACGAGGTTCTTTGTAAGTAATCCACAAACAGGTGGTATGGGTTTAACACTTCATGCCGCGAAGAATGTGATTTATTATTCAAATGATTTTAATTTGGAGTCTCGTGTTCAATCAGAGGATAGAGCACATAGGGTAGGGCAACAGAATAAAGTGTTATATGTTGACCTCGTATGTCCGAATACTGTTGATGTTCACATTGTAAAAACATTAGTGAACAAAAATAAATTAGCAAACATAACACTAGGAGAAAGGATACTAGAATGGTTAAAGGTGTAAGAGCCGAGAAGATAGTAGGTAATGCAGGTGAAAATCTAACTGTATTTAAATTATCTATGCTTGGATATGCCGCCTCAACTGTAAAACAAGATGGAGTTGATATAGCAGTTGTGGGTGGTAAAGACTTGATGGTAGCACAACGAGTCGAAGTGAAGACAATATTAAAAGATGAAGGAGACGGAAGATTTTCTTTTCTTATCTGTAAGGGCAGTGACAGAAGATGTTACACCAGAAGCGATTGCGATATTATAGCACTCGCATCTCTATCAGAAGAAAAAGTATTGTTCTTTCCCGTGGAATCTTTCACGACAACAAAGTCAATCACATTGACAAAAAATGACTTTCACAAACCATCATCAAAAAATAATTGGGCAGAAGTCCTTGATTATAGTCAAAAAATGATGGGCGAATTATTATATAAGAAAAAATAAGATTTTATGATTGACAAATTATACACAATTATGGTAGAAGAAAAAGAACATAACAATAACAACAATACTTATTGTTGAGATTCTTATGTCTTGTAAAGATGAATCGAGTTGGGGTGGTATTCCTTTCGTTAATAAAATTTCGCCAAATTGTGTTAACTGCCACCCCGATAAGATGAGGAGTTAAAAATGGATACAGATAAATGGAAATCGATTGCAGTGCCAATAGAGACTTGGAAGAAACTAAATCAGTTAGCCAAGGAAAATTTTAGAACTGTTGGTGGTACAATCACATATTTAACTGAAAAAGAATACGAGTCTAATAAACTCGTTGACGAGAAGGTATAATACTTTAAACTATACCTTCAACTATAACCGCTGAAGAGCATAAACTTTAACGTAGAAGGAGAGAAAGATGAGTGATGTGTATTCACTATTCGAGAAAGAGGCAGCTGACCCTCAAGCATTTAATAAAGTCAGAGAAGGCGACACCAAAGACTTGTCGTCATTAATCCGTAGATCAGTAGAATTAGATCAACAGATTAAAGATACCGAAGCACTACTAAAAGACCTACAGCAGAAGAAAAGATCTGTTGATGAGGAAGATATTCCTTCCATCATGCAGACTATGGGTGTTGAAAGTCTTCAAGTAGATGGCAACAAAGTTACAGTTGATAAATTTGTTTCTGCTAGAATACCCGAAACTAAGAAGCAAGAGGCTTTTCAATTCTTGAGAGAGATTGGAGAGGGCGATATCATTAAGAACGAAGTTGTTGTTAGCTTCACTATGGGTCAGGATAATCAAGCTGGTGTTGTGGTTGCAGATTTAGAGAGCAAAGGCTTTGCACCACAAAAGAAACAGCATGTGCATCCACAGACTTTAAAATCCTGGGTAAAAAATAGAATTGAAAGTGGTAAAGAAATAGACTTTGATCTATTTGGTGTATACCAGGGCAACCGTGCTAAAATAAAAGGGGGTCAATAATGAACCAAGTTGCACAGAAAAAGACCACAGAGGTGGTGGTGTCAGAGTTAGATAAAATGTTAGAAGCTGACTCTGGTGCTGGTCTTGAAAATATCACCACGGAAGACATGCAAATTCCTTTCATTAGGATTATTCAAGCATTGTCTCCACAGTTACAGAAGGACGATCCTCTGTATATTAAAGGCGCTGAGCAAGGCGACATCTTCAATACTGTTACACAAGAAGTGTATAAGGCAGATGAGGGTGTTCTTGTTGTTCCTTGTTTCTTTGAGAAGAAGTTCTTGGAGTTTATGTTAAGATCATCTGGTGGTGGGTTTGTAAAAGAACTCGCGGCAGATGATAAAGACATAGCTATGACAACTCGTGAGGGTAGCATAGAGCTATTACCAAATGGTAACGAGTTAGTTAGAGCACACCAGCATTTAGTCATTGCACAATCTGCTGATGGAACTTTTGCACCGAGTGTTCTTGATATGAAAAAGACACAGTTGAAAGTGTCTCGTAGATGGAATACATTAAAGAATAGCATAAGATTACCTTCTGGTAATGCTATGCCGATTTACGGAACGGCTTGGACTATAACTACGATCTTGGAGAAGAATGACCAAGGTTCGTGGTACAATTACAAGTTGGATCGTGTAAACGAACTTACCAAAGATATAGAAAGTATGATGCTTGAAGCTCGTGCTATGTATCAAAGTGTAAGCAAGGGGGAAGTTAAGATGGCTGCTGCATCTGCTGATGAGATGGCTTCATCAGAAAAGGACGAAGTGCCGTTTTAATTTAAACTGGAGTCACACATGTATCCTCCAAGTGTGTGACTCCTTACTTTTTGGAGTGAAGAGTGAATTTAACAGAAGAATTATTACTTGCGTTTGAGGGTTTCAGTGGTGCTCATGGTCAGACGGAAGTTTCTAACCAAAGAATGAATGGCAAACAGAAAGCCAAATCATTTATCGTAAGACAACCACTAACATTAGAATTATTACAAGGGCATATTGATGGCAAGAAAGGTGTTGGTGCAATACCAATTAATGAAAAGAATCAATGTAAATTTGGTGCTCTTGATATAGATGAATACCCACTAGACCATCAACAACTTGTAAATAAATTAAATGAATTAAAAGTTCCGTGTATCGTGTGCCGTAGTAAAAGTGGTGGAGCACATATATTCTTTTTCTTTACAAAGTGGATGGAAGCGGCAGACTTTAGAGACAAAGCTGCCGAGATAGCTGCAGCTCTTGGACATGGACGTTGTGAAATATTTCCAAAACAAGAGCAAGTATTGGTAGAGCGAGGAGATGTGGGCAACTTTATCAATCTACCATACTTTGATGCACATAAAACTTTGAGGTTTGCATATTGGAAAGAAGGACCTGTGTATATAGAAGCAACTCTTCAAGAGTTTGTGGAAAGAATACACAAGATAAAATGTGATCCTAATAAATTTATGGAACTATCTGTCGGTGGTAAACCAAATCTATTTCCAGGTTTTGTTCCGTGTCTCCGTGCTATGTTATCTGTCGGTGTGCATGAAGGTGGTAGAAACAAAGTTGCTTTTCAGTTAGGTGTTTTTTTACAGAAGTCTACACCTAATGATTGGAAGTCGCAGTTGGAACAGTTGAATGTAAAACATTTTACACCACCACTACCTGCGGCAGAAATAGTTACAATACAATCACAGTTGGAGAAAAAAGAATATCAGTATCTATGCAAAGACGAGCCTATGTCCTCACATTGTAATCAAGGTGTGTGCCGTGGTTTAAAACATGGCATTGGTACAACATCTATGCCTGCGATTAGTGGACTATCAGTTATACTATCAGAACCTCGTCTTTGGTTCTTGGATATAGATGGTAGAAGATTAGAACTTACAACAGAAGAACTACAGACACCAAGACTATTTCAAAGGGCATGTATGGAACAGTTAAACTTCATGCCTCCGAAGATGAAGGATGGAGATTGGGAGATACAAGTCAATGGTCTTTTGGAGAACTGTAATGAGATAGCCGTGCCACAAGAATTGACATACAAGGGACAGTTTCTATCCTATCTTGAATTATTTTGCACGGGCAGAGTGCAGGCTCAAAGTTTCGAGGAGGTTGTTCTTGGTAAGCCATACACAGACGGAGAAGAAGCAAGAACTTATTTTAAGATAGATTCTTTGATGGAGTTCCTACGAAATAGAAAGTTTGATAACTACACCAGAGCACAAGTACAAGAGAGACTCAAAGAAATAAACAATGGAGACAGTTCGCTTGTTAAAAAGTTTCAGAACTCACAAGGTAAATGGAAGTCCGTTAGAGTTTGGTGGATACCAGAGTTTGGTGGAGAAATAGAAATAAAACCAATAACAATAGAAACAGATGAGGTTCCATTTTGAAAGAGACTACTATATTCGGTCCACCTGGTACAGGTAAGACCACATATTTAATAGATCTAGTTAAGGATCACTTGATTGGTGGTGTTACACCGAAGAACATTGCCTTTATGTCATTTAGTAAAAAGGCAGCCACAGAGGCAAAGACCAGAGCTTTGAGAGATCTTGATTTAGATTCAAAAGACATGACTTATTTTAGAACTTTGCACTCACTTGCTTTTGGTTGGCTTGGTTTGAGCACGGCTGAAGTTATGTCTGGTCGTGACTACAATGAGTTGGGAGCATTAGTTGGTTTAGATTTCAGAACCACACAGATGATTAATATGGAAGAGGGACCTTTGTTTTCTATAGGTGCTGGTGGAGATAGTTATATGTCTTTGATTCAGTATTCTCGTGTTAAACAAGTTGATTTACAAGAGGAGTTCCATAGAGGTTCTTGGAGTAACAACATGAGTTGGCAACAACTAACGGTGTTGGACAAGGCTTATAAAGATTTTAAGGAAAGAAAAGGCAAGATTGACTTTATCGATATGATAGAGAGATTTATTAAGGGTGGCACTTCTCCTAAGTTTCATATGCTTATCATAGACGAAGCTCAAGACTTAGCACCAATACAATGGAAGATGGTCAAGGACGTTCTTGTTCCTAATTCAGAGCATGTATACTATGCTGGAGATGATGACCAGGCAATATACTCTTGGATGGGTGTAGATGTAAAACATTTTTTAAATGCAAGTAAACAAAAAATATTACTTAAAAATTCTCACAGAGTACCAAATCACATTCACGCATGGGCAGAAAATATTACAGATCAAATATCAATAAGAGAAAAAAAAGAATGGGTTCCAACTGAAGAGAAGGGCATGGTTACATGGCATAACGATATTCTTGATGTTGATATGCGAGAGGGCGAATGGTTGATACTTACAAGAACAAACTATATCGCCAATAAAGTATGTCACAAACTTAGAGAAGAGGGTTATATCTTTTGGAGAGAGGGCGAGGGTTGGTCTGTTTCTCTTAATATATTGTTAGCGATAGAAGTATGGATATCTTTACAAAAAGGTAGAGCAGTAGAGCCAAAATTGTTAAAAGTTTTTGCTAAATTTATAGACCCCTCTTTGATTACAAGAGCTGGTAGAAAAGCTATGGGTAATCTCGTTGAAGATTTGGAGTATAACTTAGATCATTTGAAAAACTTATGTGGATTTAAGGTTAATAATTTTATGGGTTGGCAGAAGGTTCTAAAACTATCAGAACAAGTTGTTGCATACATAGTCTCCACCAGAAGGCGAGGAGAGAAAATTTTGTCGGCTGATCCTAGAATCCGTGTATCGACAATACATAGAGCAAAAGGTGGAGAAGCAGATAATGTAGCAATACTTATGGACTCAACAAAGGCATGTGTCGAGAGCGAAGATCAAGATGCTGAGAGAAGAGTATGGTATGTTGGTATGACAAGAGCAAAAAAAGAATTACATATAATAATAAAATCAGGAAGGTATGGGTTTGATTTATGAAAACTTATGAACAAGCAAAAAAAGAATTAGACTCTGATGTTTCTAATTTGATGTTGCAAATAAAAAATTTAAAAAGAACTAAAACTTATGACAATGAATGTCCACAATGTAAAAAAATTACAAAAAAGAGAGTGTGGGTTGCAACACTCGGTAAAAATAAAGGACAAGGGATTGTGTATTGTGGTGCAAATTGTAGAGCTAAAGCATACAGAGAGAGAAGAGATCAAGCTATAAAAGATAGCTATATGTCTAAAATAAAAAAATTAGAAGAAGAAATAAAGGAACTTAAAAAATGAAAATAGGCGAAGAAATAACAAAAGATGCTGTTAATATAATTAACCAGCGTGGTAAAAATTATGGCGATATTGAAGAGAACCATGATTTGTGTGCAGTTGGTATTAATGCTATAACCGAGTATGCCATTAAAAAGAACGGTAAAGTTTCTAATTATCATTTTGCACTTATAATGATTTGGGTAAAGATTGTAAGATTGCTTACAACTCCAACACATATGGATAGCGTAAAAGATATCATAGGTTATGCGATAACCTACTTAGAATGTATTAAAAAACTAATGGGAAAAAAATGACAAGTGATCAATACCATCTACTTGAACAAGATATAAAAGATGTAGCATGGGGTAATGTGGATTCTGATTGGACTCCACCAGAAACAATACCAGATCTATCGCAGTATGATACGATAGCGATAGACCTGGAGACAAGAGATGAGAATCTTCTGAAGTTAGGGCCTGGTTGGTGCAGAAAAGACGGACATATTATAGGTGTAGCAGTTGCAGCTGGAGATAGTGCTTGGTATTTTCCAGTAGCACATACAGTTGGTAACATGCCGAAAAGAGTTATATATCAATGGCTTACAGACTTATGTAAAGACACAACTAAAACTTTCGTGTTTCACAATGCGTTATACGATCTTGGTTGGCTTCGAGCAGAGGGCATAGAAGTCAAGGGCAAGATCAGAGATACGATGGTGGCTGCACCATTACTGAATGAGAACAGAAGATACTATAATTTAAATTCTTTATCTGGAGATTACTTAAGCACATACAAAGATGAGAAGATGCTCAAGAGCGCTGCCGAGGAGTTTGGTGTAGATCCAAAGTCTGGTATGTGGA
>VTLG01003429.1_pt1 | contig 11706 bp, 20 predicted proteins | sample 4694571 | NCBI WGS metagenome assembly VTLG01 (sample SAMN12604809, study PRJNA352737) | marine metagenome | biome: ENVO:00000447; feature: ENVO:00000209|ENVO:00000569|ENVO:01000036; material: ENVO:00002151; isolation source: viral sequences binned using virsorter ... | reverse complement strand
CTTCGTGATCATTATCAGGCAATCGCTGTAGAAGGTTTTAAAGAGGGAAAAGAAGAGGAATAAATCCTATATAGAAAATCACATAAAGGTAAAGATGTAAAAATCTTTTTTAAGCCGTATGACTTTGATCAGGACATTCCAACTGATACAGCAAAAAAATATGTTGTATGGTCAGATGGCGGCATTGTACTTAGGACAGATAATCTTCTAACGGCAGAGGATAAATATACCACAGAGTGCCAAAAGCATTACGATGATGTACATGGCCGCTTTCAGGTTGGCACTCATACGATTATTGATGGCGTTATAAAAACATTGGGAGAAGAGGCATGATTTATATTGCTGTAGTTCCTAATCAAACGATATCAATTATTCATAATACTAATCATTCATTTTATTATTTAAATGACACCTTCAGCCTTGAAATATTTAGGCGTTATAAATATTTAAGAGCTAAGTGTGTAATTATTGATAATGGCGACCTGTATGATATTGGCAGATGGTCAGGTATTTTTGATGTATTTCATTGGAATTATAAAATAATAGAATCTGCTGAATGGATGGATTATTTTGGTGTATATCCAGATGATAAAAAGCTAATGGTCAAACATTGGCTAAACGTTGTAAAATATAGATATCCAATGTTACCAGCAAAAACCAATAATTACGAGACTATATTGGCGGCCTGTTATATAAGGGATAAAGACGTAAACGAATCTGTAGGAGAGTTTGCATGAGCAAATTTGATGATTTTATAGAGCCATTAATTGAGCGTGAGGGTGGCGAAAAAATTGTAGTAGATACTGGTGGTACTACAAAATATGGCATTAGTGAGCATGGAACCGATATGAGTGCTGACGATATCAAGGCATTAACAAAGCGTAAAGCTATTGATATCTACAGAGATCAATATTACAAACCATCAAAATGCGATAAGCTACCAGATCATTTACAGGAGGCATTTTTTGATTGCGTTGTAAATCAGGGCAGATCTCGTGCAACAAAGATTTTGCAAAAGGCGGCCAACCATAAAAATGGAAAAGGTAAATCAATATCTGTTGATGGTAGGATTGGCCCAAATACCATAAAGGCTGTGCAAAATGTAGAGGTTGAAAGGTTTAGGGCCTTTAGGCTTATGCATTATGCATCTATCGTTTTAAAGCGACCAGATAAATATGAAAAATATTATTATGGCTGGTATAGAAGGTGCAACTCTGTATGAAGTCAGAAGAATATAACAAAGAGATTATTGCTACATTAGCAGAGCATGGTGCAAAACTGGATGAGATATTTTCACGCCTAAAATCTATTGATAGAACATTAACGCATAATATGGGGCGTGTAAACACTCTGGAAACAGGTTTTGCATACATGAAAGGTATGACTGCTCTGGTGGGTAGTGTGCTAACAATATTTATAGGATTGGTGGCATACTTAAAATAACATGGCGAGAGATCCAAGACTAAAAAGGTTTGGCCTGAGCGATTTTAATAAGCCAAAAAGAACGCCACGACATAAGACTAAAAGTCATATAGTGCTCGCCAAAAGTAAAAGCGGTAAAATCAAATTAATTAGATTTGGTCAGCAGGGCGTGAAGGGAGCTGGTAAAAATCCAAGGACAAAAGCTGAAAAAGCTCGCAGAAGAGCATTTAAAAAAAGGCATGCTAAAGGGATTAAAAAAGGTGTTATGAGTGGCAGTTATTGGGCAAATAAGGTTAAATGGTAAGATATGGCAAGGAAAAGAAAAAGAAAAACAAAGCGTAAAAAGTCAACTGTAAACGCCGCAGGTAATTACACCAAGCCTACAATGCGTAAAAGAATATTCCAAAGATTGCTTGCAGGTTCCAAATTTGGGCCGAGAGGAAAATGGACGGCAAGAAAGGCCCAAGCCCTCGCCAGAGAATACAAAAAGCGTGGTGGTGGATACCGATAATGGCACTAAAAAGATCACAAAAAAGTTTAAAAAAGTGGACAAAACAGGATTGGGGTTACATTACAAAAGGTGATTCTAAAAAACCACGCCGTAAAAGAGGTAGGTATTTACCTGCAAGCGTAAGAAAAAGTTTAACTGCATCTCAAAAAGCGTATGAAAACAGAAAGAAAAGGGCGGCTAATAGAAAGGGCAAGGCAAAGGCTAAGTACACAAAGAGGGTTGCAAAACGAGTAAGGAGAGCCAGATGAGCTGGATGGTTGAAAACTGGGAGTATGTCGTCATTGGTGTAATGGCGATAGATAAAGCCGTAGCGTTAAGCCCAAGCACTTGGGATGATTTACTATGGACATCAATAAAAACAGCCTTATATAAGGCAATGGGGAGGTCAGATGAGCTTGTTAAGTAGCTACATTAGAAGGCAAGTAAAGAAAAAAGGTTTAAAACATGTAATGTTAGGCCTTATTTCTATGATTGCAAAAGTAACGCCGTCAAAAAAAGATGATAAGGCGGTTCAGGAAATCAAGAAAATTCTTGATAAATTAGACTAAAGAAAAAGGGGTAATTTATGCCATATCATAAAGGTTCAGGATCAAAAAAAGGCAAATCCAAAAAGAAAAAAGGTATGAAGGGTAAGAAAAAGCGTAAAATGAGAAGGTATTAATGGCTGTTACAAAGGTTAAAGGCGTTAGTGTAAACGGCCTTAATAAACGGCAAATATCAGCAATGCGAAGGCACTCAAGGCATCATTCTCGAAAGCATTTGAGAGCTATGGTGACTGCCATGAGGAAAGGAAGTACCTTCACAAATTCTCATAGAATAGCAATGCGAAAGGTAGGTAAATAATGGCTTTAACATCTACAATATCATATTGTACAGATCGTGACATATTTGATGTGTATCCACAAGTAAAATCCTCTGATTCTAAAACAAGAGTTTATGGGTGGGTAGTACATAGCGGTAGTTTATATAGGGCTGATAACGCAGGATTGACCACAGGGCTTTTTGCCAATGGTAAGGATTTAGGATCTGCACAGGCTAACTCTGGAGAGGTAAACGCAAATGATGAGTGGTTTTATGAATCATCATTAGATGCTGTTTATTATTTGCGAAAGGTAGGTAAATAATGGCTTTAACATCTACAATATCATATTGTACAGATCGTGACATATTTGATGTGTATCCACAAGTAAAATCCTCTGATTCTAAAACAAGAGTTTATGGGTGGGTAGTGCATAGCGGTAGTTTATATAGGGCTGATAACGCAGGATTGACCACAGGGCTTTTTGCTAATGGTAAGGATTTGGGATCTGCACAAGCTAACTCTGGAGAGGTAAACGCTAATGATGAGTGGTTTTATGAATCATCATTAGATGCTGTTTATTATTTTAATGATTCAGTAACTCCAAATGATATGGTAATGGAGGCTGGGGAGGATGCCGCAACATTTACGCAAAGATATCGTAGAAATGCCAGCAGATACGTTGAATCTAAACTTGATTCAAGGATGGCATCCGAAATAAGTCTGGATAGAGAGGGGCTTTACCCATATATAATTAAACGCACAACTGCATTGGTGGCCGTAGCGATGATGATAAAAGCTGAAGATCCTATGGATGACGTTGGTAATGCGTTTATGGAAGAGGCAAAAGAGTATCTTGATGGATTGAGGACAGGAGAGATACAGTTGCCTACGTCAGTTACAGGGGATTCTCCGTATGGTGTTATAAGGGACGTTTCATATACCTCTGGAAAGGTAAGGCCCATCCAGACAAGGGGTTCTTATTCTGGTACTTATGATCTTATTAAAATAATTATTGTAGATTCTGGAGCAATCGGAACAGCAACCTATTCAGTATTTGAGAAATCGTCAACTGACCTAAAAGCCACTCAAGTTGTAAACGCTGAAACAATCAACGGCGATTATCAACAATGTGCTGGCGGTTTAGAAATTAGATTTGCAGGTGCTACTGACTCATCAACTGCTAATGCCAATGATGAATGGGAAATTGAAGTGTATGGCGTTGGGGAGGATGTAAGAGCAAGCAACGTTGGAAATATAAATATGACTCGTGGTTCTTATCATGTTGGTAAGATGCGTTATCAAGGTGGATTTCATAGAGTTGGCCACAGAAAAATGAGGATGTAAATGGGCCTCGTACTGGGCACAAGCTACGGCAATATTTTTTACGATAATGTACTAAAAAAGTTGCGTAGTATTATTACAACCGATAGACCTTGTACAGTTTATATTTCGCCATCATATAGAGACATGGGATCTTTTTCAATTAGGCTCTGGGGCACGAGCATGGAAACAGATTTGATGATGGCTAATGAATGGCGAAAAGTTTACAATACAGAAATTGTTTTATATGTTATGGGTGAAAAAGCAGATGAAAGGTTTTACGAGCAGTTTTATTCAGATGCAGAGCGTTTAAACCAGTTGCTTTTTAACAATAAAACGATTGATGCGGCTACATTTCCTTGGCATGATGGTGAGGTTAGTGAGGTGTTATTTAACGAATTTGAAGAGGATGAAGAAGAGGTAGATGGCCTGCATGTGGCCAGATTCGCATTTTCATGTAGGTTAAGTAGAGCAGATTAAATTAAATTAAGGGCAATAGCATGAGTAAATCTGTAAAGAAAAAGGCCTATAAGGCCACAAAGATGTTTAAAAAAGTAATGTCTGGTGAGGGATTGCTGAGCAAAGATCAGTACAAGGCGTTGACACAGGGAAAAGCCGATGAGCTTAAAAATGTCCCTGAAAAGCAAATGAGATATTTGCTGGTAAATCAACTAATAGAAGAAGTTTAAAGGAGTATTGGTATGGCAACTAATGCATCAGGTAGAGAGTATAAATGTATTGTAGGTAAGCAAGACGTATCAGCATTGGCCTTGGGTGGAGATGGCGACCTTGCAGATGCAGATTTCGTATCTGGATCAAGATTATTTATGCGTTTAAATCAATTAAATAACATTAATTATGATGCCGCATTTACTACAGCATCGCTGGCAGAAGAGCTTATGAGGATGGTGATTTTATTAGGCATTATGGCTCTGGAGTATGGACATGGGATTTTGACTATCTTGTAGAGAATGAGGTGATGCTCCAAACATTGTTGAGCCTTGCAACAGGCGTATCAGATTGCACTGGTGCTATTACAATTAATTCTGCTGTGCATGATGCCTTTGAGAATTTAAGTCATGGACAAGCCGCCGCAGATAATGTTGGTATTATTTTATTAGAGGCAGGTACAAGCAATACAGGGCTTGATTCAGATGATCAGATCATGCACTCAGCCGTTTTACAGAATCTAACCCTTTCGTTTGACATGGGAACTGATGCAGGGCGTATGCACGCAAGTGGTCAATTTATGTCTGGATATGCTCCAATAATTAAAGACTCTGGAGTAACAGGAGCCGCAACAGCATCAGACTTTGAAAAGAGCATTTTTGATTTTACAGGTGCATTAACAGTCGGTGGCCACGCTGTAACATGTACAGCATTTACAATGACTATCACAAACGAGGCCAACAGAGTTGGCTTTCAAGGAACAAGTGCAGAAACAGATGGATACGTTAGAGGTGGATTGTTTGACATTAGTGGCAGTATCACTGTGAAGTATGATGCAAACATGGCTGATGCATTAAGTACAGACTGGAAAGCTAATACAGCTTATGCCTTGGCATTAAATGATGGTGCTAATTTTGATATAAGCATACCATCGGCAAGGATGACAGGTCACAACCTTGATTTTGCAGATGAGGGAATGTTTGTAGAAATACCATTTACTGCAACTACTGGAGCCGCCGCAAGTGGAAATCTTGCTGTAATAACAATGTCTTAATTAATAATAACATGGGGGGATTATGACTGAAAAAAAGTTAAAGTCAGGCCGTAAAGTGCAAATTAAATCTATGACAGTTGATCAAATGGATGAGTGCACCGATATACCTGAGATCTTATTTAACGATGGTGCTATCAGCACTATTAAAAACTCATCAAAAGCACGCACACAGTGGATACGTTATGGCCTTGGTGGCGGTGATTTCAAAAACTACAAAGAAGTAAACAATCAGCCTACAGATGACGTAATTAAACAAATGACTCTGGCAGAAAAAGATGAGCTCATGTCTCATATACAGGATGCTCAAACCTTGGGGGAGTAGAGGGCCTGTTATTTGGAATTAACGCTGTTTGTAGCCTTTTGGGTGCACCAGACAGCAGGCCTGAGTTTGAGGCGTTTCCATACACCACAATATCTGTCTTAAAAAATGAAAAGGCAGTAACATTTCATAATAAAGATCAAGTAAGTGATTATTTATTAAGAGTTTATTATGAATCTTTAGATTATAATAACGGAGATAATTCAGGTGCAATACTTGATACATACACACAGATTCCGTTTTTTTCAAATATAAATATCTTTCTTGATGCTAAATTACAAAGCGATATTAGGCGTTATACTTATTCAAAAGACACTAATACGCCGCCGTTTGAGGGAGGGTATGGCAATACGCCAAAAATTTGGATTGATAAATATTTTATTATTAGATCAATCATAAATGAGCATGAGGTTAGAAAGGTGAAAAAGCGTGGCAACAAATAAACAGATCATAGAATTTCAAGGCAAGGGCATTGCCAAATTAAAAACGCAATATGCTGAGTTAGAAAAAAGAACAAGGAGCCTTGAGGGAGCCACAAATAAAGGCAGTAAATCTTTAGGGGGTATGGTTGCGGCTTTAGGGCTTACCACAGGTGCTTTATATGGCACAATGAGAGCATTTTCTGGCGTTATTAGCGTTGGAAGAAACTTTGAAAAGCAAATAAGTAACTTATCTGCAATTACTGGTGCAACTGGAGAAGAGTTAAAAGCCTTAGAGCAAAATGCAAGGCAACTTGGTAGCACTACTGTATTTACGGCAAGCGAAGTTGCACAACTGAGCGTAGAATTTGGAAAGCTGGGATTCACAAGTAAAGAAATTCAAGGCGTAACAAAAGATACACTTGCTTTAGCGGCGGCATCAGGTACTGAGCTCGGTCAGGCCGCAATGATAGCTGGTCAAACCTTGCGAGCATTTGGTCTTGATGTATCAGAAACGTCAAGAGTGACTGACACAATGGCCGCATCATTTAGTAGATCAGCCCTTGATATGGAAAAGTTTTCATTCTCAATGCAATATGTTGCACCTATAGCCAAGCAGGTTGGTCTGGATGTAGAATCTACCACTGCAATGCTTGGAACTCTTGCAAATGCTGGTATTGATGGATCAATGGCTGGTACTGCATTAAGAAAGATATTTCTTGAGCTTGGAAATGAAACCTCTAAACTTGGTAAAAAAATTGGATTTCCTGTCAAATCCACAGCAGATTTAGAGAAGGCGTTTAAACAGCTTAGAGAACAAGGCTTAGACACCGCCGCTATGAAAGAGCTTGTTGGCCAAAGAGCTGTATCAGCATTTAGTATATTGCTTGATGGTGTAGATGATACAAACCAACTTACAGAAGGTTTAAAAAATGCAGGTGGTGCGGCTCAAGAAATGGCTGAGACTCAACTTGATAATCTTGATGGTAGTTTAACATTATTAAACAGTGCAATGGAAGGCCTTGGCCTTAGAATGTTTGAGTTTGTTGGTGGCCCATTAAGAAATATGGTAGATGGCTTAACAGAACTAACAACCGAAATTGATGAAGATTCAATAAGATCATTTGGTGCTTATGCGGTAGGCATTACTGGAGTTGTTGTTGCTGTGAAAGCATACAGTGCGGCAGTATTATTGGCTAAAAAGAGAACAGAATTATTGACAATCGCAATGGCAAAAAATCCAGCAGGATTGATTGCTGTCAGTGTTGGTTTACTGGCAGGAACAATATTAGATCTAACTGGGGCATTAGATCCAGCAGAGGATGCAACTGAAGATTTGAATGATGATTTATCTGATACAGATACAAAAGCTAAAAATGCACAAAAAAGCGTGAAAGGCCTAACTAAAAGTTTAGATGCCTTTACTCATGAATTTGATTTGCTTTCTAAAATGGATGACGAGCAATTTGAAGCTTTTATGGATAGAGATGAGCCAGTGTGGCTTGATGGTACTGTGATGTCAATGGAGGCTTTTAATGAAAGACTTAAAGAGCAAAAATCAATATTAAAAGATCCTGAGTTTGTTGAGGTTCCTCAAATAATACAACGATCATTAACTGAGGCAGTGCGTGCTCAAGTTCTTGGAATGGAGGACACAATAAGCCAATATAGCGAAATAACCGATGGAATTATGAATTTATCAGATCAATATACTGCTTTTGAGATGCAAAATATTGATAATCGAAGGCAAAAAGAAATTGATGCGGCAATGGCATCTGGATTAAATGAAGAGGCAAAACAGGCTAAAATTCAAAATATTAAAGAAAAATACGCAAAGCAAGAAAGAGATTTACAGAAAAAACAAAAAGCCCCAATGATCGCACAGGCTATAGCTAATACTGACAGGCTATAGCTAATACTGCTCTGGGTGTTACAAAGGCGTTAGGGCAAGAAGGCGTGCTGGGTATTATTTCAGGTGCATTGATTGCGGCGGCTGGTGCTGTAGAGGTTGCAACAATACAAGCACAAGAGTTTGCTACAGGTGGCCAATTCGTCACAAACGGCCCTGAAATGATTAAGGTAGGTGATAACCCATCTGGGCGAGAACTTGTCGAAATAACGCCATTAGGAGGCGATCCTAATATAAATGGGCCACAGGGTAGAGGCGTAACGTTAAATATATCAGCTCCATTGGTAGATGAAACAGTTGTAGATGCAATTATACCAGCCCTTGAAAAAGCAAACAGGATGAACTTAGCCTAATGGCATACGGCGACAGTATAGGCCTTGGAAACATTACAGAAAACTGGCTTTTTGAATTTGGTTTTTATAATGGAGATGCACAAGGTAATGGCGATGGTGGTTTTAGTGCTGTAACGCAAGCAGATGGCTCTGCTAATCAAGTTAAGGTTGCTATTACTAATGCTAACGCAACATCCATTGATGTGGATGATGCTACAGTTTTCGTTGTTGGTGATTTTATAAAGATTGATAGCGAAATATTAAAAGTGACTGCCATTACAGATTCTGATACTTTAGCTGTGACTCGTGCACAGTTAGGAACTACAAAAGCAACTCATTCATTAGATGCTCAAATATATTGGAATAATTTTTTTCCAATGGCCTTTTCTGATGTCATTAATAATACTTTGTATTATAAAGGTGTTATTTTAAATAAACCATCAATAAGGGAGTCAATTAATCTTGCTAATTCAACAGCAAAAACAGGAAACGTAAATATAACGATACCTGATTTTGATTATGAGGGCAGTCCAGTATCAAAAGAATTATTTGGAGGAACAAGACAATACATTAATCACGAAGTAAAAATACATTGCAAAATAAATCAGGATGACCTTCACCAATTAGGATCATTTAGATTAATTGATATAGCTACTGATGGAAAGAATATAAAACTTTCTTTAACTGCCCATAGGCCTTGGGATTATATATCCTTTCCACAAAGTAAGTCAGGGTACAGAAATAATTATCTACCTATTGTATATGGATCTTATGCTCCAAACGCATCGAGGCAAAATTCTCAAGATTATTGTAACGGCAAAGAGCTGTTTCCTTCTGTTCGATATAGTAGAGGTGGTATTTCTTCTGGATATGTACATAAGGCTTTAGATGGTTCAAGTGGCAATGAGGCAAGGCCTCATATCTATGAAAGGAGCCTTGATGCATTTATACCTGTCACACCTACAGCATCATCAAGTAGCTACAATGACACCACTGTTGTTTTTGCAGGTGGTAATGCAATAAAAAATGAAGGGGGATTATTTAGGGGTTTTAAATTTAAACCTATTGCTGTACATGCAGATAACAACTGGGGAACTAATCCAGCAAATGCAATAGATGATCCTTCACAAAATGAAACTACCACTTATGCTGAAGAAATACGAACTTTAAGCAGTGCAACGTCTGGAGGAACGGCAACAGATAGCCTTGTATTAGATTGCCCTGAAATATCTGGTAAAATATCAGAATTAGAAATTGTAGTAAGACGTTATTTACAGACAACAGTGACAGGTACAATAAATTTTTCAGTGACACTTAAAAACAGTACGTTTGGGCGTAGTGATCAAATAGTACAACGTACATCAAACGGAACAACCTCAACAGCGAATAGCAGTGCTATTGATATGACATCAAGCCTAAACGATGGCCAAATGCCAGATAAAATAGTTATAGATATGGTTAGCACTTATATCTCAGGCACAGGTAGCGTTGCCGTAACTGGCAGAGTTTTTGATGTTAGATTATTTGTAAAGGTCAGTAACGATCCAACAGATGATCCAGTAGGTGCAAAAAAGATAGCAATGGATACTAAATTATACTGTGGTGCAGATGGATTGCCTGATAATGGATGGAATTCTGTTTCACCTATTACAGAGATACATGAGGTGCACAGAGATTTATTATCAAGATTTGCAAACCTTGATAACGCTGATCCAGATGGTTGGAGTGACTTGCAATCCAGTAAAAATTGGAAAGTTAGGTATTGGCAACTTGAGCCAGTGTCCTTGGAAAAAGAATTAGAAAAGTTACAGTATGAGGGTGGGTTTATTTATTTACCAACATCAAATAAATATATTCACATTAAAGATTCTTATGGAACAACTGCCGCCAGTAATATTTTAAGCAAAGCAGATATATCTAAGATAAGTGTAAAAATGACACGATTTTCTGAACTACTAACTAAGATGGATGTAAACTATGAAAAACATCCTACAGGTAGTGGTTATGTAACTACGCAAAATTGCTCAAATTCGTCCTCAAGGGTTAAATACAATATAAAGAGTGCCGAGAACAAAAAAAGCGTTGATTTGGATGCTTATGTCTCGCCTGTAATACCAGCATCTCCATCGTCTAACCCTAATGATGATTTTTATACATATTATGATAAAATTTTTGGATCAATAAAATTAATCGTATCATGCGACATAGTAAATCCTGCGTTTTATGCTTTAGAGGTTGGTGACGTAATTGAGTTTAATGAAAACAATATGTACCCTCCCACACCGATGGGGCATAACTCTGGTACATGGGATGGGTTAAAGATGATGATAACATCTACAAATAGAACACTTGGCAGGATGGGAATAACAGCAAGGGAAATATAATGAGCTATAACAGATTTACACAACCAAGGGCATACGTTGACCTTATTACTTTTGATTTAGCAACTGGCTGGAGATCATTAAGCGATATTTCAATGTTACAAGATGACGGATCAACTGCTGTTACTTTTCAAGAAGGTAGCAAGTCAGATATATTTGATGCACGACCTCAAAACGTTACAAGGATTGAAAAGGAGAATCAGTCTTTTTATATCCAATACAATACAGGCAACGCAACTGATGCTTTAGCTGAAAGCAACTTTTTAGCCATAATGAATCATAATTTTGCGGCGGCTGATGCAGTGTTTGTCGTACAGACAGATGACTCTTCAAACTTTTCATCACCAACAACAGTGAGTACGACAGGCAGTCATACAAAGGTAGTAAATGCAACGGCCAATGACAGTGCTGGAGAAATAGATCCAGCAGAGGATGGATGGACATTAATTACATGGCCTACGCAGGAGAGTAATAATCAATACCTAAGAATAACAATTAGTGACGAAAATGGAACTGGTCAAAACTTTTTAAAAGATCCAAGAATAGGAAGTATTATGTTTGGCGAATA
>VTLG01013724.1_pt1 | contig 11707 bp, 13 predicted proteins | sample 4694571 | NCBI WGS metagenome assembly VTLG01 (sample SAMN12604809, study PRJNA352737) | marine metagenome | biome: ENVO:00000447; feature: ENVO:00000209|ENVO:00000569|ENVO:01000036; material: ENVO:00002151; isolation source: viral sequences binned using virsorter ... | reverse complement strand
AGTAGGATAAAGGATTTACAGAGATTATTCTGTTTGATTCGCCTATCGATTGGGCGACGTACTTATACATTTGATTATTAGAGATGAAATATCAAACTCATACCATTTGTGGGCAAAGTTTGGATTTGCAGGTTGATAGTGATGATTGTTGTGGTATCCCTCACCGAAGGTCAGTAGGGCAACAAGCAGATTGTTTGTGCTTTGATTTTTTATTTTATAGTTTCTGTATCCGTAGGCATGACATACACTGTTTACCAAATTCACTCCTATCCAGGAAAAGCAGATAGGAAGAGCACAGTAGATCATAAAAAATTCTATGCCAAACAGAGACATAAAACCAATGTAGATTGCCATCAGTAGAAAGTAATATTTATAGAGAAATATTTGGAACTTATCACGGAGCATGTCACGGATCAGTCTGGGATTCGTTTCAGAAATCGAACTGCCAAAGAAACTTTTAAGCCACCCGTTTTTAGGCGAGTGAGGATCCTTTTCCGTGTCCGTATGGGCATGATGGGATCGATGTAGGCAGACCCATGCTAGAGGACTTCCTTGAAACGACAGACATCCTATAATGCTAAGCAGTTTAGTAAATCGTGTTTTGAAAGATTTATGACTCAGAAGTCTGTGGTATCCAATGACAATACCCAGACTAAAAATCACAAAGTAGATGAAAAAAGCAGTGCTAAACTGTAATGGTGTCAGGATAGTGAGTGAGTAGAAAAAGCAGAGATAGGATAGAATCTGTCCAACAAAAAGTCCATATTGATTGAGAAATTTATTCATTTACCTTTTTTGGTGCTCGCTGTACTGGGTTGTGCTGATTGTCTTCGTCCCAAAACCTTAGAAAGTATTTATGATGTACGTCGGCGATACCGTTATCCCAGTTCATAATCTCATCGAGTATTTCCTGTGGACCAGTAAAATTTAGACTACAAGTGTATCGATCCTCATTCAGATATTCCTCAATGGTGACTCCTCGATCCATCCACTCAGCAAGTTTTTTCTCGCCCTCGATGTATAGAGGATTCTCACTCTCGCATTCACGATAGTACTTGTAGAAATCATCTATGTCTGTGTAAGGTCCCATGGGTTCATCGTTGTATCCCATTTCACCTGTGGCACTCTCATAATACCATTTTTTGAAGTCATCGCCACGTTGTACCATGTCGACTGCGAATTTGTGAGGATGATATTTGAAATCTATGTAAATCATAAAAACCCTAAATAAACTGTAAAACTTTACATTATTTAGGGGTTTCATATGGCTACACCTTTAAACAGAACCGAGTTCAAAAATTACTGTCTACGTAAGTTAGGTGCACCAGTAATCGAGATAAATGTTGCCGACGAGCAACTTGAAGACCGTATCGACGAAGGTATACAGAAATGGTCTGACTACCACTTTGATGGATCTCAGAGATACTACTGGAAGCATGAAATCGTACAGGTAGATATTGACAGACAGTGGATTGAGGTTTCTGACGAGTACATCGGCATAGAACGCATACTCCCACCAATTAGTATGCGAGGTTCTACTGGCATGTTCTCATTCAAATATCAATATATGATGAATGATATGCCTTATCTGATACAGGGCAACATGAACAACTTTGCCATCTCTATGCAAAATCTTGATATGATAGATGAGATGTTCGGTAGTCGTGGTAATAACATAAGATTCAATAGACATACAGATAGACTTTACCTAGACCTAGTCTGGCCAGGAATGAACAGTTACACACCTGACATTCACCTCGGAGACTTCTTAGTGATCGTTGGACATAAGAGAACAAATCCCGATGAGTATCCAGATGTCTGGAATGACATGTGGTTAAAGAAATATTGCACTGAACTTTTTAGATACCAGTGGGGTTCTAATCTGATTAAGTTACAGGGTGTTGCGTTACCAGGAGGTGTGACGTTGAATGGCGAGACTATCCTTTCGGAGGCAAAGGAGAACATCGATAAACTTGAAGAAGAATTCCAGCTAAACTACCAGTTACCTGACGACTTCTTCGTAGCATAAGGAATAAATGGCAGACGAAAGACGAAGTCACGAACCAGCGATGGTCGTGAAGCAATCTAAGATACTCTGGATTCTCGTTGCTGCTATTTTATGGTTGGCATATCAAGTCGGGCAGTTACCTTTGATGATTGAGAAAATACTGCATCGAGAATTTATGAATACGCAATCAATCGTAGACCATGAGATGGACGACGCAAACGACAACTACGAACAGTCGTTGAATCTAATTTTACAAGGTAAAGGTGCCGAGGAAATCCTGAGAGCATTCCATTGCAATCTCACTCCAGAGGAGATAGAGAAAAATGCTAATGGTGGCCATCATGGAGGGCATCACTAATGGAAACACTATTAGAGCACCTCAACTGGATACTGATGGGAGTTTTTGTCCTGCTGTATTCAATGTTAGTTATATTGAAGGACGTACAAGGTAAACTAGCTCAGTTTTTGCGTAATGCAATCTACATGGGGTCAGGAATGCTTTTCGTCTACTATATTTTTCAGATCAGTTACCTAGAAGATTATGAAGAGTTTGAATACATTATAGCATTTCTTATCGCACTGACATTTAGAGATTTGCTACCAGTAATCATGGATTTTGTAGTCAAAGTTTCTACAAGTAGACTTGAACAGATCAAAGAAAGAATATCAAAAAAACCTGAACCAGCAACAGAAGGAGCATAATGTTACCAATGTTACTACCAATGTTGACCAACGTAGTTGGTGGACTTTGCGCAGATGCCGCAACCAATTTAGCGAAAGATCATGTTATGGACATGGTGGGCAAATGCGTTCCACCTGAAGCGATGGGAATGATAGACCAGATGGTATCATCAGATCCAAGCAATCCTTGCTCCTCAATGGGAGAACTAATCGACTGCATGTGTGATCCTGATAACCATGATGTACCAGCAATGCCACCTATGCCTTCAATGGCAGATATGCCTCAGATGTGCAATGACATGATGTCAGGTGCTTTACAGGATGACGGTATGCAGTGGGCAAATTCTATGATGGAGATGTCAGGTAGTATGATGAATGCGGCAGATGCTGCTATGGATACCATGTCGGGTATGGGTGAGCCAATGGAAATTACCTGTAAACTCACCATGGATCCTTCTACCATGGATATCAAAATCGAGCGAATATGAGCGACGAAGAAAAATGTTGCGAATGCGAAAACTGCACTTGCGATCCATGTGAGTGCACACCAGAAAACCTTTGTGGATGTGACTGATGCCTACATCACCCTACATACATCATTATAGAGATATCGGTGAGCAGGGTCTGATACAGTCGATAACTGCCGAGACTATTTTTCTCGGTGGTCGTGACGTAATATATCTGCCCAGAGAAGACTACAACCGAGAAGATGCTATATTCGGACAGGCGACTCAACTTATTTTTCGCAAGTCTGTGAATGTAGCAATGATGCTCGAGTCAACAGAAGGATTCGAGGGTGAAGGTGAGTTTTATTCAAAATTTGGTCTCGATATAAAAGATCGAGTGACTCTCTCACTGTCACGACTGACATGGGAGAGTCTTAATATAGAGCATGCAACTCCTGTTCAGATTACGAACAGAGAAGATGTTGACGGGTTCGACAGACTTCTATTAGAACTTGCAGTCAGATACACGACACAAGAAGATAATCTAATAGCAGAAAATAATGACAGGATCGTATCAGAAGACACTGAAAACGCATACATGACGCAGACAGACGATCTTGTTTTAGAGGTACAAGATTTACAGTTAGGTATCGACCGACCCATAGCAGAGGACTCGGGAGGTACACGGGAAGTTAATGTTATAGATGAGGAGTCAGGAGCAGGAGGTCCGTTTGGCGAGATAGCATTCGTCACTTTGGAAGATGAGGAAACTCCTGGTACACCTGACCACCTGATTGCAGATGAGTATTATCATGATAGAGATAACTCAAACTACTTTCAGGTAGACTTTGAGATTCCTGATCCTGACTACGTGCCTGAAAGATTTGTGGTAGATCATGAGATCATAGAGAGCACAAGTGTTACAGATCGCATTGTATTTGAAGATGGATCGGGAGATTCCTTTTTAACAGAAGACACGACTCAGTATGGAAGCAGACATCGTCGTCCGATGGAAGGAGATCTGATTTATTTCCCCTACAATAAGAAAGTCTTTCAGATTACTTTTGTAGAGCACGAATCGCCCTTTTATCCAGGAGGAACCCTGCCCCAGTTTGTACTGACGTGTGACTTACTGGAGTACTCCAATGAAATATTTATTACTGGAATTCCTGAGATCGATAGCATCGAGGATAACCTCTCTCAGATGGCAGTGGAAGCATCCTGTACAACTATTGAGGGTGGTGCTGTTGGACAGTTTCAGCGAGGCGAAATCATCCGTAAGACTACGATACTTGGAACTAACGATAGTAATGCTAGTACTGCAAGTGCTCGTGTTCTTAGTCATGATCCTAACACTGGTAAACTTGTCGTCGCACCTATGACTCCATCGCTTTCGACAGGCGATCAAGTTTTTGGACTTACATCGAAATCTTATGCGACACTTACCTACATTATTGCTGACGGGATTGGAACGGAACCTTCGATACAACTGGAAGAGTTACAGCAATCTGCTGATGAACAAGCAATGAATGTAGAAATAGAACAGGTAGCAGGAGACTTTATAGACTTCTCTGAAGTCGATCCCTTTTCTGAAGGAAACTTCTAATGTTTGGAAAGCATCTGTACCACAGGATGGTACGAAAATACGTAGCATACTTTGGCACCCTTTTCAATAATGTAGAAGTTAGAAGATATGACAACGATGGTGGTATCATCGGTCGTATAAGGGTTCCGATCTCTTTTGCTAGTAAAGACTATTATAGGCAACGACTGGTTGCCGATCCTGAACTTGCCAGACAGGCAAGTCAGATGTTACCCCGAATGGGATTCATGATGTCTGGCATGGCTTATGATGTTAGCAGAAAAATGAATCCATTGCACAACTATGTGAGTCGTGATAGTGCTGGAAAGGTTATCACGATGGCACATAATATTCCATATGACTTGTCTTTTGAACTGCATGTCTGGTGTAAGATGTCGGAAGATGGTCAACAAATCCTAGAACAAATACTGCCAAACTTCCATCCTGATTTTACTGCTTCTCTAAAGTTAGTAAGAGATATGGATCTAAGCATGGATGTACCCTTGATCCTCGATTCTGTTTCCAGCGATGACACTTATGAGAATAGTCCTGATGGGACACGTGTAATCATATGGACCCTCACTTTCACCATGAAGGCATACTTCTTCCCTGGAGTAACCGATCCTGGTGGCACACTAATTAAACATGTGGACCTCCATCTAGGAACAGGAGGGAGAGGGCAAGGGTTTCAAAGTAATCTGGAGATTAAGCCATCTCCAGCAACAGCAACTCCGTTCGAACCTTATACGATCGACGTAGACCAAAATTTCTTTGACGCACCCATGCATTTTAATCCCATTACCTGTGAACCTCAGTTGGACCCATATGAAGGATAGAAATGAAATATTTCGTTATCGTTATGGCCATTTTGTTGGCAGGGTGCACTAAAGTAGTTGAAGTCGAGAAAATAAAACAAGTCCAAATCGGAACTTTTACTGGTACTTATCCAACTGCTGACATCAGAATAATGTGGCAGTCTTGTATGCAAGGACATGCACAAGTAAGGAAGTTTCATCCTAATGATGCAGGAGCGATTTGTGATTGTGTGGCAGATCGTACTCGAATAGATTTCGAGATGAACGATATTAAAGAAATTTACAGTATGGGTGCAAAAGGTGTGCCCAGAAACGATAATAAAACTCGGGTAGATATGGTACAATATTGGTCCAAAGCAAACTTGGAGTGTGAGATGGAATTAAGACAAGGTACATTGTATGATGCCAGAAAATCACTTTACTATAGTGATCCGAGAATAGACCCAAAAGATATGTTATGAATCAAGATGAAGAACTGAAGCAGATGTTTGATCTGCCCGATAAACCTGCAGTAAAAGCAGATGTCCCTGCTACTGTCGATAATTTGCCAGTAGTTGCTCCAAAAGATAATCTAGAGTTGCATACAGATTTTGATTATGCGAGGGACAATATGTACACTGCTATGGAGATGCAAAATGAGGCAATGGGCGAAATGCTTGAGATTGCCAAAGCATCAGGGCACCAAAGAGCATTTGAGGTTTTCGGTTCTATGTTTTCACAGTTTACAGATGCTCAGACGAAACTGTTAAATCTCCACCAGCAGAAAGAGAAGGTCGAGGAGAAAGCAGGTAAGACTGTTAATAATACGACTAACGTCCAGCAGAATGTGATGGTAGGATCCACAAAGGATCTATTGAAAATGGTAAAGCAGGGAAAGATAGACGAAAATGGCAAAGTCGTACATTAATAATCCTCTGATTAAAGCACAGCATCAGGAACAGGAATTTACTGAGGAGCAGTTAGCCGAGTATGTTAAATGTGCTAATAGTCCTGAGTATTTTATAGAGACCTACATAAACATCGTACACCTTGAGAGAGGGTTAGTACCCTTTGAGATGTATGATTTTCAAAAGAAAATGGTTAGTACATTTCATGATAATCGTTTCGTGATCTGTAAAGTCGGTCGACAGTCAGGGAAGTCAGTCACCGTTATAGCCTATCTGCTTTGGTATCTTCTTTTTAACGAGAGTGTATCCGTTGCCATGCTGGCAAATAAGTCTGCGACCTCTCGAGAACTTCTATCAAGGATGCAACTCGCCTATGAAAATCTTCCCTTTTGGCTCCAGCAAGGAGTCGGAGTCTGGAACAAAGGATCGTTCGAACTGGAAAATGGTTCAAAGATTATCAGTTCTGCTACTAGTTCCTCTGCCATTCGAGGTAGTTCTTTTAATCTGGTATTTCTCGATGAGTTTGCATTCGTGGAGAACAACCTAGCAGAAGACTTTTTCCGTTCTGTCTTTCCTACGATTTCATCAGGACAAAATACAAAACTTATTATTGTATCTACGCCATATGGTATGAATCACTACTATCGAATGTGGAAAGAGGCAGTAGATAAAAGATCTCAGTTTGTTCCCATTCAGGTCCACTGGTCAGAAGTTCCAGGTAGAGACGAAAAATGGAAGGAAGAAACTATACGAAATACGTCTGTCGAACAGTTCCGTCAGGAGTTCGAGACAGAATTTATCGGATCTGATGATACTCTCATCGATCCAAATATATTACAAGATCTCAGATGGGAAGCACCCTTACAGCAAAGAGATGCCCTAACAGTCTACGAGGAACCGAACAGTTACAGGCAGTATGCCTGCACAGTTGACGTTGCTCTCGGAAAGGGCAAAGATTATTCAGCATTCATAATTTATGACATAACAGAAATACCATACCGAGTAGTTGCTATGTATCGAGACAATACGATTACTCCACTTGTATTTCCAAATGTCATACATGCTCTATGTAAACAATTTAACAATGCATACTGCCTAGTAGAAATAGATGGATCAGGTGCTCAGGTCGGCGATATTTTAAGACATGACCTGGGATATGAAAACCTGATCATGACATGGAACGCAGGACGAAATGGCATTCAGATCTCGAGTGGATTTAAACGATCTGCGATGATGGGACTAAAGATGACAAGACCTGTTAAAAATCTTGGTTGTATGACATTAAAGAATTTAGTAGAGCAAAGAAAAATAATTTTGCGAGACGTGCATCTCATCACTGAGTTCTATTCATTTGCACAAAAAGGTACATCATGGGAGGCAACTCCTGGTACACATGATGACCTTGTAATGTGTTGTGTTTCATTTGCTTGGCTAGTGGCACAGAGATATTTTGCCGAGCTAACAGATGTTAACTTACGAGAAAATCTTTTAGATGACGTTTCAGAAGAAGAGTGGGAATCTCTCACTCCTTTTGGATTTATAGATGATGGAATGATGGACATCCCTTCGGAGACTGTCCATGTGGCGAGAGAGGGTAAGGATGATTGGCTAGACAATCGAGGAACTGATTGGCTGTAAAATCGCCGAACCCTAAATAAAAGGCAATGATTCTGCTGACGTTATCTATATAAAATTAGGAGTAAGATGTCATTTCCAATCTCACCAGGTGTAAATGTAAGGGAGATAGATCTTACTACGGGGACTCCTGTCATATCTACATCAATTGGCGCAATGTGTGGCCAATTTACTTGGGGTCCAGTAGACGAAAGAACTCTTGTCGTTTCAGAGGTTGATCTTAGGAACAACTTTCAGAAACCAAACGACTCTAACTTTGCACACTATTATACTGCGGCAAACTTCCTGTCCTACAGTAACAACCTCCGTGTTGTTCGTGTAGTCGACAATGATACCGCACTCAATTCAACTACTGATGGAGTAGGTAAACTGGTCAAGAACGCCACTGACTACGTGTCAATGGATGCTGATCAGGGTGGTGCTACAGATGGCACTGCAAACAGATTCTGGATGGCAAAATACCCTGGATCGTTGGGGAATTCGCTGGGAGTATCATACTGCCCTGCAGATAAACCAGGTGGGGCATTATCCGGAACTCTATCAATCACTTCATTAGATATTACAGGTGTAGGAACTCTATTCGACGACGAATTAACTGTCGGCGATACTATCACCGAGCCAGGTGGAAATACCTACATTATAGCAACTATCACCAGCAATACTGGTGGCACAGTCATGTACGCCAATGGCGATATTGTAGGTGCTACTGTAAACCGAGAAACCTATTCATCCTTTGAATCCTCAGGATCTGGTACAGTTTCTTTAACTGCTAACAGTCTTGAAGTCATCGGAACAGGAACAAACTTCGCTGGCGATCTTTCAGCAGGCGACGTTATTCTGGTAGGTGCAAATACAGCAGAAGTAACCGCAGTTACAAATGCTACTCACATGACTGTAAATGTACCGATTTCTGCTAACGCAGTACCATCGGGAACAGAATACATTCGACGATGGAAATTCAGTTTATCCTTTGACTCTGCTCCAGGGACTTCTCCCTACGCAGAGACTGCAAATGGGGTAAACGATGAAATCCATGTTGTCGTCTACGACTACAGAGCAGACTGGTCAGGTGTCGAGGATGAAATCCTTGAGACATACGAAAACATGTCAGTCGCTAAAGATGCTAAATCCCCTGAGGGAGCATCTATCTATTACAAAACTCGAGTAAATAATCTCTCTGGTTTTATTTCATTTGTAAAACATCCTACCCTCGCTGACGTCGGTGCAGACGGAGACTGGGGTCAAGCAGCAAGAGACAGAAGTTTTTCTCTTCTCCGAGGTTCTCAATATTTTGAGATGACTGGAGGATCAGATGGTAATGATGTCTCTCTAGGCGACCTACAACTTGGTTGGGATCTTTTCAATGACGTCAATGCTGTTACAGTTTCAATCCTTGCTCAGGGTAAAGCACCTGAAGGAGACGGACCTGCATTAGCAAACTACGTAATCAATATCGCTGAGACAAGGAAAGACGCAGTCGCCTGTATCTCTCCAGAATTCGGTGACGTAGTGATGCAACCAGGATACGAGGTTAACAATCTAAAAGGATTCAGGAACTCAGTCAAATCCTCAACTTACGCGATCCTGGATACGGGTTACGGTTATCAGTACGACAAATACAATGATACGTATCGCTGGGTACCAATGAATGGCGATATTGCTGGTATTTGCGCAAGGACAGACCAAGAAGCAGATACTTGGTTCTCCCCTGCTGGATTCCAACGTGGATTACTAAACAATCCTATCAAGTTGGCATTTAATCCGATACAGGCACAAAGAGACGAACTTTACAGGATTGGATACAACCCAGTCGTCTCCTTCCCTGGTCAAGGAATCGTACTTTTTGGTGACAAAACTCTGTCTCCAAAACCAAGTGCATTCGACAGGATTAACGTACGTAGACTTTTCATCTATATGGAAAAAGTCATCGGCGAGTCTGCGCGAACACAACTCTTCCAGTTCAACAATGCTTTTACTAGAGGACAGTTCGCATCACAGGTTGAAGGATTTCTAAGAGGCATTCAGGCAGGACAGGGTCTACAAGACTTTGCCGTAGTCTGCGATGACACAAACAACACAGCAGATATTATCGACTCCAATAAGTTTGTCGCAGATATCTTTGTGAAACCAACGAAATCTATCAACTTTATCCGACTCTCCTTCGTGGCAGTACGTTCTGGCGTATCTTTCTCTGAAGCGATCGGGGCAGTATAATAAAGGAGAATAATGTCGACAATAGATACGTTTATTGATAATTTTCAGTTTGCTGGTGCCCGACCATCACTGTACAAGGTGTTGATCTCTGGAGTAGACGGAGTATTTGAGTCTTCAACTCAGATGGAGTTGATGTGTAAAAATGCTCAGATGCCTGCTTCGACTGTCGGTAGTATCCAAGCAAACTTCCTGGGAAGGCAGATAAAACTCCCTGGTGTAAGAACCTTCGAGGATTTAACCCTTTCTTTCTATCTGGACGAGGACATGAATGTAAGACATCAATTTGAAAAATGGATGCATAACATGGCCAAGTTTAAGTCTGCTTACGGATCAAACGTAAAGATTGGTCAAGATGGTATCGCCTCTACAATTTTCGTAGAGCAGATGTCAAAAGATGAGCAGAGCATAAGAATGTATCGATTTCATAAAGCATTCCCAACTTCGGTGAGTGCGATTGAACTCGGATACGATCAAGGTGAGACTCTTGAAGAGTTTTCGGTGCAGTTTGCATATCAGTATTTTGATATTCCTTCACCGCAACAGCAAGAGATTAACGCAGATAAAGAATAAAAGAAATAAATTATGGCAATCAAACTTTTCGGTTTTACAATCGGGAGGGATGACAGTGATAAGGTTTTAACCTCTCAGCACTTTACAGTACCTGAACCCGAGGAGGGGATAGCTCCCATCGCCTCGGGTGCTGGTGCGTATGGTACCTTTCTAGATCTAGAGGGTACGGTAAAAAATGAGTTCGACCTGATTGGTCGGTATCGTGGTATGTCTCTCCAACCTGAATGCGAGACGGCAATCGACGATATAATCAATGAGATTATAGTTGATACTGGCAGGTCGGATCTTATTACCCTCAACCTCACGAATCTTAATATCGGTGAAAAGGTAAAAGACCAAATACGAGGCGAGTTCAAACAGTGCCTACGTATGATGGACTTCCGTAACTTAGGTTACGATATCTTTAAGCGATGGTACGTTGACGGGCGACTCTATTATCATCTGGTTATTGATCCAGAGAAACCTGACAAGGGTATCACAGAGATGCGTTTGTTAGATGCTCTCAAAGTTAAAAAGGTTCGAGAGACTAAGATCCCTACTCCTGAAGAGCAGGAGAGAATGAGAAAGTTGGATATTCTTATCCCACGATCTCAAGACTACTTTGTCTACAATCCTCAGGGATTTTATCAGACTACAAGTAGTTCCAAACAGCAAACGATTCGCATCGCTCAGGATGCTATATCGTACACTACCTCAGGTCTTATGGATGGTGGTCGCCGTATGGTTATCGGCTATCTACATAAGGCAATCAAACCTCTAAATAATCTGCGCATGATAGAGGATGCTCAAATCATCTATCGTGTATCTCGTGCACCTGAACGTAGGATTTTCTACGTTGATGTCGGTAACCTGCCAAAAATCAAGGCAGA
>VTLG01008470.1_pt1 | contig 11709 bp, 26 predicted proteins | sample 4694571 | NCBI WGS metagenome assembly VTLG01 (sample SAMN12604809, study PRJNA352737) | marine metagenome | biome: ENVO:00000447; feature: ENVO:00000209|ENVO:00000569|ENVO:01000036; material: ENVO:00002151; isolation source: viral sequences binned using virsorter ... | reverse complement strand
CGCGCCCGGTGCCCCGGCCAGTTATCCACAGGTTATCCCCAGCGACAATTTGTCGCTGGAGTTTGGAGTTTGTGACTTAGTTTTCTTGTGGCTTCATAATATTGGACAAACCAATACCCCACGATTTATCTAAATCACTTCGGTTATCTTCTAGTTCCTCATGTGCCTCTTCCACACGTTTCGCATTGCGTGTCATAACGGGAACAACCCCATCATAATGAGTCGCAATTCTATTTAATATGTCGTTGCTTTCTTCAATGCCATTGGCAATCTTTTCCAAGACATGAATCAAATCTTTATCCATAGTAACTCCTTTTCTATTTCTGTAATCATTATAACATTTCCAAATCACAAAATATACAACTATTTTAAATTAATTGTGGATAACTTTTTCGAGCTTCACGGAACTTGGTCATCTGCCATCTTGGTACGAATCATCTCTTGACAGGAATGCCCGGCGCGCCCGGTGCGTGAGCTGCAGCTGCACGCTTCACGAAAAAATGGCAGAAGTCTGCGGAGTTTGGAGTTTGCATCTCAGCTGGAGGTTCTGGGCCCCTGGTCATCCAATCAGGATGCGTGGTAATTTATGGCGGTTTTCCGCCATCGGAGTTTGGAGTTTGTCTCGCGGGCGCCCGGTGCCTTCCTGATCCCGGTGACTGGCCTGCGTCAAATGGTCCTATTGACAGGAGTTTCGGAGTTTGTAAGGAGTTTGCAAAAATCGAGGTCCGCGAGCCTACCATGATAGATCTCAGGTACTAAATCTATGGTGCTTTGGCCGAGGTCCTTGGTTTTACACCCATGAAACAATTTGACCTCCCCTTCGACCGGGAGGCTAACTAAGATGTAAGACTGTGCTCCAGCCATTGCATGCTTCATATTCCAGGCAATTTGAAAGGGTGATAGAGTAATACGATTATTACTTCCTAGCACTTTTAATTCAAGTGTAAAGAAACCTGTATCCTTGTGATAAATTAAGCAATCCGGGAATCCTGGCGTAACATAACTTTCAAGACGTGAGACAACATAATTACCATCGTCTAAATATGTCTTTAAAGTCTTCCAGAAATTTGTTTCTGTCTTTACGGTCATACTTCTTCTTGTCCTTTACTATCTTTTGACTCCACTGGCGTGATGTCCTTAGGTCCTTCGCTATCGGATTTCTCTTCGACCGAAAGGATATTTTTATTTCCTTCTTTTTTAAATTCACCTGTTAATCCTAACTCTTTTAATTGTTTTAAAACGTCATCACGCGACATAGAGTCGATACTTCCTGTCCTGATTTCTTTACGGTCAATGTACAATCCGGCCGCTTGTCCACGCAACCGCTCAGCATTAACAGCAGCAGAATAAGACTTCTCAGACAGAGACTTCTCACGCAGCCTAGCCAACTCTTGTACATGTTTATTTAATTTTACCTCGTGTGTCTTTTCAATCTCAGCTCTTCTCTTAATTATAGCTTCTACAACCTTTGGGTACCTTTTACCATTTAATAGTTCAGATGCTCTCACATTTGCACTATCCTCATTATATCCAGCTTGTCTTGCACATTCTGTTGGAGTCAATCTACCCTCATTCTCAGAATATATCTTAACAAACACACGTTGTTTATCAGTCAACCCATCAGCTCTAATTGGATACTTTTTTGACATATTTGTGGCACCACTTGTGGCACCACTTAATCTTTTATCTACCATGCTGTAACCCGCAGTATAGTTGAGTTTTTACTCATTTTATTATCTAAAAAACAAAAAAGTGCCTTGCGTTGTCTAGAGTAGTGACACATAGGTGCCACAACATAAATCATTGAATTATATAGTTTAATCACCAATTGTGTCACTGTGGCACCAGTTTGATCCCCGGTAACAAAATAAAAAAAACTTTTGAGCAAATATATCACTATAGATGCCACATTACAAAATATAAATTGACCGATTTCTGCCATTTCCTCTTCCTATCCATCCTCTTCTAATTAATTGGTGTACAAATGCATGCACATGGGCCTTGGACCTCGAGCCCATAAGCTGTTTTATCTCTTCATACGACGGGGCAAAATTATTCGCATTAATATAATCCTTAATGAGATTATATACCTCCATCTGACGTGGTGTGAGTCCTTGTTTATCTATTTTTTTCTTTTTCATGATCCATCCTAAGCGCTTATCATAACTCGCTTTCATCACCTATATTCTTTGAGCCCCTTTGTATCCGGATGGCTCCAATAATCTTTTCTTACTTCGCGTAGCATTTCATTGCGTCCCCATTCATCAATTGCTTCCTTTGTAATTGATGCTTCAAGTGTTTTTTGTACTTCTTTCTCATCTTCAGTCAACTCAATCCTTGTTGGACCCTTCTTTCTAACATAAGTATGGACTTTAGCCCATGTAATAATATACTTCGAAGCTTTAGGCCGTGTATATCCACGCTCTGGGTCTAATGCAGGAAATTCTGGATCTGGATCAGTATCAAAATTATCTTTTATATAATCTAATACATCCTCATCCTTCTCAAACTGCTTGACGATCTTCTCAATAATCTTCTTATCCAACCACAAATTAATTTCGTACGTCTGCATGTCCTACACCCAAATATTCAATTTTCTTTACCCACCCTTTTGGTACGGTAATATATCTTCCTCCATGTTTGTCATCCGGGTCCGTGCACCACGAGCCCATAATAACAACACAATTCTCATTATTCTTGACCATCCAACCAACATCCATGCAGGTTGCAAGATCACCCTTCATTATTGTCTCAAGATCCTGCCATCCTGTATCACCATCGAGCGCATCCATCCAGGTGACTCGCACCATTGGAATTTTATCAATATCCATTTAATGCGTTTTACCCATCCACTTTGCGCTAACACGGTTAAATCCCTCCTGCACATGACGCTCATCAGGTGTTCTATTTTCACGCTTTGGTTTATCCTCTACAAATTTATCTATAATCTCTATTAACATTAATGTGGGAAATGTAACGCCGTGTATTTTAACATTCACCTGTAATTCATTGACAACTTCATTAAAGTCCCACATCTCATCTTCCGCCTTAATAAGAATATCATAAATCTTCTTACCAGCTGCTGCAACTTCTTTTATCATTCTAATTCTCCTAAACGTCTACACCTTTAACTGGATTATCCATTGTAAAGTGTACATTAAAAGCAAACGAACGTCGTTCACCCTCACTCCTAAATGGATACACCTGATGTGTAAGCCATGAAGGAAATAAATAAAAATCACCAACTTCTGGTTTAACTAAATAACTATGGTTAGCAAAATGATTTGGCATGGACCCAAGAAATTCCAGGCACCCAGCTGTCTTGTGATGATCCTCTTTCGCGTATTCTTCATCAAATCCTGGAGGCATTTTTAAAAACGCGACACCTGATAAATTAGCATCATGAATGTGCATTGGATTAAAATCACCTGCGTACTGTGATACAATCCAAGATCTAAATGCAACCTTGCTACCAGGTGCTGGCTCTTGTTTAATTGTATGTCTATAATACGCTTGCGCCATTGATCCTAAAAATTCTCTAATGCTAGGAATTTTGTTGACATCGATCATAACTTCTTTTTTAACATTACCCGCAAGATTGTGTGACCAATCATGTTCCTTACTTAATTTCTCATCATGAAGTATTCTATCACCTTCAACGTTTAATGAATTAACAAATTGCTGTGGCATCCTAACTTTTAAAACACTTGGGCCAAATGGTTGATATATATCGTATTTTAGTTCTAATTTTTTAGTCTGGGTCTGTTCCACATTTTCACTCATATTTTATCCTATCTTCATTATAGACTCAATCCACTCACGGATTATTGGTTTAGATGCATACATTGGACGCTTAACATCCTCACGCTGTCCACTACCATCCTTGCTAACAAAGCGTAGTGTACGAATCATTGCATCTTCTTCACTCTTAGCACGAATCATGTATTGAAAAGTAAGTTCACGTTTAGTTGTAATCTTATACGTATTCTTTTCCTCACCTTTCTCGACATGAAATGTATCCATTCCACCGATTCTTTTTTCAATCTGACCTTCCTGAGGACGTTCAAATGTAACAGTTGGAGAAGTAGTAGGCAATTCCTGGGCAGCCTCTTCCATTTTTTTCTGCCCTAATTTAAATTTCTCTTCTTGAACATGTTGTTGCTTTCGGGGATTATTTTTTAAATCCTCAATGCGTTTTTCCTGTTTCTTTTCAAGCTCCAATAATTTAGGATCAGGTTTTTTAACCATTATCTTTTATTGGTCTTTCTACATCACTAACTGGATATTCCATACCCTTTGTAATTTCTTCCATTCTTTTTTGTGCTTTATCAATGGAAAGGGGTCCATATTTAACCTCTTTTAATAGTACCTTTAATAAAGCTTGCCCTTCCTCTAATGTAAGACGTGGCTTCTTTTCTTCTGTATCAATCATATTCTCCTCCTGGTTTTCATAATGCTCCATTATATAATTATCAAATTTACCCATTAAATACCTGCAACTCCCATCAAAAATGATGTAACTTTATATGCTAGATAAAAAGCAATCATTAATTTTAATGGAATCATAAAAAACCAAAACATATCCCACATTATATTCTCACCGCTATATATTCATAGTCAAGATCGCCGTGTCTTCTTTGCACAAGTGTAATGAGACTGCGATCATAAGCATGTTGAACACGCTTTTTTAAACTATTAACTCTTCGCTCATCTGTTGTAGGTGAAAATTTCTGTAAGTGTGGTGCCATAATATATCCACGGTAATAAGTAACTGTATCACCTTTTTTTGATCTTAATATCCAATCTTCAAATTTTTTTATACTTAACATATTTTTAATACAAAAGCCTCCGAGGGATTATCTTGTGTTCACCCTCAACCTTTTCCCGACAAATCAAGTTTCCTAAACTTAACGAGTACTTCGAAACTAAAGCTCCAGTCCCTAATCCATTTGGACATTGTTACCGGTGCCGTATGCCTTACAACTTTGCGATTGTTGTTCAGCCAGGAGGATATGTCACTTGCAATTGACATACTCTTCTTTTGTATGACCTATTATAGCATATCAGTATGAACAAAACAAGGACAAATGTTGTCAATAGGAACATTTATTTAACCCCAAAACCTCAGAAATCGTGTCAAGCATTTTTTTCTTGCATATATCTTGTGGATAATGTACTTATAAAGTTCTCAACTTCATTTCATCTCGGTGGACTTTCCTGCACATTCGTTGCAGGGAGGTCCCGTTTTAAGGCTACATGACACAACGAATAAGAATTATATGGACAAGAATAAAGAAATGGTTAATATACCATCCTGAAAAGACATATTTCAGGGGGAAATAAAATGGTTGGTGGAATATTAAAAAGAGCTGGAAAAGTATTAAAAGATGCAAAAAAAGCTAAAGAAACTTCTACACTCTTAAAAAGAAGAAAAACTTTGGGTGGAGCAAAATTAAGTATTACTGAAAAATATAAGAAAGAAATAGCGCACTTACAAAGTGTATTAGATAAACATAGAAGAAGCGAAGCTAAAAAGAAAAAACAAGTTAAAGATTTTGTTAATATAAGAAAGAAAACTAAACCTGTTTGGAGTAAAAAATAATGGGTGTATTTGGTATAGCAAAACGTGGATTTGGTTTATTAAAGAAATCTAAAAAAGGAATTGATCCTAAAAAAAAATTAGAAACATTTAAGAAAGCATCACAAAAAGCAGATCGTGATCAAACAATAAAAAAAGCAAAAAGCTTAATTAAAAAAAGTGAAGCTGCTATTCAAAAAAGATTAATGACACCAGCTCCTATAACTCCTGTTGGTGCAGGAAAGAAATGGGTTGGAAGAGTTAATCCTGATGGTTCATACGTAAAACCTAAAAAGAAATAAAAATGGGTATCTTTGGAATAGCTAAGCGTGGAAAAGGCATAGCAAAAAAAATAAAACAAGGTAAAGAGTGGGATATATTAAAAAAACATCCTAGTCTCGCAAAACAATCTTATTCTAAATCCGCTGTCAACAAAATGTTAAATAAAAAAGAACCATCTGATAAACCTTTTGGAGAAGGTGGACCAAGGCCAACTGAAGCTTATCAACAAAGACCTTATTTGACTGGAGAAAAAAAAATAAGAAGAAAAAAGCTAAAAGCTAAGAAAAAGAATTAATGTCGTTCCTGGTAGCTAACCTACCTCCGTTAAAAGTATACGTTAAAAAAGAATATTTATATGATCATCAAAAAGGACATGGAGAACTAATAGAAGGTGTTTGGATTACTGTTAAGTCAATCGAAGGTAGAGCGCTCTACTTTGAAACGTATTTGCCGGAATATGGTGCTTTATATGATAAGCTCCCTATCAGCGCTTTTGTTAATTCTCCTAATATTAAAGATAATCTCGAGCTAGAAGAATTAGAACTGTGGGATGCATTTAGTTACCACATAACTGTAATAGAAAAAAAATCTCTTGCTGGTGTACGTTGTAAATACCTTGCACCATCGAAGAAATGGTATTATGGTGAATACTTATTTACGATTGATAGTTGCCATGCGGATACAAACATCCTAAATACTAATTACTCAGAGGTCCCAGAGGAGCACAAATCGTTTAATATACTAGAATTAGATAATGGGCACTTTGCTGCCCAACCTAATAATAGAGTATTATTCTACGATAAATCTTTAACCCCTGCAAAAACACTACAACCAGATTTCAAAGTATCAACAGAATATTATTCGGTTGAGAATAAAACTAAATGGACAGCTGGTGATGATACGAGTTTTTTTTATGAACTCAAGGAACAAAAATGAAAACTATATGGCTTATGCTTATGCTGATGTCTTCACCAAACATGCCATCAGTTAAATATCATGCTTTATTATATAATACGGAAGGTGAATGTATGAAATCGGTTGTTGATTATTTGAATTTTTATGAAGGAAAGCCCCAGGAATACAAGGATGTAGTTGTTACAGAGGCTTTTTGTTTACCATTTGAAGCTTTTCCTATAAAAGGGTTAAATAAAACAGGTGCATAAATGAAATTTTGGTTAAAAATAATAGCAATATCGGTTATTTTAATATTAGTTTCCATGTGGACTAAACCAATTTTAGCGGCAGATACAAATACAGTATCAAGCACAGTGGTAACAAACAATACACCACCTACAGCAAATTCGCCATCAGTTGTAGTTAATAATTCTGACGTTTGTAAGACAGCCGTAGCTGGTGCAGTTCAAACCCAGATTCTTGGTATAAGTTCAGGTATGACAGTAACAGATGAAAATTGTGAAAGAATTAAATTATCACGGTCACTATATTCTATGGGTATGAAAGTTGCCGCAGTGTCAACATTGTGTGCTGATCCAAGAGTATTTGATGCCATGTATATGGCAGGTACGTATTGTCCTTACATGGGTGCAATTGGAGAAGAAGCAGAAAAAGGATGGAAAGAAAATCCTGATATGGTACCAGAGGGATCAAATGTATTTAAAAAAATAGAAATTGAACAAAAGAAAGCTAAAAAAACTGATGGATTAACAGAGGGACAAAAACTTGCGAAATTTATTTTACTTGGTATGGCTATGCACTCTGGCGTTGTTATGTTCTTCCCTTAGAGCAGAATGTCCTGTTACAGCAACAGGATTATGTACTCCAGGTGTTGAAGAAACAATTGTCATTGATGAAGTAGAAACTATTGAATACGAAGCTGATGGTTATACAGTAACCACAGAAACAACAACTACAACCACAACAGTAACAACAACAAATCCTGATTCAAATGATCTTCTAGATGGGGATAATGATTATGTTACATCAAAATATGAAGGGGACATGGATATTGACTGGGGTGGCCAGGGCCCCGCATCAATGCCCTCAGGCAACAGCTGCTATAATCTAGGTACAGATAAATGTGCACAAATTACAGGTAGTGGTAACTCAACATCAACAATGGGTGTATCCGGCATGGGTACAACATTTATTAATACAATTGATATTTCAGAACTTGATATAGAGAACGGAGGGAGAACAAATTACACAATTAAAGTAGATAAACGTGATGCACAAGATCGTATCTACATGCATATTACCGGTAAAGATGGAAACACATCTGTATTTAATGGAACAGACATATTATCAGAATCAGGAGTAGCAAGTGGATTTCAGGAATATACAGGTGGATGGGATTTTGCAGGATCAATTACAACAATAATTGTAGAGGTAGGTGGACGTGATATTAACCTCGCCATTGGACCACTCTTTGATGATGTAACCGTAAATGTATTATACAATGTGGTTAATACAATAGTTACAGAACAAATACTTAGTGTAGAAATGTGGGTAGCATACGGTGGGAGCACAGAAACAGAAATAATAGATATTGTAGAAAATATTATTGATCATAATGATATAATAGAAGCTCCTGATGGTGATATATATTTTGAACCAGAATTTGATGAGCCTGACATGGAGATGTCTTATGAAACTGTTGAAATGGAAATGGATTTCGATATAGATTTTGAAATGGAGATGCCTGAAATGGAAATGGAGATGGCAAGCATGGAGATGGAAATGGAAATGGAGATGGAAATGGATCTTGACATGCCAGAGATGGATATGCCAGAACCAGAGATGGAACCCGAACCAGCTACTGATGCAGAACCAGAAATGGAAGAACCTGTAACTGAACCAGAAGCTGAACCTGAAATGGAGGAAACAAATGATGAACCTGTTGAAGAAACTACTGAGGAGCCTGCAGAAGAAATGGCAGAGGAACCAGAACCTGAAGAAAGCACATCAGAGGCTTCTGAGGATGAAGGAGAAGACGAGGTGGATAAACCAAAAGATAAGCCTGAGCCCAAGAAAGAAATAAAAAAACAGCAACAAAAAGAGAAAGCTGCTAAAAAAATTGTAAAGAAAATGGGTGATAAGGGGAAATATGATTCAGCAAATCAAACAAAAACCCTTATTGTTATGCAAGTATTAGGAAATACTAAGACTTTTTTTGAGAGCCAGCAGGCTCTAAACGACCGTGCTGGCTTCTTTACAGATCTAACATTAACTGATACAACTATATCAGATAATAACATTGCAGCTTATTTGTTATTTGCAGGCAGCGATGGATTAATGAATGATATGGTGGACTCTCAATGGCAGAAGTAGAAGTAGGTGGTATTAAATTTAGAGGTGGCAAGATCTTTGTCATACTTACAGCATTAACCACAGCTGGTGGTGCATTGTGGGGTGGCTTTGAATTCTATAAAGACTACCTTAATATGAAGGAACAAATACAGAACTATGTAGCGCCAGATCTATCTGAATTTGATAAAAACATTGCGCTAACAAAAGAAGAAATGTCTAGTAAGACAGAACTATTACAAACAGAAATTGAAATGTTAATGGGTGAAATGGAAATGATGATGCAAGAAATAAGACTTGTATCAGATGTTGCAAATGAACTTAAAAATGATCTACGTCAAGATGTGCGCAGAGTAGAGTCAATTGTTAATGATGTTGAGCAACAAGTAAAAGAAGATTCTAGAGATAATGCAAAAGATCTTAAAAATACTATTGACACACTTGAAGAAGACATGAAAAAATTAGAAGAAAGAATAAAACTAGCACAAAAAGAGCTAGAGGAAAAAATAGATAAAAGGATTAAAAGAGCACTAGAAAATCCTTTAGGAGGATAATATGAAAGTATCGGACAACACGGCGATCAGCATGCCTATGAGGAACCTACTCTCGATTCTCGCGGCCGTTGGGATTGGCGTTTATAGCTATTTTGGCATCATTGAGCGCCTAAATAACATCGAGACAAATGGTAAATTAATGATTGCCGACGTAGAGAAAAATACAGAATTTAGGATTAAATGGCCCAGAGGCGAAATGGGGTCCCTGCCCGCCGACGCTCAGCAGGATATGTTGATTGAATTTATGGCTACACAAATTGAAGCCATGCAAGAAGAAATGGAGGGTATGATGAGTAACACCGTAAATATAAAAAGAGCTCAGCAAGATATCGAAAAATTAATTTTAGATACGGAAAAGCTCGAAGACAAAGTGAGGCAAAATGGAAGTCATTAGCGTGATACTTATGTTCGTTTTCGGGAACATGAATGATCAAAATACTCAAATGACACAGTATATTCCTATGAAGTCATTATCTTCTTGTATGAAAGAAGTAAGATTACTTAAAAAGAAAAATACAGGATATGATAAGGATGCTTTTTGTGGTCCTGGTATTGTTCATATAGAAGATGGTGAAGTAATTGCATTATATAATGAAGTACCAGCTGGCGCTACATTAGTTAAAAAAGATATAGATGCGGAAGCATTTGAAAGATGGTCTTTACGCGCTAAAGCGAAGTGGGATTAATGGAACCAGTAACTATAGCTTATATAATTTTTGGAACTCTTTGGGTAGTAGGCGTATTATCTTAAAAAGAAATAGTAAACTATACCTAAAACTATACTAGCATCTAAAGAAATAGACCATACAATATAAGATCTAAACAGCCACTTTATTATCTTCTTTTTTTGCATAGAATTTAACCTTTTTTAACATACTATGAACGCCATTATTTCTTCCTGGTGTTAATAATGTACTAAGACTCATTTTGTCAAACTCTTTTTGATCAAACTCATTAATGTCCTGGGACCTAGATCCACTATACACATCCGCAATGAGACAGACCATGCCTTTAGATATAAGTGCAACTGAATCAGCACTAAAATAAATTTTATCTTCAATAAAATGCGGGACCAACCATGTTTGGCTCTGACAACCTGGAACCTCAAACTCTCTAATTTTAAGCGTATCGTCCATGGGTCTGGAATTCTTTCCAAAATCCATAATCCAAAGAAATTTATCTTGATCACTTTCTATGTTTTTTAGAATTTGCAGATATCTTTTTAATTTTCTTTTTATCACTCTTTTTTTCTTTCACTTCTTTCATCCAATCAAGCTTTGGACCGAAGTACCAATTCTTAACTTTGTTATTTAAATAATCATATCCCCAATAGTACTGCCAAACGTGTTTTTCCACTAAAACCCCGGGATGAATCCTACCACCCATGTCCTTAAAGCCCGATACCGGGCAATTATGAGCGTTTTTATTTGGCTGAAAACCGTCGTTTTATCCTTAGGGTCCCAAACAGCCATTCTTTCCTCTTTTTGTCGTAATGATTCACGATAGCTTAAATTTAACAGCTCTTGTTCTTTTTTCATATGATCATAAAAATCATTTTCCACTTTTAGGTTCTTCTGGCTTGTTTAAAAATTCATCACACAATTGAACAGCACCAACAAGACCATTTAATTGTGCTTCCATGTTTGTAATCGCTGTTTTACCCTCTTCTATTTTATCTTTAAGGGCATTATGTTTTTTTATTAAATCTTCTCTTTTCTTTTTTATATCTTCTGGCGTCATTATTTTTTCCTTCCGGTTTTTTTATTTCTCCACTTAGCAGAACGTTTCTTTCTTTTCTTCCTACCAAGCTTTCGTCTTCCTCTGTGTTTAGCTAGTCCTACTTTAGCCACTATACTCCACACAGTCCTTCGCACTCATCTGCGAATTCCTCATCAAATGTTTCACCAAATAAATTTTGTTGTTTTTTTGGCTCCAAGAAATCTATATCTCCTAACGGTTTAGCTGATTTATGTAAAAACAACTTAGCCTCAGAATTTTTTAACCCGTGTCTAATTAAATTGTCCACTTCTA
>VTLG01017137.1_pt1 | contig 11710 bp, 13 predicted proteins | sample 4694571 | NCBI WGS metagenome assembly VTLG01 (sample SAMN12604809, study PRJNA352737) | marine metagenome | biome: ENVO:00000447; feature: ENVO:00000209|ENVO:00000569|ENVO:01000036; material: ENVO:00002151; isolation source: viral sequences binned using virsorter ... | reverse complement strand
GTATTCCATTGTGCTTGTAATTCAGCTTCAGTTGTTGCTGCTGCAATGGCACTATCAGCAGGAGCATCTCTTAACGCTTGTTTTTTAGCAACAATATCTGTGGTGCTTGATGAGGTTTCTAAAGCCTTTTGAAACTCAACGTCAAGCTCTGCTAATTTTGGAGTTCGAGCTAAACGAATATTATTTTTATGAACTTCTCTAGCTTTTGCCATATCTGTTGTAATAATGCTCATGCTCCTTCTCCATCTGTAAGATCAGACTCACTAACTGTCCAAGCATCTCTAAAGTTTCGACTTGCTGGAAGGTCAGCTACATCTATAATTTTGTATTTTAAACCAGTAGGAACATCTTTTGCAGCTATTTCTTCTACAGTTCGAGTTTCCTTATCGGCTGGTGTAATAACACTTACTCCACCCTCTTCGTTGATGTAAACTATTCGTTTGTCGCTGTTCATAAAAAATTACCCATCATGGCAAACAATAACATAAACGTGTTCAAAATCAGTATAAAACCCTGCATCTTCAGTACAAGTTCTAACTCTTGTATTATCAGCAGTGGTGTTGTGATTTCTTAGACGAGCGTGGGCGTTTCCACCATCAGTATCGCCACTCTCTTCACCATCAGAACAAACTGAGTGATTTGTTTTAGAAGATGAAAAGTTGACTTGATAATTACCTGTTCCATGATCTGTAATGCTAGAGCAGCCAAAGCTATCACGAATAGAAACTGTATTCTGTCCGTTCCAGTTGCACCATGCACTAACAAAATTTTCGCCATGAAAAGCCATTAGGTAACATATCTTTCCATATTATATCTAGTTTTAACCATCGTGACAAACTATGATATGAACGTGCTCAAAATCAAAAAATCCTCCCCCTGGACCTGACGTACAACGAACCCTGGTATTGTTTGAGTTAGTGCTATGTCGTCTTAAACAAGCGAAAGCTGCACCTCCATTTGTATTGCCACTTTCCTCTCCATCACAACAAACAGCATGGTTCGGAAGAGAGCTTGAAAAATTAAACTGATAGTTTCCAGAACCATGATCTGTCAAACTTGAAACATTATAACTATCTCTTATAGATATAGAACCCTGTCCATTCATGTTACACCAAGCACTTACTTGATTTTCTCCAAAAAATGCCATTTAATTATTTAATTAGTTTCATTGTATATGATTCTATCCGTCACGACAAACAATTATATGAACGTGCTCGAAGTCAAAGAAACCACCTCCAGGTCCAGTACAACATCTTACTCTTGTGTTATTAGAATTTGTACTATGCCTTCTTAAGACAGCAAAAGCAGCACCGCCATTTGTGTTACCGCTTTCTTCTCCTTCACAGCAAACAGCGTGATTAGACAAAGATGTTGAAAAGTTAAATTGGTAGTTACCAGTACCATGATCGGTAAGACTCGAAACATTATAACTATCTCTAATTGAAATACTGCCAGTTCCTCTCATATTGCACCATGCTCCAACTTCGTTTTCTCCGAAATATGGCATTATTTAACCTCCTTTAAGCAAAATTTATACGTTTTATTATTTCTATGATTAATCAAAAATAAATCTTCAGCACCTTCTTGTATTGTAAAATCTCCCCATGTATTGTCAACTTTATTTGAGCCTCCTTTATTACTTAAATGAAGGTCGTTTGTAAATATATTAGACCATCTACGAGATGATGTTCCTAAAGATCTAGAATTATTGCCGTCAGGCTGTACAATTTGTGTTGTTAAAGTTCCAGTTAACGTACCACCTGATGTTGGCAACCCTGAAGCAGGTAAATTCGTTAAGTTAGCTCCACTAATCGCTGGAAGTGTAGAGGGAAAACGACCATCAGGTATTGTACCAGAATTAAGATTTGAAGCATTACCAGCCGTAAAACCGCCAGAAGTTCCTGAGACATTACCAGTTACGTTTCCTGTTAAAGCACCAGCGAAAGCTGTAGCTGTACAAGTTCCTGAAACTGTAAATCCTCCTGAAACTGTTTCTGCCTTTTTTGAATTATTATGGTACAACTCCACTGCTCCGTCTGCATCAAAACTAGCTGAAGTTAAACTCTCGCCATTATTCTGAATAAGTACATTATCAGCACGCAAACGTAGAGTATCTGAAGAAATAAGTTTAAAGTCTCCAGTAGTATTGTTAAGAAAACTTGCTGATCCATTATGAAAAAGCTCTAAATCATCGCCAGTTCCTAGTTTTATCTTTTCGCTGTCCTCCATATCAATAGTAGAAGGAGCAATGGTTTGGTCAGCTACCAATGCAACTATTTCACTGGCTGATTGATCTGCTGTTGCACCATTTTCTACATTAATCATACCCCTAATATCACCAGCACCTAACTCTTCAATAACTCCAGAACCACTTGATACTCTTCCTAAAATTCTATTTGTTGCACTTACATTTTGAATTTTTGCATAAGTAACAGCATCATCAGCAATTTTTGCTTCTGTTACATTTCCATCTATGATAGTGACTGTGCTGATTGCGTTACTAGCCACCTTTGCGTTTGTAACAGAATTACTTGCTAAGTGTGCAGCGTCTATCGAACCATCTATGTAATGTGCTGAATCAATACTGTCATCTGCATAATGCTCACTATTTATAGCATTATCAGCAATTTTTGCTCTTGTAACTGCATCGTTTTGAATCGCTGCTTCATAAACTGCATTGTTTGCAAGCTCTGAAGTGCCAATAGCATTATCTGCCATTTTTGCTTGTGTAATGGCATTATTGTCGATAGTAAAAGTTGCACCAGAATTAGATACTGTAATATCTCCTTTATCTCCATCAGATATTCCACCACCCGATACTTTTGCTACTGAACCATCATCTTTTTTAAAAAATAATTCGCCTGTATCGGTTCTTACTGCTGGTTCGCCTAAAGCCAGATCACTTGCACCTGGGTCACTACCGCTTGCTCTTTTAAATCGAATTTGATTAGCCATTGGCTTTTACCTCCTATGACTTAATAACTTCCACCGTCTATGTTAAAACTTGATACACTTTCGTTTTCGAGGAACGTAACAAGGTCAGATAATGCAACTTGTTTCATTGTGCCAGCGTCATTTAAAACTACACGATCTGCTGCTGCAAGTGTTGTGGAAGTTGCAGAGGTATTACCGTCTATAATATTTAATTCAGCAGTGGTAACAGTTGCTCCATCTAATATTTGAACTTCTGCCTCTGAAAGATCAGCCAAAGCATTAGCTGTTGTCTGACCCATTGTTGCAAGCTCGGTTAATTTATCTGAATGTGGTTCGACATCAGTTCCAATAACAAGACCTAAAGCAGTTCTAGCTGCACTTGCTGATGTAGCTCCCGTTCCACCATCGCCTATAGCAAGTGTTCCTGTTATAGAACTAGCAGCAAGATCAACAGCAATTTCAGCAGATTCAATTACTAGACCACCATTTGATTTTAAATCAACCGATAGTGTGTTACCAGACTTTTGTATTCCATCTGCTGTTGTTATTTGACCAGCACCAGAGAACTGAGCAAAGGTTATATTATTTGTGCCTGTGACAGCACTACCAGTATCTTGAGTACAGACAAAACCATTATCAGCATTTACAGTTCCTTGTTCAACAAAAGTAAACATACCAGCAGCATTAGAACCAGCAGCTAAATCTACTGTCCTTTCCCATGTACTAGCTTTGCAAAGATATAAACCATTTTGACTTGCTGTACTTTGATCTTTAACTAAAACTCTTTCATCAGCAGAAACCCCAACCCCATCAATAGTTTGCGTTCCAGATAGTGTAATATTTGCTGTGGTTGCAACTTTAACAGAATCTTTTATATCTAATCCTTGAGATACGGAATCTACATATCCTTTTGTAGCTGCGTCAGTTGTAGCCGTTGGAGTTGCTAGTGATGTAATTTTTTGACTATTTAAAGATACAGCAGCAGCAGGAGCAGCCATTTCTGCAAGGGTATTAGTGCGTACTCCAGCGTCAAAGTCAGATATTTTTGTGTGTGCTATTGAAGGAATATCAGCAGCTACTAAAGCTCTAAATGTAGGAGCAGCGTCACTTCCAGTTGTAGGGCCAGATAAAACTGCATTGGCACTCCTTACTGTATCTTTATCAAAAAACGCTCCTTTACCAAAGGCTTTATTTATTGTGGTAGCCGAGCCACCTGATCCACCAGTTCCGATACCTATATAACCTATTTCATTGCCTTCAGCAAAAGCTAACTCAGCATTTGCAAGACTTGTAGGTGCTGATGATCCTGTGGATCGCTTAATTCGTACTGTGTTAGCCATTGTTAAAAATTACCCCCGTCAACGAGTGTTAGTTTGGTAGTAGTTGCATCTGCTTTAAATGTACCACTAGATTGATCAAAATACACTATTGAGTCATCTACTTTAGCTGAGTCATCTAGAGTTGTTCCAGTGGCAGCAAAAGCTGGACCTTGCGGACCTTGAGTTGTTACTTCAACTGTTGTTACATCAGAAACCTGACTAACAGTTATAGAATTAGGAGTACTCATGCTGTGTAACCCTCACTTATAAACAGTTTACCTTCTAAATAATAGTTTTTGCTACCCGAAGGTTCTGTTAACAATACGTCATAAAATAAAATACTTGGTGTAAAAGTTGCGGTATCAGTATCAGACAAAGAAATATCAATAATTCCACCTACTCTATTTGTGTATGCAACCGTCCAATCTGCATATTTTGTGGAGCGTGATTCATCATAAACCTGTGCAGCTACAGTATATCCAGTTAAATCTATAGCCGATCCAGTAGAATCTTTAAATGTTAACTTAATCGGGAAATCTGCTCTACGTTGAACAGTAAAATTCTTTTTTCCTGGATTTATTGCCATATCTTTAGTTTACCTCTGTGAGATTAAATTTGTATTTTTTGCCATTGCGTTTATTAATTAAATAAAGATGTTCTTCACCTTCTTGAATTTTATAAGAACCCCAAGTTCCGTCAATATCATTTTGACCACCTTCATTACTTAAATTTAAGTCATTAGTAAAAATATCTGACCATCTTAGAGCATCTGTTCCCAAACTATATTGATTATTAGTAGCAGGTGTGACTTGATGCAACCCAGGTAAAGCTGTGACTGTATTTCCTTGTGCAACTGCTGTAGATCCTAAAGTAAATACAGTTCCCGATAACTGCGAAGTAGCGATAGATGTTGCAGATGTTAAAAGAGTTCCTGTTTCATCGGGTAATGTAATTGTTTTGTCAGAAGATGCAACTGCTGAAGGTGCTTTTATTGCAACAAAATTACTGCTATCGGCATCTCCAAATCTAATTTCATTTTGTGATCTAAGTGTTATTCCGTTTGCGTCAAATACCATTTGTTCTGTACCAGCAGAACTAAATCCCATAATATTTGCAGCTTTTCTAAATAATCCTAAATCTGTATCTGTATCAAAAGATAAAGCAGGTGCAGATGCACCGCTTGAGTCATCAGCTAACAATTGTCCTGTTAATGTTCCTCCTGCTACTGGTAGTAGACCTAGATTAGCAACATTAATATTACCAATTTCTGTAAAAGCATTATTTGTACTATTCCTAATCTTTAAAATATTTGAAGTGGTATTTAAAAAAGGCATACCAGCTACGCATTTACTTGTAGCTAGATCAGATGATTCAGAATTACTAGATTGGATCGCAGCAAAAACAGCGTTTAAATCAATTCGGACATTTGCTCCTGAGTTATCTTCAATATTGTAATTTGCAACACTAGGCATAACTAATAATTACTTTCCTCCATCTTACCCTCCTTTGCCGAAACCAACAGCACTGTAGGTAAAGTTCCTATCAATACTAGCATTACTTGAGTTTTTAAAATGAACTGTAAAGCCAGTTCCAGATATACTACTAAGTTCAAAATAATCTCCTGTTGCCATATTTTGTGGAGAAATACTAACAGAAGGTAAAAAATTATTTAAATTACCTAATCCAGACGTTCCAACAAAAAAAGGTGCTGCAAATGTAACAGCTTTTGCTCCTGCTCCAGATGCAATTACAGCAGATTGCTCTGTTCTTGAAGGCAAACTAGCTGTATAACCTAACTGTTGTAAATTAATATTTTGTGCAGTATCAGAAGTATTTAATGTAACTCTAAATTGAAAGCCTCTACCTTTAAATGTTCCATTAGCAAAATCATTAAAATCTGAATAAGAACTCATATCAGTAGAGGTTCTTACAGCTAAAGTTGCATTAGCGTCTGGTGCTTCTGTTCCGTCAAAATTTACCCAAGTATCTATATTGTCTGTCCTATTGTCAAACAAATCTCCTGTATAGAATCCAACTCCTTGAAAATGTCTTTTTAAAGTAAGAGAAAAAGTACCGCCTAAATCTAAAGTATTTGCAAAATCATAAGTACCAGTTGCATTGTTTACTGGATTTATAAGAATTAAACCACCCTTTGAACTACTATATTGTGTATTTGTAAAAAGGCTAGAAGTAGTGTTGTTAAACGGAGGAGTATCATTATCTTCTCTATCAGTTTTTACAGTAATAGAATCTAAAATATCAACTAAAGATAAACTAACTTTTGCTACTGTTGTACTGAAATTTCCTGTATCATCTTGAAATTTAAGGAGATAAGTTCCTGGGAGAGCAGGACAGATTGCTTCATTTGAGTTTCCAGGCACAGCTTCAATAATGTCTTGTGATGATTGGAAAGTTGCACTCGCTGAAGCTAAATTTGAATGTCTGACATAAACCCGACCACCGTGTAAAACGTCAATAGAGGTTGATTGATTAAATCTTAATCTTATGAACTGTTCATTTATAGGTTCAATGGTTAAATTAGTGACATTATCGGGAGCACCAGCTTTACCAACAGTTTGAATTGTGCCAGTTAAAGCAGTTGTCGATAACTTTTTGGAAGCACTATAAGCATAAATCTCAACATCGACACTACCTTTTTTAGTGTCCATAATTTCAAAATCATTACTAAATACTTCTTGAGTTATAAAATTATCGGCAGCACCATCTTCAGCAATAATTCTATAGTTAAGTTGATAAGACGCTGCACCTTGAGGACTTTCATAAATACTTCCATCATCTGCAAAAAATGTTTTTGTAGGTTCTTTCCAACTGATTAATAATCTACTTCTTGCCATTCCATTAATTACAACAGTTGTTTCTGAACTTGTTAAATTACTTGGAGCGTTTACAGGATTATTTAAAAGAGAAATTTTCCTCTCAGGTAGAGCAGTTCCATCTTCAATAAAAGCATATTTACCTTCAACATAACTTAAAGCGGTAATAGCATAATTAATATCATCTTCTTCTGTAACTTGTATCACTCTAAATAATTGAGTCGCAAGTGTTGTACTAGAAATTAAATAAGGAGAATTTGTATTTGGTGCTTGAGACAGATTAGAACTTAGTGTTATTACTGCACCAGATATTCCAGAGATGGATCTAGATTCAACTTTTCCATCAGGCAAAATAACACTGATTGTTGGAGAATCAGCTAGTGAAGGCAAAGTAGTCTGTGCTTCAGCATCTATTGTTATAGCTGAAGTTGTTGCTGATACAACTCGGCCTCCTCGTCTAGCTCCTGCTCTTACTGGATCGTTTATCTCAATAACAGCACCAGGTCTTACTAACATTCCAGAATCTATAGAAGCGGTAAAAGTAACTGTTTCGCTTTCATTTTGCTCTGCAAATAGAATTGCTCTTGCTAGTCTTTTTGCTTGATTACGAGAAGTACAAGCAAATGCTTTTACTTGTTTTACTATTGTTCCTAATTTAGCTATAGCTGTTGTATCTTCATAAACTTCAAAATCTACTTCTCTAGATTCCATATTAAAGTAGCTGACCGATATAACAGAATGACGTTGTTTTAAACTGCTACCTTGATAATTAAAACCTGTTTCTCCTACATTGGCTAAACTAAATAAATAACTAGCAGTTGTAGGTCTATCTTGTGAAATGTTAATAGTTCCAGCAGACCATATAGGCATACATCTCATAACACCTGACAGTTCATTTATTGCTGCAAATGCTTCTTTAGGACTTTGAATATTTACATTGCAACTAAATCTTGCTTCTTCAGTACCCGATCCAGTTCCATCATCAACTAACTCATTTGCATATTTAGAAGCTGCAAAGAAACTGAAAAGATCAAGATTAGAAAAGGTAGTTGAGTCACTTGTTTGATCTGAAGCAATATGATCTCCCAAACCATAGCGTTTAGTAATTAATAAATCGAGTAATATAAAAGCAGGGCACGTTGTCCATATAGCTGCTTGCATCGTTCCATTAAATATATAACCGCTTGGGTAAATAATTCTCCCTGTTTGTAAATCAACAGTAGGAGTACCAGAACTATTAGCACCTGCACCTGGTATTCTTACTTTTATTCCTCTTATACGAAAAGTTCTAGCAGGAACAGAATTGAAAATTTTACTATCAAGACGTAAGGCTGCATAAGCACTATTGGGGTAAGTTGAATCATTATCTATAACTTCTTGAACAAAAGCAAATTTAAATTCATCTCTTAAAAATCCAGCAGGATCAGCGTCATTAGTTATTCTTTCTACTTTTACATTTACAGGAAAATTACCATCTAATTCAATTCTATGGTCTCTTGAATAAGAATCAGCAGTTCTTCCTACAACAGAGGTGTTTATTTTTTCAGTATATGAACCACCGCTATATTGAATAGAAATTTTATATTGGACAGTTGATCCATGAATATTTCCATCATCATCAGACTTTTGAATTTGTGCCCAAGTTAATGTAACAATTACAGCATCAACAGTGGAATCAGTTAACTGTTTTGTAACAGGAGCAGAAGTAGTAACATCTGCGGTGCTTACTGCTATTGGCCTACGAGTTTCAGTTGGTATTCCCGTTAGTTTCGTTTGATTAGCAGTACCAAAACGTGTTTTAAAAGTGACATCTTGAAAATTAAAGTCACCACTAGCAGGACTTGTATTACTAGCAGTTTCATTTAAAACAGGAGTGTCATTTAAAAATACGTCTTTTAAAGCAGCATTATTATATGCAGTAGATGTTTTGTCAGTAATTCCTGCTTTTGAAGGAGTAGCAAATCCTTCTATTTCTCCTTCAGAAATTAAATCTTGGACAGTAGCAAACTGTCTACTATGTAAAGTATCTGGAGCACGAAATGGTTTAGGAGGAGGTGGTGGACCACCAGCACCTCTAATAATTTTAGGATTATTTGTCATGCTTCTACCTGATTAGTGTCAATTGCTGCACTTATTACAACACTTCCTGTAATTATTTCACCATAAACTATTGGAACGGGAATACCTGCTCTTGACGTATTTTGAAGTCCATTAAAACTAAAAGATAATTGTGGATCTTGTTCAGAATTAAAATCTTGTGGTTTTGGTAATGGAAATAAAAGTTCAGATACTCCTTGAAGAACTAAAGCAGACCCAACGTAGGCCATACTTTTAGCTAGAAGAGAACCACCAACAAAACCAGTTTTTACACCAAAACTTAACGGTGCATAAGGTACTGCTACAGGCATAAAAAATGCACCAGCTATTAGAGCAGCACCTAATAATATTTTTCCAAAACCACCTCTACCTGCACCAGTTATAGCTGGAACAAAATGTATATCTTCCTTACCTACAGGGTATTGAATTTCATCCTTATCAATATCAAAATTACCTACTTTTACTTGATAATATTTAGGACTCATATACTGCTCTAATTCTGGAAAGTTATTTAATAAAAAACTTACAGCCTCTCCTACAGTATTTACTTTGACATCAAATTCTTTGTGTCCAACAAATTTTGCTAACTTTCCATATAGTTTTACTTTACGAAGCATAGCGATACCTCTTTCCTGTACATTTTAACAGCCATTCAGAGTAAGGCTCTCTACAAGATAGTCTATCGGTTAAATGATGAATAACATCTCCATCAAAAAATAATGCTACATGATTTAAAGTTGGGTGCATTATTGACATTAATAATACATCTCCATTTTCTAACTTTTCATCGTTTCTTAATTCTCTAAAACCAGTTCGCCAAGCGTAACTTTCAAACAACGGATCATCTAAAAACTCTTGTGGTGTTGTAGGTCTTTGATAATCTTTTAACTTTATATTCTTTTCTTCTTTATACCAATCTCTTACCAAACTCCAGCAATCTGTAATACCCCAAACCCATTGCCTACCTAATAAAGGTGCTTTGTACCCTGTTGGTTCAAGATAAGCCCATTGTTTTGTTATTGGATTGACAATATACCAAGGCAATCCACTATCTTCACAGCTAACTTTATCAGCTTGACTAGGTGTTGGAGGATTTACTGGATGGCTATGAAATATAGCTACAATTTCACCCGTATTATCTGCTTTTACATAATCTTCTGGATCAATAATAAAACATTGATGATCTGTCATAGACAAATTTCTACAAGGATAATACCTTTGTTTACCTCTTATATTCAATACAAGCCCTACCGCTTCTTTAGGATTTTGGTCTTTTGCATGAACCAATGCGTCATCTTGCCAAGTCATTGTGAAAATGTACCAATTCCAGGAAATTCTGTGCGTGTGCACTGTCTTTTTGGTATCCGTACTCCTGCTAAATCAGTAGGTGCTGCTAGTTCAAATTCAACAACATCTCTATTTTCACTTGATTTACGATCCACTGAATAAATTTCTCTTGGAAATTCTGCTGTAGGATCAGCAGTTGCGTTTTGTCCATCAGCAAAATTAGCAGCATCAATAAATTTAGCTAATGTTCTTATTCTTGTAACTTTAGCTCCTGTTAAATCATTACCTGCTGTTGTTGCATTTACAGTTAACAATATTGATGAAATCAAACCTGTAGCATTACTGACTACTAATTTTGGTCTAGGTAACTGTCCTTTTTGAAAAGCAAAACCTGATGCTTGTATAGGAAATCTAAGATAATCAACTGTTTGCCATTTTATTTTGTTATTAGCATTTAAATTACTACCCGAATGAAAGTAATATATATCAACACTTTGAGCAGTCCATGTAACTTGATTATCGGTTACTGTTTGCCCAATAGAGGCAGAACCAAAAGCACTGGGTTGACTACTACCGCTTGTACCTGCAACTGTGCATTTAAAAGTAACACCTGAGTTAGATGAAGCAGAATCAACTATATTGCCAACTGTATATACTTTATTTGCTTCCCAAGCGTCATAATGCAATGCGTTTTGTAAGGTTAAAGTAAACAATTCAATAATTGCAGATGGATTTATTGATTGAACATCACTAAAAGTACTACTAAACGAAACATACTGAACATTATTATCGTAAACAGTTTCTCCTACTGTACTTGTCCAATTTGGCTCGCTACTTCCTGTTGTACCTGCTGAAGTTACTCTAAAAAATAAACCGTCTTTTCTTCTTGTTACTGTAGGAGCAATAACATCATCTACACTTAAACTGGCACTAGCAGACCAAACAGTTGTCATTAGGAGGCAGGTTCAAATACTTGTCTAAAGGTAACTTGGATAGTAGCTCTATTATTGTATGGTATCGACTTGCTCCAATTTTCGCAAACAAATTCAGAAGATGAACTTTCACCTGGAGGTGTAAAAGTAAAGCTATCACTATCGTTTGCACGGGCATCAAGGAAGGTTTCTATTTCATCTGCTTTGACTTCAGAGACATTAAAAGTAAAATTAAAAACTTTAGGATTTTGGTGTTGAGCTAATCCAAATAAAACTCTATGCTCATAGCCATCTCCAAAACGAACTA